>LSQX01292237.1_pt1 | contig 12629 bp, 6 predicted proteins | sample 654561 | NCBI WGS metagenome assembly LSQX01 (sample SAMN04489861, study PRJNA283612) | anaerobic digester metagenome | isolation source: 4 biogas reactors fed with cattle manure at either 37C or 55C with and... | place: Denmark: Kongens Lyngby | collected 2014 | reverse complement strand
ACAAATGCCCCGTAAAGTGCGACACTGCCTTCAATCGTTTTGGGCGCGGCAGGTGCCGTGCCGAAAACAATGTGGCGTAGGCTGGGGTGCCATGCCTGTGCATGTGCTGGGGGACATGAAGCCGGTCCGGCGGAGACGAACATGAAGCAAAAGTACACGTTGAAATGCGGTTTGGCGATGGCGGTGTGCCTGGCGGTTGCCGCCAACGGGATGTGCGAGGCGCCGTGGCTGGAGGGCTTCACCAGCCGGCAATTGCTGACCGTGACGAATCTGGCCCCGATCACGGAAAACCTGGCCGACTTCCCGCTGCCGGTCAGGCTGCACGCCGGCAATTTCGACTTCAGGCACGCCAACACCGACGGCCTCGGCATCCGCTTCACAGCCGACGACGGCGTCACGCCGCTGAGTTTCGAGCGCGAGCGGCACGACAGCGCGACGTAGCAGGCCGAATACTGGGTCAGGCTGCCGCAGCTCGCGTCGGACGGGCCGACGAAGTTCTATCTCTACGCCACGCAGGCGCCGCTGGGCGACGCCGCCCCGGGACGCAAGTTGTATCTCAACGGGGAACTTGACAATACGCTGAACGATGCAGGTTACCCATACGGGAACTGGCACACCGAACGAGTCATCGGCGGATGGCAAATGAACGCCGTCCTGGACGAAGTCCGCCTCTCCCGCGTGGTCCGGTCGCCCGCCTGGCTCCGGGCGCAGAACGCCGCGATCCGCGACCGGCTACTGGCCTACGGCGCGGCGCAGACCCGCCAGTTCTGGCTGGAGGGATACCGCTACCGCCGCCGCATCGCGATCACGAACACCGCGGCGATCCGCGGCACCCTGGGCGACTTCCCCGTGCTCGTGAAGCTGACCGACGCCAACTTCAACTTCTTCAAGTCCAGCCCCGGCGGCACCGACATCCGGTTCACGATGTCGGACGGCGTCACGCCGCTGAGCTTCGAACGCGAACGCCACAGCCGCGACACACGGTAGGCCGAGTACTGGGTGCGGATACCCCGGCTCCATGCCGGAACCGCCGACACCTTCTACCTCTACCATTCGCCCGAGGAGCTGCCCGACGCGTCCGATCCGGCCTCGGTCTGGGATTCGAACTATCTCTTTGTCCACCACATGGCCGCGACGGGCGGCGCGACACGCGTGTACGACTCGACGGCCAACGCCATGACGGGAACCGCCGCCAACGTGACGCTCGGCGTCGAGGGGTTCATCAGCGGCGGCGTCCTCACCGACGGTATCGCCGGCCATTGGATTTCCCTGGCCAACGCATTCAGCGCCCCACGTCTGCCACGTTCGAGGTGATGTTCAAGAACAACTCGCCCGACACACTTCAGCGGATGATCTTTATTTACGGCAATAACAATGCCTACTGGTTCGGGATCAACGCGACGAACCAACTGGAGTCGTACGTACACCAGGGCAACTCAATATACCGGTACGCCGGCGCCAGTCTGATTTCAACCGGCCAGTTGTACTACGCCGCCGACGTCTATTCCTCGTGGGCCGGGCGCAGTATCTACGCCAACGGCGAGCTGGACGCCGCCTGGAACAACATGCATTATCCCCATGAACCCTGGTGGGTGAACAAGATCATCGGCTATGGTTTCAACGGTGAGCTAGACGAGGTGCGGTTCTCCAAGTCGGTCCGCTCCGCCAGTTGGATCCATGCCCAGCACGTCTCCATGCACGACCGGTTGCTGGAAGTCGGCACGCTGGAGTTTATCGCCCAAGGATCTGTCCTGATGGTACGATGAGGGAGTTGCGCACTTAAAATGAGATACCCAACCGCATGGCGACCGGGCCGGTGTGCGAGCCTGGCTATTGGAATACTGGTCTTCAGCCTGTCCGCCGGCGCCGAACCGGCGGCAACCGATCAAGCAACTTCCCAAACGGAGCCCAGCATGACGATTGTCATTCCGGACCAGCCTGTGGCGATTCTCCGGGCCTATTCGACCGATTACCTGAATAAGCCGCTGAGCACCAACCTGACGCAGCGCCTCGCCGCCGAGCGTCTCCAGATGCTCATCGCGCGGGCCCTCGGCACGACGCCGGCCATCGTTCCGGCCGCCAGCGCGCCGAAGGCCGGGATGAGAATCTTCGTCGGATACGGCCCGCACCTCGCCGGACGGGTCGAGCCGCCAGACCGGCCCGAGGCGCTCAAGATCATGGAGAAGGAGGGCGATCTCTTCCTGCTCGGCGAGATCGCGGCGGCGGGGGTCAACAACTGGCCCGTCCCCGCCGACCGGGGCGTCATGCACGCCGTCGAGACGTTTGCCGAGCAGGTGATGGGCTACCGCTTTCTCCATTCCCCGCCGGACGATCCCGCGATGTTCGAGCTCGGCACGGTCATTCCGCGGCTGGAAACCCTGCCGGTCGCCTCCGGTCTGCTGATCGAGGATGCCCCGGTCTACAAGACCCGGCTCCTCTCGACCCGCGGGCGACTGATCGGGCTGCGCGGCTGCTCCTCGCAGAACTTCCAGTGCAACCACAGCTACGGCATGGCGGCATGGTCGCATGCCTACGGCAAGGATCACCCCGAAATGTTCCTGCCGAAAACGGAACAGGCACCGGGCGGCGTGCGCGAGGCGGCCATGCTGCAGCAGCATGATCTCGGGTTTCTGGACTATACCGAGCCCAAGGTGCTGGAGGCCCGCCTGAAACATCTGGAAGGGTGGTTCGACAGGCGGGAGTGCGGCGATTTCTTCGCCGGCCGCACGCCCAACGACACCTATATCATGGAGGAGGTTCCGGACCGGGTGGCGGGAGTGTACCAATACAACGAGCGGTCGCGCGCGCTGTGGAATCCCGACCATGGACGCTGGGCGCCTTTCTCGGCCATCTGGTTCGACTATGTGAACCGCCTGGCAGCGGAAACGGGCAAGCGGTGGCCCGAGATGCGCATCGCCACCCTGGCCTACAACCGCCACTATCAGCCGCCGGTCTTCGCGATTTCCAACCGTATCGACGTCATGCTGACCCTGATGTCGTCCTCGACGCAATGCAAGGAGCCGGAGATCTGGAAGCACAATCTGGGGATGGTGCGCAAGTGGTCGGCGAAACTGGGCAGCGAGCGTGACCGCCTGCTCCTCTGGGAATACGGATTGTGGCCCGGCTACTTCATCACCGCGCCGACGTTCTTTCCCCACTCCATGCAGCGCTGGCTCCAGACGGTCAAGCCCTATGTCTCGGGTGTGTTCTTCGAGTTCTACGACCCGGTCCAGGTGAACTTCCTGATGCGGCGGATCTGGATGCGCCTGCTCTGGAATCCCGACCTCGACGTGGACGCCGAAATCCGGGATGTGTGCCATGCGTTCTACGGTCCGGCGGCGGAGCCGATGATCCGGTTCTACAAGCTCCTCGCCGAGCGATACGAAATGCGGTGGAAGAACCCCCGCCCGATCTGGAACCAGTACTACGTCTGGCCGCGGAACTACTACGGCGAAAGCTACGACCCGCCGACCGTCTTCCGGCTGGCCGCGCTGCTCGAGGAGGCGGGCCGGCTGGCCGGCCTGTCCGCCGAGATCGAGGCCGAGCTCCGGAACGGATCGGCCATCCACGTCCTGAACACGGAGGATACGCCGGCACCGGCGGTCATCGAGATCGAGGCGCTGAAGCAAGATCTGGCGGATCCCGCCATCGGCTGGGGCGACGCCGCCGACAACCGCCGGGTGACCTGGCGCGGAACCCTGCGTCCCGGCGAGCGGCTGCTGCTGGACGCATCGGGGAAGGCGGAGCTGCAGGCCGCCGACGGCACGACGACCGATGTCCGGGCCGCCGTTCAAGGCACCCTGCCGACGCTGCCGCCCGGCGGGGACGAGGTTTTCCATTTCTGGCACCGGCGCTTGCAGCGCGACGACGCGCTGTTCCGCGCGCGGGTGCGGTACGGCCGGCAGGCGGAGCCGCCGCCAGCCGGGAAGAACCTCTATGCCAGGCGCATGGAATGGATCCGCACCCCGTACCGCGTGCTCCATCCCGTCCGCATAGACAAGTGCTGGCACGGGTTTTTCGCCGAGGCGCGCGTGGCGCACCGGCACCTCGGCGCCGCCTCCGCCTACGGGGTCGCGGCCGTGCCGGCGTTGCCGGCCGGTCTGGATGATCAGGCCTGGGCGGATGTCCCCGCCCTGGAGCTCGTCATGGGCAAGACTGACTCCTCCGTGCCCTTCGAGATCATGGGCTTCCCGGCCGACCTGCGCACGACGGTCAAGATCGTCCATGCCCCCGAGGGACTGGCTATCCGCATCACCGCGGCGGGCAAGCCGGTTGACGGCGAGAAGGTCGCCATCGCCATCCAGGACCGCACCATCGAGTTCGAGGTCAGGCCCGGCGCGGACAAGGCCGCCCCGCTCGCCGGCCTCCAGGTGGACGAGGATGGCTGGCAGGCGCTGGTTGTGCATCCGCGTGAAGCCCTCGGTATTCCCGGCGAGAGCCTGAAGGGGCAGTCCGCCGACATGCAGATCAGGCGGATGCGCGCGGCCGGCGCCAAGGATTTCGTCGGTTGCGCGCAGACCGCCGACATGGAGAACTACATCTGGCCGCCGCCGCTCGGCATGTGGGGCGACGGCGAGCAGGGGCCGGGGCGGCTGGATTTCAACTGATTCCGGATGCCGGATGCCTTGCCGGGTGCGGTGCCGCTTTCAGGGCTGCCCCAGTGTGGCGCGGACATTCCTGTCTGCGCGGGTCTGCGCGGGCAGGCAGGAATGCCTGCCCCATACTACCACGCTCCATCGCGGCGGCCAGCCGGGACGGATGTACCGTCATAGCCGCGCATGCCGACTGAAATACTCCTATCCCCTGGCCGGATTACCGCCTTCAGGCGGAAGTGGTTCAGGGGCTTCAGCCCCGTCCCCATGACCCTTTTTTCAAGGAAAAAAGGGATCTTCGCGGGCCTGAAGACCCTTGTTGGCTTCCGGCTGAAGCCGGTACTCCGACCGACTGCGACCACCAACAGGACTAGTCGTAATTTTGGCATAATTCCCCAGGGCGGTGCCCTGGGCTTGGGTTTAAGTGGGTGCTGCGCGCTTGCGCCTTGTCCCCGCACCTTTTACACTCTTCGATCATACGACTGCGTCGTATGATCAACATGTGGGCGGGATAGACGCGGATACAGGCGCATGGGCAGTGCAGCGCCATGCTTGCGTCTAGCCGGGACGGCGTCGCCCCACCTGTGCTGGCGCGCTTCTGCAGATGCGTCCCTGGCACTCGACGACAGCGGGCTTGTCGGGATGAGCAAATAGGAAGAGCGAAGCACAACCAATTACAAATCAAATCTGCGGAAATCTGCGAAATCTGCGGTTAAACAAAACTACTCTTGGCGTCCTTGGTGTTTCTGGCGCCTTTTCGTTTTCCTCTTCTGCGCGGGCCAGGTCCCGCGGTAGAAAGCGCGTCCGGGGCCGCGCACTCAAAACCGCTTGCGCACGTAGTGCGCCGCGCGGGGTGACCGAACCGGCCTAAACCACCCGCTTACTCCATCTTCGTGTGAATTCGCGTCCATTTGCGTCCATTCGCGGTTCCATCTCTTGGCGATCTTGGCGTCTTGGCGGTTCAAATTACCCTGGCCTGAAACACCACATAACACATATGCGCCTGCGAAGCAGGAAATCCGCGACATATGCGCCTGCGAAGCAGGACATCCGCGACATATGCGCCTGCGAAGCAGGACATCCGCGAAATCCGTAGCTAGATCACACCGCGTAGCGGCCATCCAAAATAATCCTGTTAATCATGTATCCTGTTAATATGCGCCTGCGAAGCAGGAAATCCTGTCAAAAATTAACAGCGAGGACAAAGTGGCATCTCTGATCTATTCCCACCGCCCCGCAGGGGCGGCGGCGGTACCGGATTCGCGCTTCAACCCTGTTGAAGCACCTTCGCCCATTGCGCCTCGAGGCGCTTGGCGCTGACGGGGCAAGGAGCCTTGAGTTCCTGGGCGAAGCAGGAGATGCGGAAGGCCTCGACCATCCAGCGGTATTCATCAAGCGCCAGCCGGTCGTGGCGGCGTGGCGGATCGGCCGTGGCCAGTTCGATGTACCGTGACCAGAAGGGCGCGACCTCGGCCATCTTGCGCGCATCGGAGGCCGCATTGAGCGTCAGCCGCTCGATGCGCAGCCGCAGCGCCTCGAGGTAGCGGAAGTAGTGCTGCAGGCGGACGCGCGGCACGTAGCGCACAAAACCGGGGAAGACCAGCCAGGCAAGCTGCTCCTGCATGTCGGCCACGGCCGCCGGCGAGCCCTTGACGGCGTTGATCGCCGCGTGGCACTCGGCCGCCAGCACGACAATGCCGGTCACCAGCGTCTGCCACTCGCGCTGCGCGGCGGCCAGCCGGCCGCGCCCCTGCGCCAGGCGCGTGTTGAAGGCCTCGGGCGTACGCACCTCGGGCTGGCCGTGGAGAAAGACATCGGAGACCAGCGCCAGCACCAGGTCGTCCGCCACCTGCTCCGGCGCGCAGCCGATCTGGCGCAGGAAGAGTCCGGCCGGCACGGGCCAGGCGGGCAGCCGTGCCAGACGCCGCGCCTCGCTGCCCAGCGCCAGCAGCAGCAGGCGCCGCACTCCGTCGTGGTGGATGGCGCGCGCCTGCGCGGGATCGGCGAAGAGGCGCAGACTGACCGAGGTGCCCTGATCCTGCAGCGCGGGGTAGTTGATCAGCGGCCAGCCCGCGCGCCCGACATCAACCTGCTCCGGCAGCGCACCGCATGTCCAGGCCACAAGGCCGTCCCGGTGCCACGGTTCCGCCGCGCCGGCCGCCGGGGCCGCCGGTTGCTCCTCAACGCCCGCCGCGCGCAGTACCGCATCGAGGTCGCGTCCGGCGGCCAGGGGCCTGCCCTTCTCATCCATGACCACAAACCGCACGCGCAGGTGCGGCGGCATCTGCTCCTCCGACCACAGGCCGTCCGCGACGCGCACGCCGAAGGTATCCTGCAGGAGGTTGGCCAACGCCGTGATCAGCGGCTCGCGGCCCGGACGCAGACGGCTAAGGCAGCGCGACAGCGCCTCGTCCATCGGCCCGAGCGTCCGCCGCTGCGCCGAGGTGAGGCGACCGAGCATCCACTGCACCTTCTCCGGCAGAGCGCCCGGCACCAGCCAGTCGGCCGGCCAGCGGCGCAGCAGGGGCGCCTCCTCCCGCGTCACGGTACAGGTGATGCCATCATCCTCCTCGCCGTAGGCATAGCGGTAGGTCAGCGGCAGGCGGGCCTTGCCGATGCGCAGGGTATCGGGAAAACCGGCGGCCGCATCGTCGTCCACTATCCAATCCTCGGCCTTCAGGCGCAGGGACTCGCTCTCCGCGCGCGATGCGCGCTTGAGCCACGCGCGCAGGGCATCGGCCGAGTTGATGTCCGGCGGCAGGCGTCCGTCGAAGAAGGCGACCAGACGCTCCTCGTCGAGCAGATTCCCGTGACCGCGCCGTTTCTCATCGCGCAGGCGGATGGCGGCCAGCAGCTCCATGTTGTCGCGAATGAGGGGCGGCGGCCGCGGAAACTCGCCGGCCACCAGACCGTGGCGGATGAAGATGTCGCGGCAGACGGCCGGCTCGATGCGCGTGTAGTCGCAGCGCCGTCCCTCGACGATCACCAGGCCGAAGAGCGTCACCCTTTCGGTAGCGCGGACAAAGCCGCGCTCGGCGTCCCAGGTTGGCGAGTGGTAGCTGCGCTTGCAGCGGTCGCCGGCCAGCTTCTCGATCCAGCGCGGATCGATGGCCGCCGCCGTGCGGGCGTAGAGACGCGAGGTATCCACCAGCTCGCCGGCCATGAGCCATTCGGGCTGGCGCTTGAAGAGGCCCGAGCCGGGAAAGACGGCGAAGCGCAGACCGCGGGCGCCGCGGTAGTCGCCGGCCTCGCGGTCGCGATGGCCGATGCGCCCCAGCAGGCCCGAGAGCAGCGCGCGGTGCAGACCGTCGTCGCCGCCGCGTTCCGACTCGACCGCCAGATCGAGCCGCCGGCAGAGCGTCTCGAGCTGTTCGCGCAGGTCGCGCCACTCGCGCATCCTGGCGAAGGAGAGGAAGTGCTGGCGGCAGAGGCGGCGGCCGGTCTGCTGCGAGGTGCCGCGGGTGGCGTCGTCCCACCAGCGCCAGAGCCGCAGCAGCGCGGCAAAGTCGGAGGCGGGCGTCTGCCATGCGGCGTGGGCGCGGTCGGCCTCGGCCTGCTGCTCGATGGGGCGGCGGCGCGGGTCGTCGCAGGCCAGCGCGGCGACAACCGTGAGGGTGTCGCGCAGTGCCTCCTCGTGGTGGGCGGCCAGCAACATGCGGGCGAGGCGCGGCTCGACCGGCATTTTGGCGAGCTGCCAGCCGAGCGTGGTCAGCTTCGGTACACCGCCTTCCGGTGCCGGCCGTACCGCGCCCAGTTCATCGAGCTCGCGCAAGCCCTCGCGAATCATGGCGGGCGCGGGCGGATCGAGGAAGGGAAAGCGTGCAATGTCGCCCATGCCCAGATCGAGCATCGTCAGGATCACGCCGGCCAGGCTGGAACGCAGGATTTCGGGGTCGGTGTAGGGATCGCGCCGCTGGAAATCCTCCTCGCCGTAGAGGCGGATGCAGATGCCGGGGCCGATGCGCCCGCAGCGGCCCGCGCGCTGGCGGGCGCTGGCCTGGGAGATGGCCTCGATCTGCAGCCGCTGCACCTGCGTGCGGTGGACATAGCGGCTGATGCGCGCCAGGCCGGAATCAATGACGTAGCGGATGCCGGGGATGGTGACGGAGGTCTCGGCCACGTTGGTGGCGAGGATGATGCGGCGGCCGTCGGCGGGCTGGAAGGCGCGCTGCTGCTCGGCGGCCGGCAGCGAGGCCATAAGGGGGATGATGACGGCACCTGGCAGGCGGCGCCCCGTCAGGAGGGTGGCGGTCTCGCGGATATCGCGCTCGCCGGGCAGGAAGACCAGGATGTCGCCGGGTCCGGCGGCGAGGATCTCATCAACGGCCTGCGCGACGAGGTGCGGCAAGTCGGGCTCGTCGTCGCCGGGCTCGCGGTAGCGGATCTCGATCGGGTGGAGCCGTCCCGGAATGGAGAGCGCCGGGGCGCCGCCGAAGAAGTCGGAGAAGTGGCCGGCATCGAGGGTGGCCGAGCTGACGATGACGCGCAGATCGGGGCGGCGCGGCAGAATGCGCTTGATGAGGCCGAGGAGGAAGTCGATGTTGAGCGAGCGCTCGTGGGCCTCGTCTATGATCAGCGTATCGTAGGCCGTCAGCAGGGGCGAGTGGCGCGTCTCGGCGAGGAGGATGCCGTCGGTCATGAACTTGATGCGCGAGGCGCGGCTGAGGCGGCGCTCGAAGCGGTGCTGGTAGCCGACGAGTCCGCCGACCTGCCCGCCGAACTCCTCGGCCACGCGCCGGGCGACGGTCACCGCCGCCAGGCGGCGGGGCTGCGTGCAGCCGATGAGGCGACCCCTCGCCGCGCGTCCGAGCTGCAGGGCCATCTTCGGCAACTGGGTGGTCTTGCCCGAACCGGTGTCGCCGCAGACGATGATGACCTGATGGTCGCGCAGGGCCTGCTGGATCGGCTCGCGGTAGGCCGTGATCGGCAGCGCCTCCGGGAAGGAGATCGCGGGTATCTCCGTCGCGCCGGAGGCCCGGGCGCGGTGGTCTGGGCGCTTTCCGCTCACGCCGGCGCGGCGCCGCCGGTCACGGCGGGGGTGTCGAGCCAGCGGCGCACGGCCTCGCCCAGGGGGCGGATGGTCTGGATGGTCACCACCTCGTCGTCGTGTACGCCGGGAATGGTGACCTGCTCGCCGACGCGGTGCCCCTCGAGCGCCTTGGCCAGGCGGCTGCGGTTGGGCAGGATGCCGAGGGCCTCATCGCTATCCCATTCGCCAAGGATGGAATAGGTTTGCGTCGAGCCGTCGGCGCGTGCGAAGGTCACCTCCACGCCCATGCCCACCACGTCGGGGGTGGCATTGGCGAAGTCGGTGCCGTGCATCTGCTTGATCTCCAGATCCCACTCGTCGCGGCGCGACAGCAGGATGGTCTGCTGCTGCTTGGCGGCCTGGTATTCGAAGTTCTCGCTCAGGTCGCCGTAGCTGCGCGCATGGGCGATGTCGGCGCTGTTCTTGGGAATCTCGACCTCGACCAGTTGGCGGAAGAGCTCCTGCCTTTCCCGCAGCGAGCGCCAGGAGGTCCAGCGCTGCGCCGGCTCCGCCTGAGCATGGGAGGTACCGACGGAATGCTTGTGCCCGGCGAGGGAGGGATCGATGCGCACCATGCGGCCGACGATCATGCGCTGCGTGGCCGCGTCGCCCATGGTGGTGTTGCCGTAGATGCGGGCAAAGAGCGCCTCGCGCTGCAGCGGTTCGAGCGACGCGAAGGCCGTCTCGAACCACTTGGCCTGCTCGAAGAGCCCCAGCAGATTATGCTTCATGCGCAGCATCTCGCCACTGAGGTTCTCGTCCTCGATGATGGCAACGGCCTGGCTCATCAGCGTGTAGAGCGGTGGCAGGTGCCAGTCGGCGGTCTCCGTCTGGTTGCGGAGCACCCATACCAGCAGGGTCGGCGGCACCGTGGGGGCGGAGAGCAGGTCGTGGTAGCGGGCCTGGAGCGCGGGCAGGTGCGCGGGGTCGTCCTTCAGCACCTCGGTCGTCGCGGCGACGAGGTTGTAGTTCATCTCCGGCAGCGCCGCCAGGAGCCGCGCGGGGGCCTCGGGCTCGTGCTTGAGTAGGAAGCTGACCATCAGGGTGCTATCGCGGACCGGCATGCCCTCGGCAGCGGTGATGAAACGGTTGTCATCGATCAGATGCTGGGACATCTCGGCGGCCGGGGGTGTCGCCAGTTCCAGCCGCTGGACGGTGAGGGCCAGACGGGCATAGAGGGCGGCATCGACGTTGTAGGCGCCCTTGAGGGCGAAGGCCAGACGGTCGCTCAGGGCCTCGCGCGCAAAGTCATCGAGCACGACGGCATCGCCGGCCGCCTCCATCTCGGCAATGGAATGCATGATGGCCGGGATGTCGCGCTCGGCGCGCAGCGCGGTGAACCAGTTGCGGTCAAAGGCCAGTTCCTGCTCGCGGACGATGATGGGCTCGGAACGTTTGGAGGGGATCTCGATCAGCGGATCGTTCTTGAGCGCCTTGCGCGCGGCATCCCAGAAGCGCTTCCACTGCGCTTGCGGCACGATGCCGTGCTCGTCCAGCAGGTCGGCGAGCCGCGTGACGGTGACGGCACCGAAACTGGCCAGCGCCAGACGCACCACGGCGGCCGGATCATCGCTGATCTTCCTGGCGAAGGCGTCCGGATCGCGGTAGCGCACGGCCAGGATATGGGCAACCGGCACGAAGACGAGGTTCTCGCCGGCATTGGCCAGCGAGAGGGCGTGGGAGGGCTTGTTCGTGAAGTCAACGATCATGCGCTTGTAGAAATCGTCGATGCGCTTGACGACGCCGAAGCCCCAGGTCTTGTCGAGAACGAGGCTACCCGGCTTGCAGTTGTCGAGGAACTCGAGGCGCCGCAGCGACTCCTGCGGTGCGACCTCGCCGAAGGCCACGCTGTCGACGCAGGCGTTCCAGACGCGATCCTGACTGGCCTTCTTCAGCGCCGTCTTGCAGGTATCGCCGAAGGCGCGGACATCGCTGCGCCAGGTAGCCAGCAGCGACAGCAGCTTGACCAGTGCCGCGCGGTCGCCCATCTCGACGAGCTTGTTGAGAGCCGTCTGCGACCAGTCATCGGCCAGTTTGGCGTGGGGCGACTGCTTGAGATAGCGCAGGGTGGTCAGGACGGAGTCGATATGAACCGGCTGTGCCTCGAGATCACTCAGAAAACGCTCTTCCAGTTTGGTCAGTTCTTCTTGTACGCTCGCGTCCATTGCATTCTGTCCTTGAAAATGAATTAGATAGGATAGCAGAAAACGCGCTGGCGGAAAAGGGGGAGTTTTTTTTGTTTTTTTGACAGGATTTCAGGATTTCAGGATGGCTGCTGCGCGGCGGGAGAGAGCTACGGATTTCGCGGATTTCGCGGATGGATAGGAGGTGGCCGCTGCGCGGCGGGAAGAGAGCTACGGATGGCGCGGATGGCGCGGATGGATAGGAGGTGGCCGCGGCGCGGCGGGAGAAAGCTACGGATGGCGCGGATGGCGCGGATTGGGATGGGGTGTCTCAGACTAGGGGGCAGTAGGCAGTAGGTAGTGGTAGGGACGATTATTGCGACCACACAGTGGCTCGCAATTTAGAGGGTAAAAGCGCTGCTTGTTTTGTCCCTACGCTTTGTCGCAAGCGAAGGATTAAGCGGGTGGATTAAGCGTACCGATTAAGTGTGAGTTTAAGTGAGGGTTTAAGTGGCGCTTCGCGCTTACACCTTGTCGCCGCACGTTGTCCCTACGCTTTGTCGCAAGCGAAAGATGGGGCGGCAGAAATGCACATAAGACCAGTCCAATCGTCCTCGTCCTCGTCCTCGTCCTCGAGACCTCCGGCACTATCGGTACTGCCGACGGGTATCGACGGGTATCGATAGGTGGCGACAGGATCGATGTGGCAACGGGCTCCACGTTCCGGTATCCCGTTCACTTCCGATGCGCTCTGGGGCCCGCGGTCTCCGCGGTTGATTTGATGCGGCGCATGAATGGAGAACGACACCGCCGGGGACGGCGGGCTCCACATTCCGGCTTCCCCGTTCACCTGTGCCAATCACCTCGTGCCGAAACATTTCGTCA
>LSQX01211516.1_pt1 | contig 12630 bp, 14 predicted proteins | sample 654561 | NCBI WGS metagenome assembly LSQX01 (sample SAMN04489861, study PRJNA283612) | anaerobic digester metagenome | isolation source: 4 biogas reactors fed with cattle manure at either 37C or 55C with and... | place: Denmark: Kongens Lyngby | collected 2014 | reverse complement strand
AAAAAATTTCATTGAGTATGGTCCAGATCGTTTGGTTATTATCTCAGCAAAGATATAATTTTCATATCCCCTGCTTTGTCGGACGTGAATTTTCTTTTCTGTCCTCATGCCTCGATCCGGCTTATTCGCCAGGAAGTCGGATCGATCTGTAATTTAAGAAAGCCGGGTTTTCAAAGCAGAGCTATTCATTCATTTCTCAATTTACTGCATCGTTTTATAGACGAGGATGACCTGTGGATATGGGGAAATTTTCAAAAATAAGCTTCAGAGCTTCCACAAATAACCAATTACCTTTTCCCGGTAGGGGTCTTTTTTCCCGGAAGTATCGATTATAGTCCATATCGTTACAATATCCCGGGCGATAAGTTCTCTGCGTGCCTTGTTCTCTATGGAAGCCACGCTCTCATATATTTCGTCCCAATATTTTTGGGATTTGCAGAAAGAGTATGTAAGTTCGCCCAGGCGATGCAGAAAGGGAATCGTGGTTTCAGGCCAGGTGAGGAGCCATGCGTAGAGTTTGAAGTGATTGATCGTTACCGGTTTCGAAAAACCTTTGTAAAATTCTTCAACTAGTCCGGGATCGGAGGACAATGTAAAACGCTTTGTACCGCAGCAGAGTGAGCAGAAGCGGGACACCAGTGAATCTTTCGGAAACATGTCCCGATACTTCGTAAGGATGTCCGCGTTCAGTCCGGCCCATGGCCGCGATGCGGTTTTTTTCCCGGCTATTCCCTCCCGGTGCGATCTGATGATGATTTGCCAAAACCATGATTCCGCAAATATTCGGAGGGACTCATCATCCAGTATTTTCTCGAGATTTTGTAAAGCATGGATCTTGGGGTTGCCGGGAAAGTTTTCCTTTTCAAGCTGGACTTTATCGACCAGCGAAAACGAAAGGGGAAGCCGGTCCGCAAGTTCCCGTTCCATCACCGAACTGTTCCACCATGGTTCACACGCCATGCGGGCGACGATTATTGCAGGCAGTTCTTTAACCGGAAAACCGAGGCGCAGCAGATCGCGGAGTGAAGAGAGAGGGAAATCGGGCAAAAGATGGAGGAGATGCTTTAGAAGAATGGGAGGCAGCGGTGCTTCCGGACGAAGTTTTCTTCCGTTCCGGACGATGCGCTCAAAAATAATGACTGCCCCGGCAGGATCGAGCCCCCAATACTTACCAAGTCCATATGTCGAGAGGATGGTCATCAAGTCGAGGAAGTAGGCCTCCAGCGGATCCCATAGAGATGGGTTCTCCATGAGGAAGCCGGCTGTCTCGGTTTTTTCCGCTTCCCAGTCTTCATAGGCGTCCAGGCCGGTTATCATTTCCGCCATCTGGAGTTTTATCCTCGAAGGCACTGCATCCTTCTGGCCGCATAGAAACATTCCTTGTATGGCCCGCGCCTGCGCCTCCCATTCCTTGCCGTATCTGGTGCCTCCAGCACGGCAGAGGTACTCCCACAGACTGAAGACCAAAGGATGTCCCTGTTTCAGTGACATCAATCCGAGTCGTTCATCCATGAAGACGGCACAGGCTTCACGAAAAGGGTGCCCAGAGGAGTGAATATCGCGGATGATGCCAAAAAGAACGGCGATGTTCGCGAAAATCCCTGCGCATGGGAGGGATTCCGTTGCTTTTCGAAGCTCTTCCGCAGTTTTGCAGCATGAGTTGAAGCGGACAGAGTTCTTTGCTTCAGGAAGGCCGGCGTACTGCCTGGAGAGTGTTTCAAGCAACGAGGCAGGTCCGTTCCTGCACTCCTTCAGGTGCTCGTTCACAAGGGACTCCATTTCATGTCTCAGCCGATCATAGGGCGGCGGCATTTTTTTGCCTTTTTCGAGCTGTTCGAGCGGGGCAAAACCTTGATTTTGCAGTCGCTGGAAATCAAGGACGGTCCGAGCGCAATTTCTCATCACTGCAGGCATTTCTTCTTTCAGGATTGTCTCAGCCGCCAAGGTTGCGCTCTCCACATTCTTCTCTGTGAAAAGCGCCGTTGTCATGGAGTTGTAAACAGCTGCGCCGAAGTATCTCCCGGCAGGGGCATTCACCGCTTTTTCCCTGGGCGAACTTACATAGAGCGATACAAAAGCAGCCCAGTCTTGCCTGTCCCAGCAGCGCTGGAGGCGAACTTCAAAGGATGCGGGGGGATGCTTCGATTTTGTTTTTTTCTTTGACATGATTCAATTCCATCCAGATTCGGATATTTTTTCCATTATGCAGAGAAGTTGATCCTCAATGTTTTCGAGGTCTTCCGATTCGTTCGAGAGCGCTTCCTCATATCGTGAAAGCAGAGAGGAAAGTTCGTCATAGTGCGCACCCTTCGGCATTCTCTCAAGCAGTGCCCGCGCCCGCGCCGTGACAAAGTTGATAAGCGGTGCTCCTCCTTCCCTTGAATCGTCAATTTCTTCTCCTGTGAACCCGTCTGTGTCGAGGTCTATAAAGACTTGGGGATCGCGGCTATCGATTCGTATCTCTTTTTTTCGGCTATAGCCTTTGTGTTCGGCAGAAATTCGGACGATGCCGTCCAGATCATAGGCGTACTCAATAATGACGGGGCTTCCTCCGGGAGCCTTCGCGAGGGAAAGTGTTGTCGCTCCGAGCAGCGTGTTTTCCTCTGGAATCGGGGACTCGCCCTGAAATATTTTTACTTCGGCAATTCTCTGGTTTTTTTGTAGCGTGCTGAATGTTCGTGCACGCATAACCGGAAGCTGGGTGTTCCTGGGTATTATGGGAACACAGGCAGGGTGAAGGTCATCCGGATTGTTTCCTGTGAGGGCTTCCACCGAGAGAGTATGCGGCGTCACGTCAATCAGAATTTGATCGACGTGAGAGCCGGTAATGAGAGCTCCCTGGATCGCCGCTCCGCAGGCGACACTCCTGTCGGGATCTATTACGGGAAGAGGTGCATCGCCGAATATATCGGCCACGAGTTCCACCACGGCAGGCATTCTTGTCATTCCACCAACAAGCAGCACATTATCGATCTGTTTCGGTTTGAGGCTCGCTTCCGAAAGCGCGTCCAGGACGAGCTCTCTGGTGCGTTTCAGAAGAGGTACCGTCATCGACTCGAATTCCTCGCGAAAAAGTTCCATCTCGACTGAACAGGTCGAGCCGTATGGAGTCGGGAGATGGTTCTCGCGGATCCACGTGTACGCTTTTGAGGAAAGGTCGATCTTTGCTGTTTCCGCTGCAGCGGAAAGCCGTGCAAGGGAGGGAAGATGCCCTTCCAGGTTAACGTTGCTCTCGGCCCGTATCGTTTCCAGAAGTCTGCAGACAATCCGGTTATCGAAGTCGTCGCCTCCAAGACGGGTGTCTCCCGTGCTTGAGAGGACCTCCACGATCTCACCCGCTCGGAGCACCGTGACATCGAAAGTGCCTCCTCCCAGATCATAGACCAGAATAAAGCGTTCCTGTGCTTTTTTCTTTTGATTTTTTTCACCGGGGAGGATCTGATCGTACAAGAGCGCTGCAGCGGTAGGTTCGTTAATAATACGTTCTACTTTCAACCCTGCCCGGTTCCCTGCCTCACGGGTGGCTCGACGCTGGGCGTCGTTGAAATATGCAGGGACGGTAATTACAACCCGTTCTATTTTAACGCCCTCAATTCGCTCTGCTTCATCGCAGAGATAGCGTAAGATTATTGAAGAAATATCTTCCGGAGAATATTCTTTCCTTCCCAAGAGGCATGTTTCGCTACTTCCCATCAACCTTTTGATTGAGCGGACGCTCTGCTCGGGAAAAGCCGAGGCACGGTTCCTGGCCTTTCTGCCGACAAGCATGCTGCATCCGTCCATGCTGACGACAGACGGGACAATTCCGCATCCGCCCACAGGAACGATGTGCGGTACACCGTCTTTTAGGGCGGCAATGCAGGAATTAGTAGTTCCCAAATCAATTCCGAATACTTCGCATAATCCTTTCAATCGAGGTCGGCCTCGCTTTCCATCAGGTATATTCCATCAGCGGCGGCCAAATCCAAAGCCGCTGAAAGAGTGTTTTTTCTCGAAGGCGCGTCGATCAGTGAAATCAGCTCGGTAAAATCAATTTCTATAGACTCCTCGCGAAACTCGGTCAGTTCACCCCAGAGAAGTCCGGCCAGCTCCGCCGCAGTGCCCTCAAGAGCGCGAGGATTCAGAAACTCCTGTAGAATTGAATCGGCTGCCGTCAACTGATCGTAGGCTCTTTTGATCGCGATGAACTTCTCTGGAAAATGTTCCGGCGGATAACGGCGGACCATTTTGACGTACGCTTCGCGCAGCACCTCGGGAGAGGCTCCTTTCCCGACGCGAAGTATTTTTAGGGCTGATTCGAACATATATTCTTATCCTCCTCACGGGAAATTTCAAATGGTACCTGGATACGGTTTACCACGACCACTGCCGGTCGAAGCACTTTCCCGGCGTGGAGGAAACCCGGGCGGACTATCTGCGCGACCACTCCATCAGGAATGCCGGAAATGGTTGTGGAACCGCAAGCCTCGTGTCGTTCCGGATCAAAGGGGACAAGCGTTTCGCTGATCGATGCCAGTTCATAAGCCTCAAGAAGAGCGTTGAATTTGGCACGAATGATACCGTAGTCCCTGCTCTCTGTCTCTTCTTGCAGAGCAAGAAGAAAGCTCTCAGCGAAAGAGAGGAGGCTCTTAAAGGGAAGCGACTCGTTTTCCATTCGCCGGAGGCTTTCGAGTATGGCCGATGATGACTCGGCGACAGTACAAAGGGCAAGCTGCCGCTGGCGTTCCTGTCTTTGGGCAAGACGGATTTGCTCCTCGATGTTTTTCAGACGCTCCTCAAAAAATTTAGTTTCATTTGTAAAAAAATTTATAATGTCAGCCGTGATCGCTTCACGGAATCCGATGATCTTCCTTTGGAAAAATCCTGTCATTAACAGAACGCCTCCTTTCTATCTTCGGGTACATATGGAAAAATTCGTGCAGCTGAGAAACGAAATTTATACTACCATAAGATTTTGTTCCCGTGCTCCATGATTCGGAGAATGGCCGAAAAACAGGGAATATTTAAATGCTGGACTTCCCCTTGATTTACGATGAAGGGTGGAACCATTCGGCAATCTGCTACGGTCAACGCTTCTGGTGGTGCTGTTCAGCATCTGCTTCGGAGAGTTTTATTGCGGTTTTATGAGTTTTTGGATAGTGTTATGAACGTAAAAAAATTCGGGAAGAAGGTACCCTGACATTGCCGGGCGCCTTCTATTTTTGATAACGGAAATGGCGGAGCACGGCAGAATAGAAGTCCTCGAGATCCTTCAGCCGGTGAACGAGGATCGACTTGAGGATATCAGGATCCAGGGACTGGTAGTCATGGACGGCAATGTTTCGGAAGCCGGTCATTTTCTCCATCTTCGAAGCTGTTTCCCCGTCTATGATGCCTGCATTCTTCAGCAGGGAGAAGCTTTCCCTCGCCCGTTCCGGAAGGCCAAGACCCTCCGACGCGACCACATGGGCAGCGAGGTCGAGGGCGGCCTGGATCCCACGCTGCAGGTTGAGGAGAAAGATGTCCTTGGTGTCCACATTTTCGAGGCTCTCGGGGTCGAGAGATGTCACTGTGCGTATCCTGCCCAGGCTCCTCTGGATGGAGGCGACTTTCGCCAGGATCATGTCCCTGTCAGGCATAGATTTTCCTCCTCAGCACGGCCTCCTCGATAGGAGCGCGGATTTGCTTCAGATCTTCGTACTCGTTGACTGTCCGGACGAAAAAATCCTCGTAGGCCCCTTTTTCGGCCCGAAGCCTGATCCCGGTTTTCAGTGCCTGCATTCGGATAATGGGGCCGGCTTCGTTCAGTATCACCAGGTCGATATCACGCTTTAGTCCTTCGGACAGCCTCTCTCTCAGATCGAGTATCTCCATATGATCCGGAATACGGCCGAAGAGGACGGCAACATCAACGTCGCTGTCGGGGCGGCTCTTTCCCGTTGCGAAGGAGCCTATCAGGAACGCGAGCCGGATGTTATCCTCTTTCTTGAAGAAGAGTCTGAGTGTTCGCTTGATTTGTTCGTTCATTCGTATTGTTTCCTCTCGTTACAACATAAGACTTTTAATAAAGCATAGCACACGGGCTGTTAACGCGGGGGAATCTATTTCTCCCTCTCGTGGTGATTTTTTCAGCTATACACTTTTGAAGAAGCGCTTTTTTTTGTCCTGTTTGATTTGTGAAATTTTGATAGACTAATGAAAAGCTGCTATTCCCGGTTCGATAGGAAAGGGCGGAAGAGAGACAGAGGCTTGAAAGGCCTGGAAAGGAGTGTTGATCCATGAGTCTTGAAAAATGTTCAGGAACTGTGTTTGTGGACAGGTTCACCGACGGAGTGCTCGATCCCTCAAAGCCCATGCTGGGGCCTGTGAAGGACGGCGGGTTCATCGTGGCGAATACTGCCCCCGGGTGCTGGGGGCCTATGATCACCCCGGAGTTGAAGGGCGGTCACGAGGTGACGGTGCCGGTGGCGGTCGAGGGGGCAGAGCCGGGAGATGCCATCGCCATCAGGATCAAGGATGTGCTGGTGACGTCCATTGCCACGGCATCGGGAAATGATACCACGACGGACGCGAGCCGGTTCAAGGGTGACCCGTACGTGGCCAAGCAGTGTCCATCCTGCGGAGCCTACCACCCGAAGACGGTGCTCGAGGGCATAGGGCAGGGGGCGGTTCGATGTGCGTCATGCGGAGCCGAGATTTCACCCTTCGCCTTCACCAATGGATATACCATCGTCTTTGACCATGAGCGGAAGCTGGCCGTCACCCTGGACAAACAGGGGGCCGAGAAGGTGGCGAAGGATTCGCAGCATTATTCCGCAAAGCCGGAGCATTCCATCCAAAACCCCATCCTTACCTTCGCCCCGGCGGACCTTGTGGGGGTGGCGACACGGATGCGTCCCTTCCTGGGACAGCTTGGGACCACGCCGTCACTGCCTTTCCCTGACTCGCACAACGCGGGAGATTTCGGTGCCTTTCTCGTGGGGGCTCCCCACGAGTTCGCCAAGACGAAGGAGGAACTTGCCTGCCGCACGGACGGTCACATGGACGTGAACACTGTCCGGGCCGGGGCTGTGCTCATCTGCCCGGTGAAGGTGCCGGGCGGCGGGGTCTACGTGGGTGACATGCACGCCTTCCAGGGGAACGGGGAGATCGCGGGGCACACTGCCGACGTGGCGGGTGTGGTGACACTGCAGGTTTCAGTGATCAAGGGACTGAAGATCGACGGGCCTATCCTGCTGCCCGTGGAAGAAGATCTTCCTCACCTTGCGAAGCCCCTGAGCTGTGGGGAGAAGTATGCCCTGAAGTCACTGGCGGAGAAGTGGGGTGTGGCGAAAATGGAGGAGGATGCCCCTGTCTGCTTCATTGGAACCGGTGCGTCCATGGACGAAGCCATCGACAACGGGCTCGAAAGGGCTTCCTCCGTGCTGGACATGCCTCTTCCGGAGGTGAAGAACAGGGCAACTGTCGCGGGGGCAATCGAAATCGGCCGGGCACCGGGAGTGGTGATGGTGACTTTCCGCTGCCCGGTGGAAAAGCTCGAGAAAACAGGGCTCATGCCCTTCGTGAGGCAGCAGTATACACTGTAGCAAAAGGGGGCCCTTGCGGCCCCCTTTCTCATGTCAGAGTTTCCTTTAATCAGGACCGGATAGGTAGAGACGCCCTGCAGGCGGCATTGACGATGGGGTAGGCAATGGGAGAGGAAGTGAGTGCAGGATGAGTGCCCATCTGGAATTTGACAATATCGTCAGCAGTCATCCTGTGAATGATGCAGGCGCTGAGGACGTTGATCATTTCTCCGGCGGATCTTCCGCCTGATACAGATCCTCCCAGGATGACGCCTGTTTCCTTTGCGAAAATGAGCTTCACTTTTGTCATGTTTGAATTCGGCATTCCCGCAGGGTGAGTGTCCGGGGCTTCTGCAGTCCCGATGACGATGTTCATTCCGTTTTTCCGTGCGTTTCGCTCTGTAAGGCCTGCAACGGCGAATGCGCGCCCGTTGATCATTGTGGAAAACACGCTGATGGCCCCGCAGTGCTGGTGTACGGGGGAGAAAAGATTCGCCCCGGCAATGCGGGCTTCAGATGTGGCGATCGATGCAAGCATTACCCCAATGGGGAGACCAGTGAAAAATGACCGTTTTTCGGCGCAGTCTCCGCAGGCGAATATGTCCGGATCCGTCCATGTCCTCATGTAGTTGTCCACTTTGATGGAGTTTCTGGATCCGAGTTCTATCCCTGCATCTTTTGCGAGGCTCGTGCTGGGCACGGCACCTATTCCGAGGATGACCATGTCGGCCTTCAGTTCTCGCCCGTCCTCTAGAAGGACGCCTGTAACCGAATCTTCACCCAGTATTCTCTCTACTTTTGAATCAACAAGTAACGTAATCCCTGCATCAGTGAGCCGTTCCTCTTGGTCTTCTCCGGGAGCGGGGTTTCTTTCAGCTGCGCCCGCAGACATTGGATACCCTGATGTCAAGAACGAATCTGCACTGGGTGAACATGGAGTCGTAGATTGCCTCGACAAGGCTCCATACGGTTTGCGGATCGCCCCTGACGGTGGTGGACATGTCACCGACGATATGTTCCAGCCCGCTGTTTTTGATCATTGAAAGGACTTTTTTCACCTCTGAGCTGTAGTCCTCAGCCTGGATGGGCAGAAAGGACAGTTCGCAGGTCATCGTTTTTTCCAGAGAACACACAGGAATTCCCCTCTCCCTTTCCGGTATCTTTTCTTTTCGCAGTCCTTACACAGTTCGCCGATTTCAGCATCCGGAGGAACGAACAGGCATTCTTTTACCGCCTCAAACTCGGAAGGCCTAAGTATTTTCAGTTCGTTAAACGTTCTCAGCCGAGCGTGGCGGAAGACGGTGTCCTTCTTATCCGCAAGGCCGAGATACATTTCCCCCCAGTCGCTTTCCCTGTTGATGGTCCCCACAAGGAGCTTCCCACCTTTTTTGAGGACCCGGAACATTTCATCGAGGGTTTTTTGCTGGTCCTGCATAAACTCCAGGGCGGCCATGGAGACGACGGCATCAAAAACCTCTTCGGGGAATTCAAGGTCAGATGCATCCATGGACATAAATTCCGCGGGAAGCTGTTCCTTTTGTGCCTTTTCTCTTGCGAAGGTGAGCATCTTTTCCGAGATGTCGATGCCCGTGATATTGCATCCAAGCCGCGCCAACTTGAGACTGAAATTCCCCGTACCGCACCCGACGTCAAGTATTCTCATTCCAGGGGATGGTTTGAGGAGGTCCAGGGCGCATATGGTTTCGACCTCGTCGGCATATTTTCCCAGGGGAGTTGTATACCACTGGTCGTATGTGGAAGCGTCCTTGTCAAAAACGCTCACGGTCAAACCTCCTTCCCGCCCGTAGGTTCAGAAGGGCGGTATTCCGTATTTTACCTCAGCCTGTAGGTGACGAACCCCTTGTATTCTACTCCCTGGACGGCAGGGTCCTCGTTGAGCCTGGAGAGAATTTTTTTGCCTTCGCTGTTTCCCCGTGTTTTGAGAAATGTGCCGATCTCGAACTGGTTCATGGGATGACGGCGGATTATACCGAGTACGGCATTGTAGTCATCCTTTTCGCTGCTGTAGAAACCGACTGAGACCAGTTGGTCTATGGAAATGCCGCCGAGGATTTTGACGGCACGTTCCATTTTCTCCGGTGAAACGGGCGGGACGTTCTCCTCTGCAGGGGGCCGTACGGGGGTGTTGATATAGAGACGGCTGTACCTGACTTCTTTCAGGAGGTTTTTCATCCTGTTCAGGCTTTCGTCGTCGTCGTTTATTCCATCGATGACCATTGTCTCGATCCACAGTTCCCCGGTATATTCACGGGAGAAATCCGCAAGTCCCTGGAAGCATTTTTCAAAGGTCAGACCGCTACATGGTCTGTTGATCGTCCGGAAAGACCGTTCGTCGTAAGCGTCCAGCGAGGGGAGGACGATATCCGCATGGGAGAGTTCCTCCCGAAGACTCTTTTCATAGAGGAGCGCTCCGTTTGTTATCACTGCGGCAGGTTTTTTTGTGTACTTCTTCATCTCCGTAATGAGTTCCCCGATGTGGGAGTAAAGAGTCGGTTCCCCTTCGCCCACGAGGGTCACGGCATCGAAATATACTCCGCACTTCAGTGCTGAACGGAACTCGTCCACTATTTGCTGAAGCGGAAAAAACTCCGATCTTGTGTTTGTCATTCTGTCTGTTCGCCCAAGCTGACAGTAAATGCAGGAGTAATTGCATGTTTTCTTGGGGATGGGGCTTATTCCGAGAGATTCTCCGAGCCGTCTCGAAGGGACAGGGCCATAGACGCATTTGTGGTCGTTCATTTTTTTCGCTTCCTTTCATTCAGTCAGGGCGCCCCGCTGCCATCACGCGATCCACTTTCTTTTGATGTTCCAGAGGCTTGCGGCGAATAGTGCGGCACAGAAAAGAATCAGCAGCGCGAGATCCAACAGGAGGGGCATGGCGTTGCCGCCCCCTATGGAACCGTGAAGCATATCGGCGCCGTAGGTCAGCGGCAGTGCGTAGGATACCGGCCTGAGGAGCATGGGAAGCCTGCTGATCGGGAAAAAGAGTCCGCACAGGAAGATCATGGGAAAACGGAAGAAATTGGAGAAGGTCTGGGCTTCGAATACCTCGCTGACGGAGACGGCGATGAAAAGCCCCAGGAATGTCGACGCCACTGCAATGAAGAAGACTGCCGGCAGAAATACGATCAGCCTAAGCTGTGAAATATCGGCAAAAAAAGCAGCCATTATCACCGGGATGAAGGCGTTGACGACGCCGAACACAATGGCGCCTCCCGTCTTGGCCAGCATGAGGGATTTCAGCGATATGGGCGCCAGGAGAAGCCGTTCGAAGGAACGGTTTTTCTTCTCGAATGTCACTGTAACCGAGAGCATGGAGGTTGTCCCGAAAAGGATCGATATGGCGACAAGGCCGGGGAGGAGAGAAGGAATGCTTTCAAGGCCGCTTCCTGACTTGAGGAAAAACATCCCCGTCCATGCCAGGGGGAAAATGAGTCCCCAGCTGATATTGGGCGGTTTCAGGTAATAGGTGCGCATGTCCTTCACGAATATATTCCAGAATGCTGTCAGCGTATTCATCTGCCGCCACCGTTCCTTTTCTCCGACTGCATGGCATTTGACTCGATTCCTGTGACCTCAACGAACACATCCTCCAGGGACGGCCGAATCCTCCTGGCTTCGAGAACCACAGCTCCTGCCTCTTCAAGAAAACGGACTACGGGTCCGACAGGTACAGGCGAATCCGCCTCCGCCCGGATCATTGAATTTTGCGGAAGAGTGAATGCGAGCCCCTGAAAAGAGGAAGCAAGGTCTTCCCGGATACCTTCCGCAAGGCTTTCACAGGTGATGTGGACCACGTGTTTTTTTAGGATCGGCTGCAGGAGGTTTTCCACCGTGTCGGTCCGAACGATGCGCCCGGAAACGATGAAGGCGATACGTCCGCAGAGACGTTCAGCTTCCTCGATATAATGGGTGGTCAGGAAGATGGTCGTTCCCCTGTCATGGAGATCCTGGATGAGCGCCCTGACCTGGCGGGCGCTTGCCACGTCGATCCCGGTGGTCGGCTCGTCGAGGAAAAGGATGCCCGGGCTGTGCATGATCCCGGCCGCTATGGTGAGTTTCCTCTTCATTCCCTTAGAGTAGCCGCTGAACTTCCTGCTCCCCGCACCGGCGAGGCCGAAGGAATCAAGCAACTCTCGCGCCCGCGCTTCCCGTTCCGTTTTTCGCATTCCGTAGAGCGCCCCGCAGAAGCTCAGGTTGTCGAAACCGCTCAGCTCCGGATACAGGTTGCTTTCGTCGGGAACCACTCCGATAAGGTGTTGTGCTCCCCTGGGGTTCTCAAGGCAGTCTATTCCGCCTATACTGAATGTTCCGGAATCGGGTCGTGCAAGCCCGGTGAGCATGTTGATCGTGGTGGTTTTTCCCGCACCGTTGGGGCCGAGAAAACCGAACAGTTCACCCTGGCGCACTGAAAAGGAGATCCCTGCGACAGCCTCCACTTCACCAAAGCGTTTTTTCAGCCCGCTGACGTTTACTGCGTCTGTCATTCTTCACCTCTCCCGAGAAAAGTCTGTGCTTTCAGGACCACCTCATCGATCTTGCCGGTGTTCAACCGGTAATGGACAAAATAGCCTCTCCGTTCAGGTGTTACAAGTTCAGCTTCCCGCAGGATCCTCAGGTGTTGTGAAATAGCTGCGGCGGTCATCTTCAAACTGCAGGCGAGCGCATTGACACACATGGGACGTTCCTTCAGAAGATGAAGTATCTGAAGCCTTGTTCCCACTGACAAAACTTTGAACATAGCGGCCAGGTTTTCGGGGCTGGTCATGGCATCTCCTTTGATTAAGTAATTGCATAGATACTTTATTACTTAATTGATGATGAGTCAAGGATCATGGACATGGGGTGCGGAATGATATACATAACAACGGTTCGCGGGGAGTTTTACGTAAAATATCGCAGTTAATGAAAATAATTGAAATTGCTAAAATATAAAATTAATACTACAATAAAAACGCAGGAAGATGACCTGAAGTGCAGGGAGGGGTTGCCATGCCCGGAATGATCAAGCGCACTGTTTCAACCCTTGTATGCGCGGCTGTGTTGATCCTCTGCCCGGGTGGTC
>LSQX01164351.1_pt1 | contig 12630 bp, 11 predicted proteins | sample 654561 | NCBI WGS metagenome assembly LSQX01 (sample SAMN04489861, study PRJNA283612) | anaerobic digester metagenome | isolation source: 4 biogas reactors fed with cattle manure at either 37C or 55C with and... | place: Denmark: Kongens Lyngby | collected 2014 | reverse complement strand
GGTCTCGACAGCGAGATCACCGAGCACACAACGGATATCCTCCTGGAGGTGGCCATCTTCTCGGGTCCGTCCATCTTGCGGACTGAAGGAGCCTTAGGCCTGCGCTCGGAGGCGTCCACCCGCTACGAGAAGGGCCTCGATCCTGAGATGGTCCCGCCGGCTCTGGACATGGCATGTAGACTGTTCGTGGAGCTGTGCGGAGGCACGGTCTCGTCGGGTACCGTTGATGTGCGCACCAAACCGCCGTCTCGTCGGAGAACGAGATTGCGTCCCTCGCGTGTCGCGCAGGTCTTGGGTGTCGAGATCCTAAGGAGCGAGATCGTCGAGATCCTGAGCCGTCTTGGTTGCTCGGTGGACGATGATGGGGAGTCCTTGACGGTGCTGGCACCCAGCTATCGAGGCGATCTTGAGCGGGAGATAGATCTCATAGAGGAGATCTGTCGCGTTCATGGGCTCGAACAGATACCTCCGGCGCTGCCCGCACGGCGGTCGGGGCGGGGAGGCCTCACGGAGACACAAGCGCGGCTACGCCTGATCGAGGATCAGCTTATGGGGGCCGGCCTCTCGCAGGTGATCACTTACAGCTTCAGGGATGAGAAGTGGCCGGACAGGTTGAGGTTGGAGCCTGGGGATCCTCGTCGGACCGGGGTACGGATCGCCAATCCACTGAGCGCCGACCAGTCGGTCATGCGTACATCGCTTCTACCGGGGCTGTTGGCCACCGCTGAGAGCAACGTCGCCGTCCGCGAGGAGAGGGTCCACATCTTCGAGTTGGGCCGCGTTTATCAGCCGTCTGAGAGCGTCCTGCCGGACGAGAAGACCTTCGCGGCCATCTTGGTCACGGGCGAGTGGGAGGGGGATTCCTGGCTGCGGTCCGAGTCTGTCGTGGATTACTATCTTATAAAGGGCATCGTGGAGAGGATATGCAAGGTGCTCCATTGTAGGCTCGACTACCAACCCGCCTGGGAGCCCTTCCTGCACCCAGGGAGAAGCGCGGTCGTGTGTGCCGCCGACGGGCGCCGGGTCGGGTGGCTGGGTGAGATCCATCCCTTGGTCCTCCAGGAGTACGATCTCCGGGCGCCGGCAGTCGCCGCCGAGGTCGATGTGTCCGTGCTCCTCGAAGTCTCTTCCGGGACCGGGTCATTCAAGGATCTGCTCGCGTATCCCGTGGTGGAGCAGGACCTGGCCCTTGTAGTGGACAAGTCTGTGCCTGCAGCCGCCGTTATGGCTTGTCTACAGCGGGCCGGCGGCGCTCTGCTGGAGGACGTTGCGGTCTTCGACCTCTACGAGGGTGACCAGGTTCCCGTCGGCAGGAAGAGCCTCGCGCTGCGGCTCAGTTTCAGGGCCCCCGATCGCACTCTTAGCGACGCCGAGGTCAACGAGCTTCGCCAAGTGATGGTCCGTAAGGTAGAAGAGGAGCTGGGGGGCAGGCTCAGGGCCTGAGCGGACCGGCGCATACGCCGCGGGACCGTGCGGAGGACGGAGGCGTCCGGTTGCCGGCTTGTATGGTCTTGCAGCGTGCTGTATAGTCATGCAACCACCAACCCAAGGCGGCTGCGTGACGCAGACGGCCGTCTGCTACCGAGAGGTGCGAAAGTGATCACGGCCGGCATTGTAGGGGCGACTGGATACACGGGGGCGGTCCTCACCGACATCCTGGCGGAGCATCCGGACGTGCGTCTGGGCGCTTTGACCTCTAGGTCGTACGCAGGCCGGACGGTCACGGATGTATTCCCGCGCCTGCGCGTCGACGGCGGATATACGGAGTATTCGGACGAGAAGATGGCCGGATCCGACGTTGTCTTCGTCTGCTATCCGCATGCCCAGTCTCATCCTGTGGTCGCAAGGCTGATCGCTCAGGGATGCAGGGTGGTAGACCTGAGTGCGGATTTCCGGCTCAAGGACCCGACGGCCTATCTGACGTGGTACGGCTTCGAACATCCCCGGTCGGATCTGGTAGCCGAGGCGGTGTACGGATTGCCGGAGGCATACCGGGAACAGATCCGGACGGCGCGGCTGGTCGCGAACCCCGGCTGCTACCCGACATCGATGCTTCTGGGCCTTCTGCCGGCCGCAGGGGACCTGGATGGCGGTCCCGTGATCGTTGACTCCAAATCGGGAGTCTCCGGAGCAGGGCGTACGCCTTCCGACAAGACTCATTTCTGCAACGTCACGGGGGACTTCCGGGCGTACAGCGAGGTAGGGCATCGGCATACCTCGGAGATGGTGCAGGAGCTGAGTTCGGCCGTCGGCATGCAGATGTCTGTCTCGTTCACGCCACACCTTCTGCCGGTGGATAGGGGCATCCTCGGCACTCTGTACTTCAAACCCAAAGGCGGTCCACTGGGCACCGACGCCTGGCTGGATAAGTACCGTTCTTTCTATGAGGATGAGCCTTTCGTGGAGGTCTGTGCCCATGCGCCTGCGTTGTCGGAGGTGGACGGGACCAACTACTGCCGGATGACGGTCCGGGAAGATGCCGCGACCGGGTTGGTCAAGGTATTCAGCGTCATCGACAACCTTGTGAAGGGCGCTTCCGGACAGGCCGTCCAGAACATGAACATCATGTTCGGCTTTCCGGAGGATGCCGGGCTGGCGAGGTCGGTATGAGCGTTCATGTCGGAGGGTGCGCTCATCCCGTGGTGGTCGCGCCCCTTACATCTCGGTTCTTCTCGTTGCCGGCGGGAGTGCGCTTGGTGGAACCGGAAGGCGGCTCTCCCGGCGCGACGCACCCGGCCGGGTTCCTCGCGGCAGGTGTCGTGGCCGGCTTGAAGGAGAGCGGCCGGCCGGATATGGGGGTGCTTGCCGTGGCGCCGCAGTCGCGAGAGCAGTCGGCGTCGGCGGCGGTGTTCACGACGAATGCGTTCGCCGCTGCTCCTATCGTCCTCGACCGGGCGGTGTGCGATCTGGGCGGCTTGGTGGCCGTGGTGATGAACAGCGGCAACGCCAACGCGTGCACCGGCTCCAGCGGGCTGGCGGCGGCGGCCGCCATGCAATCCGCATGCGCTCAGGCGCTCGGTATAGGCTCGGACAAGGTGGCCGTGGGCTCGACGGGGGTCATCGGCAGGCAGGCCGACGCCCCGGTCATGGCGGCGGGGGCAGGGAAGGCCGCCGAGGCCGTAAGGTCGGACGGGGGTCCCGACTTCAACCAGGCCATAATGACCACCGACCGCTTCCCAAAGATCTGCGCGGTGGACGTCGACATCCCGGGGGGCACCGTCAGGCTGGGTGTCTGTGGCAAAGGGGCGGGTATGATCGCACCGGCTATGGCGACCATGCTGTGCGTGGTAACCACCGACGCCGTTCTGACCGCGACCGAGATGGGGCCGATGCTCGACGCGGCGGTGGGCGGTTCGTTGAATCGCGTCACGGTCGACGGCGAGATGAGCACCAACGACGCGGTGGTGTTCCTGGCGAGCGGTGCTTCCGGCGTGCGGCCCGACGAAACAGGTCTTGCGAGAATCAGTGAGGCTCTTGAAGCCATGCTTCTACGAGTGGCCCTCATGATGGTCGCAGACGGCGAGGGCGCCACCAAGGTCATGCGGCTGAAGGTCCAGGGCGCCGATACCGAGAAGACCGCGGATGCTGTGGCCCGGGCCATCGGCGACTCACCGCTGGTGAAGACGGCCATGAACGGAGCCGACGCGAACTGGGGACGGATCATGAGCGCCGCCGGGGCCGCCCTGGCCGGGCGCTCAGTCCCTGAAACGGCTCTCTGGCTATGCGGGGTCAAGGTGGTGGAAAAGGCAACGGCCTGCGCTCTCCGGCCGGCCGACGTCGGTAGATTAGCCGCGGGCATGAAGGGACCCGAGATAGACATCCTCCTCGATCTAGGGTCGGGTGACTGCTCCACCGAGATCTATTTCGCCGACCTTGGACATGAATACATCACTGTGAACGCCGAATACCATACGTGAGGACGGCCATGCGCGAGATCTATCGAAAACGAGTGGAAATGCTCCTCGAATCCCTCCCGTACATCCGCATGTTCAGCGGCAGCACGATGGTGATCAAGTACGGGGGCGCGGCCATGAGCTCCGCCGATCTCAAGGAGGAGTTCGCCACCGACATCGCCCTGCTGCGGTACGTGGGCATCAGACCCATCATCGTGCACGGCGGCGGAAACGAGATCAGCAGCTACATGAAGCGGCTTGATCTGCCGGTGACGTTCATGGAGGGTCTCAGGGTCACCGACGCCGCCACCATGGAAGTGGCGAAGATGGTCCTCGTGGGCAAGGTCAACAAGGAGATCGTCGGCCTGATCAACAGCAAAGGGGCGCCCGCCGTGGGTCTCTGCGGCGATGACGGCCTGCTCCTAAGAGCCCGACCGCTGCTCAAGAAGGGCCAAGACGGCTGCGTCCTGGATCTTGGGCTGGTCGGGGAGGTTGCTGAGGTCAACGTCGAGTTGATGGCGCTCTTGGAGGCCGACTACGTGCCGGTGGTGGCTTCGGTGGGGGTCGGAGATGATGGGCGGAGCTACAACATCAACGCCGACACCGTGGCCGGGGCGTTGGCGGCCGCCCTCACGGCGGAGAAGGTCATATTCCTGACGGATGTCATCGGTCTTCTCGGCGATCTAGGAGACGACTCGTCTTTGATCTCGGAGTGTACGACCGAGGAAGTGGTGCGGTTGATGGAGGCAGGGAAGGTCTCGAAAGGCATGATTCCCAAGCTTGAGGCCGTGCTTATGAGTTTGAAGGCAGGGGTCCGGGCCGCCCATGTCATCGATGGCCGGATAGCCCACTCTGTGCTTCTGGAGATCTTGACCGACGACGCCGGTTTGGGCACCAAGATCGTCCCGGATCCCGACTCGACTCAGGCTTAGGAGGTGAAGTGTGAGCATCAGACACTTCTTGAGAGTGCCCGATCTGAACAAGACCGACATGGAAGGACTGCTGAGCCGTACTGAGGAGTGGAAGCGCCGGACTCGTAGCGACCTATTGCAGGGTAAGACGGTGGCTCTCATCTTCGGCAAGCCGTCTACTAGGACTCGGGTCTCGTTCAGCGTGGGTGTTCACCAGTTGGGCGCGATGCCTCTCTATCTGTCCGAGCAGGAGCTGCAGATGCGCAAGTCGGAGAGCGTTGAAGACACGGCCCGCGTGCTGTCGAGATACGTGGATGGCATCGTGATCAGGACTTTCGCGCAGAAGGATGTGGAAGACCTTGCTGCGAACGCCACGGTCCCGGTGATCAACGCCCTCACCGACGACGACCATCCTTGCCAGGCCCTGGCCGATGTCTTCACGTTGCGCGAGCGCTTCGGCGACACCTCAGGACGCAAGATCGTGTACTTAGGGGACGGCAACAACGTGGCGGCGTCGCTGGCCGAGGCAGGAGCCCTGGTGGGCATGGACGTGTGTCTGAGTCTGCCCGAGGGATGCGATCTGCCGCTGGGCAGGATGACGGCGATTAAGGCCTTGGCGGATGCTGAGGGCACAAGGTTCTGGGTGGAACGGGATCCGGAAGCTGCCGTGAGCGGCGCGTCGGCCCTTTACACCGATGTGTGGATCAGCATGGGCCAGCACCAGGACGCCGGCAAGGTGTCTTCTTTGAGGCCCTATCAACTCAATGCGGCGCTGCTCGCCAAGGCGCGTCCTGACGCAGTCGCACTACATTGCCTGCCGGCGCATAGGGGGGAAGAGATCACGGACGAGGTCATGGACGGCCCTCGATCCGCCGTGTTCGACCAAGCCGAGAACCGACTCCACGTGCAGAAGGCGCTGATGGCGCACCTGATCGGGGGAGAACCTCTGTGAACAAGAGGCAGCGACAACACCTGATCCGACGCATCATGCGTGATCGGCCCGTCACCAGCCAACGCGAACTGGTGGAGGAGCTGGCGGCGGCCGGGTGTCTGGTGACACAGGCTACCATCAGCCGTGACCTTCGTGAGATCGGTCTGCAGAAGGCGCGCGACGGGACCGGCCGGGTCAGATACAGTCTCGTCCCCTCTGCCGAAGAACGCCCGGACCCATCGGCGGCCTGCGGGAGGATGCTCAAGGACTTCGGCCGCGGCCTGGAGGTAGCGCAGAATCTCGTGGTCCTACGCTGCGACCCAGGGGCGGCCCCGGGGCTTGGACGGGTGATAGACGAACTCGATCACGAGTTGGTGCTCGGCTGTGTGGCGGGAGACGATACGGTCATCGTGGTGTGTAGGAGCAAGGAATCCGCAGAGGCCCTCTGTTCGTACCTCACAGGACTAGGAGGATGAATCAGATGACGGTAGAGAAGTGCGTCCTCGCCTATTCCGGTGGTCTGGACACGTCGGCGCTGGTGCCCTACATCAAGGAGAAGTATGGGTACGAGGTTATCGCTGCGCTCGTCGACGTTGGTAGGATGCAGGACCTCGAGACGTTGCGGAAGCGCGCGCTCATCGCGGGTGCCGTCGATTCGGTGGTCGTCGATGCGAAAGAGGAGTTCCTGCGCGACTTCGCCTTCCCGGCCCTGCAGGCGAACGCACTTTACGAGGGCAAGTATCCTCTACACTCAGCGCTGTCTCGTCCTTTGATCGCCAAGAAGATGGTGGATCTTGCGCGTGAACGGGGCGCGGCTTTCATCGCGCACGGCTGCACGGCCAAGGGCAACGATCAGGTGCGGATCGACGTATCGGCGCGCTGTCTGGACCCGTCTATCACGGTACTGGGGCCGGCGCGGGAGTGGAACATGACCCGTCCTCAGTTGATGGATTATCTGACCGCTCGGGGTATTGATCTGCCCCTGGCGAAAGAGAACCCCTACTCCATCGACGAGAACCTCTGGGGCCGGGCCGTAGAGTGCGGAGAGCTGGAGGATCCGTGGAAGGCGGCGCCGGCCGGGGCCTTCGCTTTCACCGTGGATCCGAGGGACGCGCCTGACGACGGAGTGGAAGTGGTGGTGGGCTTCGAATCGGGGATCCCGGTCTCGTTGGACGGCGAAGAGATGGCTGCGGTGGAGCTGGTCGAGACACTGGACACCATCGGCGGCTCGCATGGCTTCGGTCGTGTCGACATGGTCGAGAACCGGCTCGTGGGCATCAAGAGCCGTGAGGTGTACGAGGTCGCAGGCTCGCTGGCCCTTGTCATGGCCCACCGGGAGATAGAGGACCTGACGTTGACTAGAGAGCTCCAACATTTCAAGCCGATCGTGGACCAGCGTCTGACCGACCTGATCTACGAAGGACTGTGGTTCAGCCCGCTCGCCGCCGCTCTGCGGGCCTTCATAGTGGAGACTCAGGAGTATGTCACCGGCGAGGTCAGGCTGAGCTACTTCAAAGGTCACTGCAGGCCGGTAGGCAGACGGTCCCCCGAGTCACTGTACGTGAGCTCGTTGGCTACCTATGACTCGGGCGATACGTTCAGCCATGAATCTGCGAAGGGTTTTGTCCAGTTGTGGGGCCTGCCGGTCGAAGTCTGGGCGCGCAAACGCCGGGGTCTCCTTTGAGCGACCAAGCGGTGACAGGGGGGATCGACAGGCCTTGGGGCGGACGCTTCGAGTCCGAGCAGGATCCACTGTTCGAGCGGCTGCATGCCTCTATCCCGTTCGATAACGTGCTCGCCCCCTTCGACATCGTCGGATCGCGGGCGCATGTGCGCATGCTGGCCGACATAGGGGTCCTTTCCGACGATGAGCGCGACCAGATCCTCACCGGGTTGGCGCAGATAGCGCGGGAGGTGCAGACGGGAGTCTTCGTCTGGACCCTCGCGGATGAGGATGTCCACATGGCCATCGAGCGACGCTTGATCGAGATCGTCGGTTCGGTGGGGGGCAAGATGCATACCGGGAGGAGCCGAAACGACCAGGTGATCCTTGATCTGCACCTGTACCTGCGGGATGCCGTGGCGGGTCATCAGAAGCGCGTCGGCCGGCTCATGGGAACCCTCCTGAACAAGGCCGAGGACGGCAAGAACATGGTCATGCCCGGTTATACGCATATGCAGAGGGCGCAACCGGTACTTCTCGCCCACCACCTGCTCGCCTATTTCTTCGCTCTGGAGCGGGATTGGCAGCGACTGCAGGAATGGACCGGATGCTCGTGGATGCCGCTCGGCGCCGGCGCTCTGGCCGGAGTCAACTATCCTCTCGATAGGGAGTCGGTGGCGGCCGAGCTCGGATTCGACCGTGTGGCACCCAACGCGATGGACGCCGTGGCCGCCCGCGATGCCGCATTCAGTTATCTCTCCATCACGACGAACTGCGCCCTGACGCTCTCCCGTCTCGCCGGCGAGATGGTGCTCTGGAGCACTCAGGAGTACGGACTGGCCTCGCTGCCGGAATCTTGGACGTCGGGCTCGAGCATCATGCCTCAGAAGCGTAATCCCGATGGCGCGGAGCTGGTTCGTGCCAAAGCGGCCGGCTTCCTCGCCCGTCTGCAGGGGTTGGGCGCAGTACTCAAGGGCCTGCCTCTTGCTTACAACAGCGACCTGCAGGAAGACAAGCCGTACGTATTCGCCTGCAAGGAGGATTTCGACCTGTGCTTGGAGGCCATGACGGCTATGGTCGGAGGTCTGGTCTTCGACGCCGAGAGAGCGCGCGTGGCGGCCGAGGGCGGCTATGCACAGGCGACCGACGTGGCGGATTACCTGGCCGGCAAGGGTCTCCCCTTCCGCGAAGCCCATCGGACGGCCGGCCGGCTGGTCGGCATCCTCGCCCGCGACGGAAGACCCTTGTCGTCGGTCTCTATCGAGGAACTCCGGCAGCTCAGCCCGCTGTTCGCCGAGGACTACTACTCCGTGGTCGACCTGGACCGCGTCGTGGCCGCGAAGGTGTCCCCCGGGGGCACGGCGCCGCAGCGGGTGGCCGAGCAGCTGGCTTTGGCGCGAGAGCGCCTGGATCACGTGGCGGCGGAGACCGGCTTCTAGGCGGGCTGAGAGCGGGTGGTCGGTGGCCGAGGCCTGCGCCGCTGCTAACATGACGACATGGATGACCGTCTGGAAGCCCGATACGCGAAGGATGAGATGCCTCCCGGACTCGTCTTGGACCCGAGCTTCTTCGCGCGGCCCTCTGACGAAGTGGGGCGGGATCTGGTCGGCAAGGTGTTGTGGAGGGCCGGCCTGGGAGGGGGACGGTTGACCGAGGTGGAGGCCTACCTTCCCAATGGAGACCCCGCCTGCCATGCCTCCGGCGGGAGAACCCCGCGCAACGCTTCCATGTTCGGACCCCCGGGATGCATCTACGTCTACCGGAGCTATGGGGTGCACGTGCTCCTGAACCTGGTATGTGATGCGGTAGGGCTGGGATCCGCAGTGCTCATCCGCTCATTCGAACCCTTGAACGATACGAGACTGTTGAGATGGAATCGTGGGATCGCCGAGGACGGCGATCCCAGAGCCGTCTCTTGTGGACCGGGACGAGTAGGACAGGCCCTTGGGCTCCGTTTGGACCTCGACGGCCTCCTCCTGGGCGGCGCATCGGGGCTGTATGTCATTGACGACGGGGCTCGTCCAGAGATCGGGGCGACTACACGGGTAGGTATCTCCCGGGGGGAGGAGCTGCTCCTCCGGTACTTCATGCAGGGCAGCAGATTCGTAAGTCGCGCTCCGCGCGCTATTTGAGGGGCTTTCGATGAGACTTCGCGATATCTACGAGACCGTATACAGAGTCGGCATCGCCGCCGATCCCCGAGGTGAGGACGGCGTGGCCCGGGTTCTGGCGCGGACGCCACCGTCGACGAACTGCTGGATATGCTCAAGTCCATGACCGGGGGTATGTCCGGGCCGGTCGAGGCCTTGGGCAGACTCGCCACGTCCGTCATAGCGTGCTCGGGCTTCACGCGCGTGAGCCGCGCATAGCACTCATGGTATGCTCCCGCGCGGGAGGTGGCTGATGGACAGGTCTGAGTCGCTCGACGGTGTGCCGGTGGAAGTAAGAGAAGAATATGCGGAACTCCTCATGGGGAGCGTCGACGTGCTCCCAGAGGGAGAGCTCCTGCGGCAGCTTCTGCGGGCCCGTTCCGAGAATCGTCCGCTACGGGTGAAGCTGGGCGTGGACCCCACCACCCCGGATCTGCATTTGGGACACACGGTAGTGCTGCGCAAACTGGCGCAATTCCAGAAGTACGGTCACACTGTGGTCCTCATAATCGGGGACTACACGGGCAAGGTAGGCGACCCTTCGGGACGCTCGAAGACGCGGCCCCAGTTGCCCGACGAGGTCCTCGCGGCCAACGCCAAGACGTACCGCGAGCAGGCGGCCAAGATCCTTGATATGGACAAGGTGGAGCTGACCTACAACGGTGACTGGCTCGGCCCGCTGCGGATGGACGAGGTGCTGCGGCTGACGGCCACCGTCACCGTAGCCCGGATGCTCGAGAGAGACGATTTTTCCCGGCGGTACCTCGCGAACGAGCCGGTGTCCATGCTGGAGTTCATGTACCCGCTTCTGCAGGGTTACGACAGCGTGGCCGTGCGGGCGGACATCGAACTGGGGGGCACGGACCAGAAGTTCAATCTGCTCATGGGGCGTACCATCATGGAGGCCTACGGTCTGCCTCCGCAGAGCATCCTCACGGTGCCGCTCCTCGTCGGTACCGACGGCGAGCAGAAGATGTCGAAGTCGTACGGCAACTACATCGGGGTGACCGATGAGCCTGAGGACATGTTCGGCAAGGTGATGTCCATCCCCGACTCGCTCATGGTCACATACTGGAGTCTGCTCACGGGTGCAGGGACGCGGGAGGTCGAGAGCCTTGAGAAGGGCCTGGCGGACGGCTCTTATCATCCGGCAGAGGCCAAGAGAGACCTCGCTCAGCGATTGGTCGCACTCTACCACTCTGATGCCGCGGCCGTCGCGGCCCGGTCTCATTTCGACCGCGTCTTCAAGGAGAAAGATAGACCGGTCGAGATCCCGGAGGCTCCCCTCCCTGAGGAGGCGGTGCAGAACGGGCTGGTGTGGTTGCCGCGTCTGCTCACCAGCCTGGGACTCGCTCCTTCTAACGGGGAAGCGCGGCGGCTCATCCAGCAAGGAGGAGTCCGGGTGGATGACGCCGTCGTGCAGGATCCTGCAACCGAGATGGAGGCCGACAGCCTCCGCGGGACGGTGATCCAGGTGGGCAAGCGCAGGTTCCTGCGCGTCGTCTAGCCGGTCGGTCACCGCTCCCTGGTCCAGAGCCACCTCCAACCTACAACCAAAGTCCTAGGGTCAAAATGGACACGGCCTGTAGGATCTTGCATTGTCCGGGAGATCAGGAGGGAGGTCGTGAGTGAACACTGGTTTGAGACAGCACGAGTGGGCGCCGTCCGGCGCGCTGGGACGTGGCGGCCGCTGGCGAGGCAGTATCGGCGCCGCAGTGATCGGGGTATCCGCGTTCGTACTTATGATTTCGGCGGCATGTGGGGAGGATCCGGCCGCGGATAATCCCGGCGAGGCGCCCTTCGTCTTGGATCCCCCCCTCACTTCAGCAGCCACAGCCCCGGTTGATGCGGGGTCGGCTGCACCCGTGTTCGCTGAGTTGGCCCAAGCTGCAGCTCCGATGACGGTGTATGGTCTCGCCGAACTCCCCAAGGGCGCGACCGTCCCCGCGGAATGGTGGCCGATCGTAGATGTAGAGACGCCTTCCGAGTACACGGGGCCGCCGACGGCGAACCCTCGTGTCATCGTTGGTCAGGAAGACGACGCCCAGGTTCAGCTGGTCGTCGAGTACCAAGGGGGGTGGGTCGGCTTCCTCCAGAACTTCCGAGGCGACCTAGGCGATGTGCAGGGCCAGGATGTCGGCGTCGTCGACGGCCACCCTGCCCGGCAGTATGAGGTCAACGGCGGCGTTCTGGTGCAGTGGAGAGACGAGGGACGTTGGTACGGATTGTTCGCGCGCGGTGTGGCGGCGGACGAGGTGATACGTTTGGCCCTCCAGATGCGGGCGATAGATCCGGCCGGTGGAGGATGAACGCGTGATATATCCGGCCGAAGCCATTGACGACGGTGTCTGCAGGGGCTAAAATGCTGTTCTCCTGATGAAACGACTGAACCTCCACAGCCTGAGCGACCGGGTGAGGACGCGCGGATAGGCAAGTGAAACAGCCGCCGCCCTCGAGCCGCCTGTGCTTGTGCCGGGGCGGCTCGTTCATTATGGAGAAGTGTTTGAGAGTCTGCTGATCTGGGAATATAGATGTACTGTGTAAGATGCGGGTTGACGCGCTTCTCACACGATGCTAACCTTCCCGGCCGCGCCTAAGAGCGCAGTGGTCTTTGAAAACTGAACAGCGTTGTCGGATCGGGCATTCACCGTCCGATCTGCCAGCAACGAATCTTCGAGGTCGTCGCCTTACAGGACGACGGTCCTCGGCCCCGTCACGCGACTGTATCTGCGGTCGCGAGACATACTTTTGAGAGCTAATCAGCTCTCCATCAAAGTTAGATCCGGGCCTCTTGGCCCGTATCGCAATACTTCGCGGAGAGTTTGATCCTGGCTCAGGACAAACGCTGGCGGCGTGCCTAACACATGCAAGTCGAGCGAGAAAGGGGCTTCGGCCCCGAGTAGAGCGGCGAACGGGTGAGTAGCACGTGGGTAACCTGCCTCAAGGACTGGGATAACTCCGGGAAACCGGGGCTAATACCGGACGATGTCGTCTGGCACAAGCCGGGCGACCAAAGGTAGCTTCGGCCTCTGCCTTGAGATGGGCCCGCGCCCTATCAGCTTGTTGGTGAGGTAACGGCTCA
>LSQX01284574.1_pt3 | contig 12631 bp, 14 predicted proteins | sample 654561 | NCBI WGS metagenome assembly LSQX01 (sample SAMN04489861, study PRJNA283612) | anaerobic digester metagenome | isolation source: 4 biogas reactors fed with cattle manure at either 37C or 55C with and... | place: Denmark: Kongens Lyngby | collected 2014 | reverse complement strand
CCGCCAATATCTGGTGCTTGCATATAGACTATATCTGGTCGACTATCTAATTCTGCATTATTCACCAAGGCATCAGGAACAGTAAAAATCTCAAGTTTTTGAATGACTTCAACAGCGATTCCAGTTTCTTGTTTAAATTGCTGGCCAATTCTTACCATTTCATCTTTTTCTTGACTAATCGCGCCAACCCAAACTCGAATAGTTTCTTGTTTAGCGTTGAGCTTTAGTGAAAAAAAGAACGTTGGTAAAATCAGTAAAAAGAGAGTTACTAGAAGTTTTTTTCGCAATAAAACCCCTCCTCTTTATTTCAGTTGTTTAAATTTAGCAGTATATAATTTAGCTTCAGCGATATCTTTTACTGGTAGAGTTATTGAGAAGTTACCCGCTTTAAAAGAGGCAAAATTATCAACTATTTCTTGAAAGTTTTCGCAGTCAATCGCTAGATTTGCCCCTCTTGAATCAAGCGCTAGTTGCTCGCCATATTCAATTGGTTTTGGAGCATTTGGATCTGTTGGCAACCAAAGATTAACGACATTGTTTAGGGAACAAATCTCCTTTACTAAATACATCGAGCGCGAGTGAGTGTGCATATGACCATCACCAAAGTGGTCAATTACCTTTTGCGTAAAAGGCGCACAAAACTCTTGGTATTGTTCCCCAGAAATCATACAGGCAATATCTTCGCTCATATTGATTAAGCCTTTTGTATAAAAGAGGCCATATTTACTGTTCTTTAAGTATTTTTTAATAACTTTATGAATCTCACTAGCAAACTTAATTGTCGCATCCGCACAAAAATCAATTAATTGTTTAACTTCATCAGGGTTATCGTAAAAATCAAAGAAAATCGCCTCACCCCTAAGGGCGTGTGCTAAATCTAATGGCGAAAAGAAACCCCGACTAAAAGGAATTCCTGATGGTCCTGAAATTTTTAAGATTTCTTCAATTATTTCTAAAAAAAGACCATACCATTTTGCGGTTCCTAGCGGTGGCAATTTTTGATAATCATTTACTTCTTTTAATACAGGTTGAGACCAACTTGTATCTTTTTGAAAAATAATCTCTCCTGCAACAAAAGCGCTATAATCACCAATCCCCAAATTAGGTGTAATTACAGGGATAAAATTATCATCAACGTCTCTTCGAGCATGAAAAGATTTTTCTAAAAGACTGCAGAGATCTTTGGCATATCTCTTATTATCTTGGGGAAATTCATATTCAAGTAAATTCATCTTTTCATAAAAGTCAACATCACTAGGCGGTAAAGCTCTAAATGAAATATTGCCACCCTGATGTTTTCTTGCATTAGCAATTGTTTTTTCAGTTTCTTTAATCGTTTTAGCAAGATCAGGTTTATAAAACTCTAAAGGTTTAAACATGATATTTCTCACTTAAATAAGCTTTAGCATACTCCGCAGCACTCGCCGCATCCGGTTTATAAGAGTCAGCCCCAATTTCATCAGCATATTCTTGGGTTACTGGTGCTCCACCAATCATCACCATGAGATTAGCTTTAAGTCCTGCGTTTTCTAATGCTTCAATAATCTCTTTTTGGGAAAACATCGTTGTCGTAAGGAGGGCTGATAAACATAAAATATCGGGGTTATGCTCCCTCACTGCTGCAACAACTGTTTCTTGATCAACATCCACCCCTAAATCAAGACATTCAATTCCTTGACCTTCAAACATCATTTTAACTAGATTTTTACCGATATCATGAAGATCTCCTTTAACAGTACAAATTAAAGCTTTGCCAATTGGCTTAACTCCACTTTCTACTAACTTTGGCTTAATAACTTCCATCCCCGCATTCATCGCTCGGGCCGCAATTAAAACTTCTGGCACAAAAACTTCATTATTTTTAAATTTTACGCCAATAATCGACATTCCTGCAATGAGCGCCTCATTTAAAATTACTTTTGGTTCGTAGCCTTGGTCTAAAGCTTCTTGGACTAAGTTTTTTAAATCATTAGCTTTTCCTCTTTGGAGCATTTCAGAAATTTTCTCTAAAATCATTTTTTCCTCCCATTTATTAACTCACTTTAATTATAGCATTTCAAAAAACCCTTTTATGTTGTTTTTTTGCTTAAAATAAAAGAAACTTGCTATTTTTAACCCCTAATAGCAATATATCACTAAATAAAATCTTGTTTTAGCCAAAATAAAAGACATCAGTTTCTTCATTAGAAATTAATGTCATTTCATTCAATAGCTTAAAATAGCTTAATTCTTTGGCTTTTCTTCAATCACCTTAATGTAGTTATAAGGTGTTAGTCCAACATGGTTTTTAAAGACTTTAATAAAATAACTTGAATTATTATAACCGACAAGACTAGCAATCCTTTGAACTTCTCTTTCACCTTTTTGAATTAAGATTATCGCATTATCTAATCTTATTTTCCGCAAGTAATTAGAAAATGTTATTCCCAATTCTTTTTTAAAAAGATGACTTAAATAGTAAGGGTTAATATAAATATGTTCAGCGACATCTTCTAATTTTAAATCTTCATTATAATACATTTTAATATAGTTGGTCGCTTTAATAATATTTTCATTGCTTTTTTGAAAACCACGCGCTAAATAAATTGCGCTAGTCAGCTCTTCAACTGCTTCTTGAGCCCATAAAAACATTTGATCAAAATTATTCTCAGAAACGATTTTAGCTGTGTATTTAACGAGCGTTGAAGCTAGTTCTAAAGATTGGCTACCCATTTCAGAGGCAGTTTTTGAAAGCTCTGTTAAAAGTTCTAAAAGTTTTGTTTTAATGATGTTTAAATTGGCTTTACTTTTTGATAAGATTCTTCCTAAAATTTCCGTTAATAAGCCCATCGCTTGAGCTTTATCACCTAATAAGACAAGCGAAACAAAATCTCTTTCTAAATCTTTTTCTTTGCTCAGTGTCCGTTTGCGGGCGGGCATCTCTTTTTGTTCTTGAATTAATTCTGAAATCTGTCTTTGCTGCATCATAATTTTTGTCCGCTGTTTAAAAAACTCATTTTCTTCTTGACAAATGTAGCCAACAATAAATGCTAAAAGTTCCGCTGCACTATTCATTTTTTGAGCTGAAAGTCTTGTAGTATAGCTAATAATTGTCGCTAATTGTTCCTCATTAAAGCCGCATTCTTTTTTTAAATTATTAAACTCTAGTGGCACAAAATCATCAGTATCCCATAAAAGTACTGGTCCCAATGAGACCCCTCCTAATACCATCCCATCACTAAAGACTGGGGCGATACATCTAATCATCTCACCACATTTAAAAGTGTAAGGCTCGCCTAATTCTGCTGCCTTAAAGATAGCATATTTGGTGTTTTTTTGGCAGAGATTAAAATACTCCAAGCCTTTTACTAAGTGGCAGACCGATCTGGATGGATCAATTCGTTCAGAGATAACTTCATTCCCAAAAACATCAACAAGCGAAACATCAATTTTAGTCAGACTTGTAAAGTTGTGAAGCAGTTTTTCAATCTCTTCAATATTTAAAACTTTGTTTAAAAGAAGTGGTGAAGCTTTAATTGTCATTTTCAGCACCCCAAAAGCCCATATTTTCTATAAATTGTTGATTAAAAAACTTGCTTTTTGCTAGTTCTACTACCATAACTTCTTGGGCTAACTTTTCGCCCTCTGTTATTAAATTAGGATCGAGGGCACCTAAAATTGTTCCTTGACCACTCGTATTGCCAACATTAATAATTTTAGTTGTTTTAGCAAAGGGTAGTAACCCTAAATCAAGAGCGTTTTCTTTATTTAAATAAAAACCAAAACCACCCGCGATATAAACCTCAGCTAAACTTGAAATTGAGATTTTAGCTTCTTTTAAAATAGTTTGAATTCCAGAAGCGATTGCGCTTTTTGCCAGTTGAAATTCTCTGACATCTCTTTGACTGAGGTAGACTTTATCGGTTAAATAAAACTTATTATCTTGAAACTTTGTAAAAAGTGGATTTGAACTCTCTTTTACAAAAGCCCCTGTCTCATCGATTAATTGGGCTTTGACTAAGAGACTAATTGTATCAGTAAGCCCGCTGCCACAAAGGCCAATTGCTTCTTGGTTGCCAATAGTTTTTAATTTAAGTTGATTGTTTTCTAAAAATACTTTAGAGATTGCTCCCTTTACTCCCCCTAATCCCATTTCAATTTTGGCACCTTCAAAAGCTGGACCTGCTGCTGTTGAAGTTGAGTAAAGTTTTTTATTCGCTAAAAGCACTATCTCACCGTTTGTTCCAATGTCAACGAAAAGTTTGTTTGTTGGCTCAGAAAAGAAATCAACTGCAACCAAACCAGCGACTATATCGCCGCCAACAAAACTAGCAATCCCCGGATATACTACAACATCCTTAACCGCTAAACCTAAACTACTGCCTGCAAGTTCTTTTTTTTCTAAAAAGACGGGCTTAAAAGGAATTCTACCCAGTGGTTCTGGGTTGACATTTAAGAAAATATGACTCATCACTGTATTTCCCGCAACAACTAATTTTTCAATCTTAATTTTAACTTGCTCAATTAATTTAGATATGAAATGGTTTACTTGATCAATAATCGTTTGCTGGATTTGCGCTAAACTTTTATTAGTTGCATAATCAATCCGACTAATAATATCTGAGCCATAAACAGCTTGCTTATTGAGTTCTGAAGCTTTAAAGACTACCTCTTTCGCTGCAAGATCAATTAAATAAAAAGCTAGTGTTGTCGTTCCTAAATCAAGCCCTAAAGCGTATTTTTTACTTTCGCTAAGCTTTAAGTTGTTCAAATTTAACTTCTCAGCCTCAACAATTAATTCAATCGTGACATCTCGATCAAGAATTGTTTGGCAGGAAAGTTTTGTTTGACCATCAATTAAAAAGTTGCATTTTTTGCATGTGCCTTTGCCGCCACAACTAGCGTCAATATAATAGCCCTCTTTAATTAAAAACTCAAGACCGTTAATTGGCTCTTTTAGACAATAAGTTCTTTTAAAATCATCGCTGATTACTTTAACTTTAAACATCGAGAACCTCCTCGCTAAAAAAGAACATGGCAAAGTAAGTTACAGTATTAATGCCATTAATATAATTAAAACCATTTTTCTTTGCTGTTTCAGCAACGTTAATATCAATTGCTTCAATTGGAAAAATCACTTTATCAGGATGTCGACACTCTTTTTCTGGATAAGTACATTCCTTGCAGAGATCACAGCCACCTAAGCCAAAAGGAACAAATTCAAGATTTGTTTTTTTCAAAGTTTGGCCGATTTTTCTAATCTTTTTTGTAAAGCTTTTTGCACTTGAAGTCATCGCTTCATAATCATAGGAATCTGCTAATTGATAGACACAATTAAAGATTAAAACTTGTTGATAGTCTAAGACTCGTTTTAAATTGAAGACTTCTTGATTGTTAGTTGAACAAACCCAACTTTTATTGTATAGTCCACAAGTATTGCGCTCACAATATGACCGAATATAATTATCAAAAACTAAGTCTTTTATTTGGATTAATTTAAATTGATTAACATCTTTTAAATGTTTTTCTATGATTTTCATTAATTGAATCCCTCTAATTTTAAATATAACATAAAAAGCCTTAAATAAGTAAAATCTTTTTTATTTTTATCTTAATTAAAATCTTTGTAAATAAAAATCGCCCTTAAGATTTAACACTATTAAAGTGGTTTTCTCAAGGGCGTTTTCTTGTAAAACAAAGATCTAATCTTGTTTATAATCTAATCTTAACTGGTGTGCCATCAGAATTGGGATTATTTTTTAAATATTCCAAAATTGGATTAAAGTTTTTATCGCGTTTGCCTGGTTTGCAGCGGGTTAGGTTTCCGGCATTCCCAGAGACAATTTCAGTCGCGAAAGCTTTACAGCTAGGCGTTCCACAAGCACCACAGTTATAGTTCGGAAGTAATTTTTCTACTTCATCAATCCGGTAGTCTTCTTCGACTGCTAAATATTTACTTGCGAGTGATAGACCGACTCCAAAAAGTAGACCAATCCCGCCAATGATTAAAACTGAATATAATAAAGGCATCATAATAATTCCTCCCTAAATTTATCAATAACTTCTTGTGGTACTTTAAGGTTTGACTTCGAATGACAAGCTGTACAAGTCTGGGCTTCTTGGTATTTTTCTTTACTTGATTCAGGAAGTTCAGTCTTTTGATTAAAGTGATAGCTTACCATATAGATTGAAATCATTAAAGTTATGAGGAGTATTGCGAAAACGTAACCCATTATAACAACCCCTTTAAGCCGATAAATGCTAAACTCATTAAAGCTGCAGTTACGAAGGCAATCGGAAGTCCTTTAAAAGCTCTCGGGACATCTTTACTGTCAAGTTTAATTCTAATGGCGCTAAAAGCCATTAAGATTAAGCCATAGCCAATTCCGCTTCCTAAGGCAATTACAATCGCATCTAAGAAGTTAACTGCGACATCTCTATTGATTACACTTAAGGCTACCCCTAAGACAGCACAGTTGGTTGTGATTAGGGGTAAGAATACGCCAAGGCCTCGATAAAGACCTTCGAAAAAGCGTTTTAAGACCATCTCAATTAGTTGAACGACTGAAGCGATAACTAAAATAAAGGCGATTGTCTTTAAATAAGTTATTTTAAGTGGAACTAAGACAAAGTAGTAAAGGGGATAAGTAATTGCGGTTGAGACGATTAAAACTACAATAACTGCGGCACTCATCCCAAAAACATTGTCCATTTTTTTCGAAATTCCTAAAAAGGAACAAACACCTAAAATTTGCATTAAAAGGACATTATTAATTAAAACATATGAAATCAGTGAAGCTAGTAAAATTCCAATCAGTTCCATTATCTTTTGGCCCTCCTAATTCTCATTCGGTATTTTTTATTATTGTCGTAGGCGACAAACCCTGCAAGTAAGAGACCAATTACGAGGAATGCACCCATCGGTTCAACTAACATCTTAATCGCGTAGTTAGGATTAAAGATTTTAAGTGTCACCTCAAAGCCTAATGGTAAGAGTTTACCGATTGTTAAGGTGCCTGTCCCTAAGATTTCGCGAAAGATTGCGATTAGGACTATTGCAAGCATAAAGCCTAGTGCTGCACCTAGCCCGTCTAAGATTGAATCGACAAAGGTGTTTTTTCGTGCGAATGCTTCGGCTCTACCTAAGACAATACAATTAACAGTTATTAAAGGAATAAAGATGCCAAGACTTGTCGCTAAAGCTGGTGCGAAGGCATCGATAAACATTCCAATCATCGTTACAACCGTTGCGATAATTACGATAAAGGCTGGGATTCTAATATCTTCGTCGATAAAGTTTCGAATTAAAGAGATTATGCCATTGGTTAACATTAAAACTACGATAACCATAATTCCCATCCCAAAGGCATTTTCAAACTTATCTGAGATTGCTAGTGCTGGACAAAGTCCAAGGGTCATTTTAAAGACTGAGTTTTCTTTAAAAAGTCCGGTTAAGATAATATCTTTTTTCTTTAGTTTAACTGTCTCATTCATTTGCTGCCACCGCCTTTACTGCATCGAGAAGCACATTAATTAATCTTCCTGAAATACTTGCTCCACCAACCACATCAACCGCTAAATCTGCAAGATCTTTACCTGGTAGTTTATCAAACTCTGCGTAATAATTGCCAAAGTAGATTGGTGTGTTAGTGTGTTGAACATCTAAGACAACAACTCCTTTTGCTTTACCTAGAGAATCAATTCCGACAAGAATAGTGATTGGAGCTTTGCCTTTTCTGGGGATATCTTCATCAGCATTACCGGTTGCGGTATATGCATAACCTAAAATGTTTCCTGTTTCATCTTTAACTGTTTCTTTTTTAGTCACCAACTCCGTTGGCGTAAAGCTTGCGTCAACTTCTGCTACTGCACCTTCCCCAAACAAGGTTTCATAAGGTGTTTCAGTAATTTTAGGATTTGGTTCTTTTCCTGTATGTAATAGCGTTGCTGCATCAATAACAGCTCTTACTATCGGCATACTAAATTCACTCGCTCCGGCAACTTCATCAACATTTCGGTAGTCAATTAGTTCAGTCCCCGGTAAATCCTTAAAATAGTCTTCAACGTACTCGATAAACTCTGGTGTATGTTCGCTATAGTCAACAAAAGCACCTCTAATTAAATCATTTTCAACAACGAGTTGAATCCGGAGAATTCTTTTGCCATCTGTTCCAGGAATTCCGATTACGGAATCTTCACCGACATAAGCGAAACCAACTTCTTTTTTATTTTTATCTAAAAGTGTTATTTTTTGCGTTAAATATTTATTCTTAAGTTTCTGAGTTTTATAATCGCTAACATCCGAGATGTAGGTTTGGTATTGCTCAATGTAGCCTTTCTTTTCTTGATTATTGATGTAAAAGCCAACTAGCAGTGTTACTAGTAAACCTACCATTGCTAAGATAGCAGCATTAATTATTAACCATCGATTTTCTTTACTCATTTGCTGCCACCGCCTTTACTGCATCGAGAAGCACATTGATTAATCTTCCTGAAATACTTGCACCACTAACCACATCTACTGCTAAATCTGCAAGTTCTTTGCCTGATTGTTTGTCAAACTCCGCGTAATAATTGCCGAAGTACGTAGGTGTATCAGTGTGGCCAACATCGATTGCGATTACACCTTTTACTTTACCTGCTAAATCGATTCCAACAAGTAAGGTTATTGGCGCTTTGCCTTTTCTCGGGATATCTTCATCGGCATTACCGGTTGCGGTATAAGCATGACCAACTACATTACCACTAGCATCTTTTACTATTTCTTTTTTAGTCACTAGTTCTGTTGGGGTAAAGCTTGAATCAATTTCGGCTACTGCTCCTTCACCAAATAAGTCTTCATAATGATTTAAATCAACACTCATATAGTTTAGGGCTTCTTTATTTACATCTTTAAGTAGTTTATCAAGAAGTTCTCCTGTTTGAGTGACACCACCGATTAAATCAATCCCTGCTAAATTATCGATTTCATTGCCAATTAAACCGGTCAGGTTGCCATCGCTTCCTTCATATTGATCATAAAAGCCAACGGTATTTTCAGTATCAATTATTTTAACACCTTTAAGCTTGCCGTTTGTTTCAACTGCAACAACAATATCGACAACGCCTCTTTGGTTAGTGCCTTTAGCTTTGAAGATATGTCCTACTGTCTTATCATCTTTTTTTATTTCAACATATTCATAGACATAACTTCCTTTTGCTTCGGTTGTTTCAATGGCATCTAATTCAAAGAAGTCTTGGTAGGCTCGCATCGCTCTTTTTTCAATGTTTCTTTGAATAATTGGTGCAGTTAATAGATTGGTTGCGCCAATTAAGAGTCCACAGACAATGCCTGTAAGTGCTAAAATTAAGGCTGTTTTAAGTGTTTTCATAGACTTAATCCTCCTAATCCGACAAAGACAATAAATGCCATTATTAATGTCACTGCTGCGTAGCCAACTAACATCTTCCAAGTATATTTACTCTTTGACCAACGGTAATAATCAATTAATGGCACAAACATATTAGTAATTAAAATTGCATATGCTACTCCTTCAGGATTGGCACCAAAAAGTCTAATTACAACTACGATTGAGCCTAAAATTAAACCATAAATTAATCTGCCCGGTTTCGTGACTGGAGCAGTTACTGGGTCGGTTGCCATAAAGACTGCCCCAAATAGTAAACCACCAGATAAGAGTTGATATAGTAAAATTAAATGAGCATTTTTAGCATCAACTGTTAAGGCAGCAACTAACATTAAAAGGGAGAATATTCCAATCATTGAAGCGAAGATTCGCCAATCTGCAGCTTTTCTAACAAATAAATAAATCCCACCAGCAATAATTAAAAGCGCACTTACTTCACCCATTCCACCAGGAATGTTTCCGAGCAGTAAGTCCAGGAGCGAATAGTTTTTAAGCATGTTGGGGATGTTTGCGAGTGAATCGCCAATCGCTGTAAGCGGGGTTGCACCTGCAACCACATCGACACCTGAATAACTAAACATTGCTGCAAAAGAGACATGGGCAATAACAAATGCTGCCGCTGCAGGATTAAAGATATTAGATCCCAATCCCCCAAAAACAAGTTTCGCTACAATAATTCCTAAAAGCGCACTTACAATTACAACATAAACTGGTAAGGTTGCGGGAATCATCATCGCAAAAATAACTGCACTAATTGTTGGGGTAATAATATTTAAGTTTGAAACTTTGCTTAAACGTTCTTTTGTGCGAGCTTTAAAGCCAACTACTCGCGGATGCGGTTTATGTCTAATCATGACAGTTAAAACTTCTGCTAAGATCATTACCGCTACTGCGACAATTATTTTTAAAAGCGCTATAAAGCCAAATTTAAAAATACTAAAGATTACTAAAGGTATTAAAGCGATCAGTACATCACTCATCATTCTTTTTGTCGTTACATCTTTTCTAATGTAAGGACTCGATGATTTTACAAATGTTGCCATATTATCTCTCCTACTTAATAAATCTTTTTGCTTGTCGCATATATTCTGTTAAGTGGATTTTTGAAGGACAGACAAAGCTGCATAATCCACATTCAATACATCTGTTTACATCTAACTTTTCAATCGCTTCTTTATCGCGTTGTTTATAAGCATTCATAATTTGAACTGGCTGGATATCAACAGGACAAGAATAGACACATGAAGCACAACTTACACAAGGTTCTTCTTTTGTTTCTTCTTCATTTAAAACTACGAGACTAGTTGTTGTTTGACTGACAATGAAATCATCATCAGTTAAGTTAACTCCCATCATTGGACCACCACAGATTAAAACCTTAGGTCTCTCATCGATATAGCCACCACATTGCTCAACTAAGTCTTTAACTGGAGTGCCAATTTTTACTAAAAAGCTTTTTTCTTCTTTAATCCCATTGCCTGCGACTGAGAAAAATCTTTCTGTAAAAGGTCTCCGGTGTTTAACTGCACTATAAATGCCATAAAGAGTTGAAACATTAGAAACTATGACGCCATGATCAGCTGTTAAGTCTCCGACTGGAACATCAATTCCGGTTGCAGATTTAATCGTCATGTTTTCCCAACCTTGGGGATAAACATTATTAAGTCCTTTAACTTCTAGATTATAGGATGAAAACTCGGCAATTGCCTCTAAGAAGGCTTGTTTAACTTCTTGGTATTTTTCTTTAATCGCAATTACACCTTTGGGGGCTCCTACGGTTCGCATCGCATAAGTTAGGCCTTGAACAATCTTTTTAGTTTGGGCGAGCATAATTTGATAATCACTGACAATAAACGGTTCACATTCAACCCCATTGGCAACAACATATTCAATCGGTTTTGTAGTCTTATATTTAATAAATGTCGGAAAAGCTCCGCCACCAAGACCGGCAAGACCCGCCTCTTCCATTATTTCAACTAATTGATCTTTGGAGAGATCAGTAATTTCTTTTTCTGTCCGCTCCTCGCAAGACTCATGAAGTTCATCTTTAAAGTCGTTTTCAATAATTAAACAATCGACCATCTGTCCAGAGCCATGAAGTTTTTTCTCCACGCCGACAACTTTTCCACTAACTGAAGAGTAGATTGGTTGTTTGAAGAAACCGCCATCTCTAGTTCCAATTAGTTCGCCAACTTTAACTCTTTGCCCGTCAACTACGCAAGTTTCGCCAGTTGGACATCTTAAGTCAACTGTAGGAAAATATAAGTACTTCGGTTTTGTGTACTCAATTATTGCTGCATTATAGCGATGAGCTTTAAAATCAGGAATTCGTTTTGTTGTCTCTATCATGTTTTCACCCTTTAATTATCCTCATACATTGGATATTTCGTCACCAATTGGATAACCCTTTCTTTTATTGTTAATAGCATTTTTTGATTCTCTCTATTTTTAAATGTTAAATCAATTAATTTCGCAATTTCTTTAAATTCTGCTTCTTTTAAGCCTCTTGTAGTTAAAGCTGGAGTCCCTAATCTAATTCCTGAGGCAATAAATGGTTTTTGTTGGTCGAAAGGAATTGTGTTTTTATTAACTGTGATATTAACTTGACCTAAAATTTCCTCAGCATCCCTACCTGTCAGCCCAATCGAATTATAAGTATCAACTGAAAGTAGATGATTATCGGTCCCACCTGAGACTATTCGGTAACCGAGTTTATTTAATTCACTCGCTAAAGTTTGCGCATTTTTAACTACTTGCTGTTGATAAACTTTAAATGATGGTTTTAGCGCCTCATAAAAACTAATCGCCTTAGCAGCAATTATATGCATTAAAGGCCCACCTTGAATTCCCGGGAAAACATTGCGGTCTATTTTTTGCGCAAGTTTTTCATCATTAGTTAAAATTAAACCGCCTCTTGGGCCTCTTAAGGTCTTATGAGTTGTTGAAGTTATAATATCTGCATAAGCTGCTGGCGAAGGATGAACATCACTTGCGATTAGCCCGGCAATATGCGCCATATCAACTAAAAGATAGGCCCCTACTTCATCAGCAATCTCTCGGAATTTTTTAAAATCAATCATCCTTGAATAAGCACTATAACCAGTAATAATTAAAGCTGGTTTTTCCTTTTTAGCAACAGCTAATATTTCAGCGTAATCGAGTTGTTCAGTAGCTCGGTTAACACTATAAGTTACACCTTGGTAATCTTGACCCGAGAAGGAAAGCTTATAACCATGAGTCAAGTG
>LSQX01211936.1_pt1 | contig 12631 bp, 9 predicted proteins | sample 654561 | NCBI WGS metagenome assembly LSQX01 (sample SAMN04489861, study PRJNA283612) | anaerobic digester metagenome | isolation source: 4 biogas reactors fed with cattle manure at either 37C or 55C with and... | place: Denmark: Kongens Lyngby | collected 2014 | reverse complement strand
TGGGGCAAGGGCAGACCCGGCTGGCATATTGAGTGCTCGGCAATGGCTCGCCGCTATCTCGGCAAAACCATCGACATTCACTGCGGCGGTCAGGATCTCATTTTTCCCCACCACGAAAACGAAATTGCCCAGAGCGAGTGCTGCAACGGTGTTCCGTTCGCAAAATACTGGATGCATAACGGCTATATAAACGTCGATAATGTAAAAATGTCGAAATCTCTCGGCAACTTTTTCACCGTGCGCGACGTTGCGGAAAAATACGGCTACGAGCCTATACGCTATCTTATGATATGCTCGCACTACCGCAGTCCGATAAATTACACAATAGAAGTTATTGAGCAGTGCAAAGCGTCGCTTAACCGCCTTTACACCTGCCGCGACAGCCTCGATTTTGCAATAAAGAACTCCGCTGTTAAAACGGCGGACAATGATGAAGCGCTCATTTCCGCACTCGGTAAGCACAGGGACGATTTTATTGCGGCGATGGACGATGACCTCAACACCGCCGATGCGCTTACCGCGATTTTTGAGCTGGTAACAGACATAAACAAGGAGGTCATTTCGGGCGGAGCGTCCGAAAACGCCGCCGAAGCTGCCGCGAAGCTGTTTGATGAGCTTGCCGGAGTTCTCGGACTGGTCTATAACCGCTCCTCGGGCGAGCTTGACGCGCAGGTCGAGGCTCTTATCGAGGCTCGCGCGAACGCCCGAAAGGAGAAAAACTGGGCGGAAGCGGATCGCATACGCGACACGCTCAAGGAGATGAACATTGTTCTTGAGGACACTCCGCAGGGAGTGAAATGGTCAATAGCGAAGTAAGAAAGGAATTTTCATATGACAAGTAAGGAACGCGCCGCTTTAAGGGCGCAGGCAAACACGCTTGAGCCGTTGTTTCAGGTGGGCAAGGGAGGCATATCCGACGCACTTATAGCCCAAACCGACGACGCGCTCACCGCCCGCGAGCTTATCAAGCTCAAGGTGCTGCTTGAAAGCGCGCCGGAAACACCCAAGCAGACCGCCGCTGCGATTGCAGCCGCAACCGGCAGCGAGGTCGTTCAGGTAATCGGCGGCAGCATGGTGTTTTATCGGTTCAACCCCGAGCTTCACAAGAAAAAGAAAAAATGAAAACTCTTTCGGCACACTTGTAATGAGTGTGCCGAAAACCATATTGCGGTGTCTCACGGCATTAACACAAAATTATTCGTCTCATTTTCCCGCGTTAAAAACTTTACATCTTTGCTTTTTAATGGTATCATAGAGACTAACTGTAATATTATGGATTTTTATTATCTTTTGGGGAGGTTTTTGCATCATGTCAAAAAAGAACCGCAAGAAGCAGGTCTATACAATTGCCTGCTCTCATCTTGACACCTCGTGGCTTTGGACGCTTGAAACAAGCATAAAGGAGTATATTCCCAACACGCTTTTCAGGAATTTTGCGCTGTTTGAAAAATATCCCGAGTATGTTTTCGGATTTGAAGGCTCCTATCGCTACGAGCTTATGGAGGAATACTATCCCGAGGCGTTTGAAACGCTTAAAGAATACGTCGAAAAGGGTCGTTGGGTTCCTGTCGGCAGCTCATTTGAGAACGGCGATGTCAACACCCCCTCTCCCGAGGCTCTTTTCCGCAATATTCTTTACGGAAACAGCTATTTTGACGCTAAATTCGGCAAGCGCAGCAATGACATTTTCCTGCCCGACTGCTTCGGCTTCGGCTATGCCCTGCCCTCCATTGCCGCACACGCAAACCTCAAGGGCTTTTCCACCGGCAAGCTCGCGTGGGGCAGTGCCTACGGCGCACCGTTTGACTTGGGCAAATGGTACGGCGTTGACGGACGCTATGTCTATGCCAACATCAAGCCCGGCTCATATTCACGCTCGCTTTCAAAAATCAGAAGAAACAAATCCATAACCCCCAAGCTCGCTGAAAATGAGGCGTTTAACCTGCCCTTTACGGCAGCGTTCCACGGCACGGGCGACAGAGGCGGTGCGCCGGCAGAATCCTCTGTGGAGGCAGTTTTCAATGAGGCAGCCGAAAACTCCAAAAGCCGCACCGAGGTATATTCCGTCTCCTCAAAGCAGCTTTTCGATATAATGGACAAACAGCTTACCGACGAGCAAAAATCCATGCTCCCCTCGTGGGACAACGAGCTGCTGCTTACAGACCACGGCGTGGGCAGCTACACCTCGCGCGCCGTCGGAAAACGCTGGAACAAAAACTGCGAACGTCTTGCGGACGCAGCGGAGCGCAGCGCGGTTGCCGCGGAATGGCTGAAGCTTTCGGACTATCCCTCAAACGTGCTTGACACCGCGTGGAAGCGCACCATAGCGCACCAGTTTCACGATGATATAACGGGAACCTCCTTCCAGGTCTGCTACAAACGCAACTGGAACGACTATATCCTTTCCCAAAACCAGTTTGCCGAGGAATACACCTCCGCCGCGGGCAGCATTTCGGGACTTCTCGACACCTCCTTTGTAAAGGGCACGGCGGTTATTGTCAACAATCCCGTGCAATGCGAGGGCGAGCGCACTCAGGTGGTCACCGCCGAAATTGCACTTCCCAGAACGATAAAATTTGTCCGCGCGGTCAATTCCGAAGGCAAGGACGTTCCCTCTCAGATAATAAAACGCGGCGAGCTTACCGCGGAGGTTGCTTTTTCGGCAAGCGTGCCGTCTGTCGGCTATGCGGTTTACGACATCAGACCCTCCGACAAGCCCTATGTCAATGTCTCCGCGCTTTCCGTGACCTCACAATCCATAGAAAACAACAAGCTGCGCGTGCTTCTCAACGCGAATGGCGACATATGCGATATATTTGACAAGCGTCTGGGCAAAAATGTCCTTTCCGAGCCTGTCAGCCTTGCTGTTTTTGATTACAAGGGCAGCAAGGCGTGGCCCGCATGGGAGCTTACCTATTCCGAGCTTTGCGCGGCTCCCGCAGAATACGCCGCAAACGCCTCGATAAAAATTCTTGAATTCGGTCCTGCGCGCGCAGCCCTTGAAGTCACACGCACGGCCGGAAAATCGAAATTCAAGCAAATTATCTCCCTTGATGCCGACGGGGACGTTATACGTGTTTTCAACGAGGTTGACTGGCGCTCCACCTCGAGCCTTCTCAAGGCGGTATTTCCGCTTGCAAGCTCCAACCCCAAGGCGACCTATGACTTGGGGCTCGGCGTTATTGAAAGAGGCAACAATACCGAAAAGCTCTACGAGGTTCCCGCGCAGAAGTGGGCGGATATAACCGACGCGGACGGTTCGTTCGGCGTTTCGATATTCAGCGACTCGCGCGCGGGCTGGGATAAGCCCGACGACAACACCCTGCGCCTGACGGCGGTTCACACTCCGTTCTACAACTATCGCTGGGAATGCTCTCAGCATCTTATGGATCTCGGACTTAACCGCTTTTCGTTCGGTATAATGAGCCATGCCGGCTCGTGGAGAGGCGAGACGCAGCAAAGCGCCGCGTTTTTTGACCAGCCCATGCGCACCTTTATAACAGATGTTCATTCGGGCAAGCTCGGCAGAAAATATTCCTTTGCCCGCATCAGCGACAACGACGTTATCATTCGCGCAATCAAGAAGGAGCTCAACGGCGAGCGTGTCATCGTCCGCTTTAACGAGGGCTGCGGCGCTCCCCGCAAGGGTGTGCGCTTCTCGATAGGCGACGGAATAGAGAGCGCGGTTGAAATGTACGCCTCCGAGGAATACCTTGCGGACGCTTGCGTTGAGGACGGACAGCTTGTGTTTGACATTGAGGCATATGAGCCCAAGACCTTCGCGCTGAGGCTGAAAAAATCCTCTCTCAAGGTCGCGCCGGCGCGCCTTACCGATATACGTCTGCCGTATAATATTACGGCAATAACCGATAACGCCTCGAAGGAATACGGCGAGCTTCAGTCCTGCATGTCGATTCCCCGCGAGCTTCTGCCCGGCACGGTGCATTCCGGAGACGCGGAGTTTTCAATATGCCCCGATGACACGTGCAACGCCGTTGCCTGCTGCGGACAGGTTATCGCCCTTCCCGACAATGCGCGCAGGGTGTCTGTTCTCGCTCTGAGCACCGACGGTGACAAAACCGTCGATTTCAAGCTCGGCAAAGAAAGCGTCTGCGTGAAAATCAGCGACTGCTTTGAGGCTGTCGGCGCATGGGACCTTATAGGCTTGGGCGAAACCGGATATATCAAGAAGGACGTTCTCGGCTTCTGTGCCACGCATACCCATTCGCGCAATGAGGATCTGATTGCCGGGCAGCTCTATGCGTTTAAATATACCTTTGACGTTCCGCACGGCGTGTCCGAAATGACTCTGCCGAACGACGAAAGCATCATAATTCTTTCAGCCGTTTCAAGCGATAACGCCCACAGCTTTTCCGCTGCGTGCGAGATGTATGACAGCCTCGAAAAGCGTCCGTTTGATTACCGCATATCCAGAGACGAATATCTCAAGGCTCTTCCCTCAAAGGCGGAAATGCTCATGAGCTCGAAGGTCAATCGTGACAAATCGCTGACCATTGATCTGCTTTCGGCAAGCGGAACATTTCAGATTGCAGACGCGTTCGCACTCATAAGGAATTGGTGGAACTGATTTTATGAAGCTCCGGAATAAAACTTTTTTGATTTTTCTGCTGCTTGCAATTACGGCAACCGCGTCAATAGGTATCGTGCCGCTTGCGGCTCGGCATCTGAACGCGCGCGAAAGCATACCCAAGGCGGTCAACGGGTTTGTTTCGCTTTCCGACACCTCTCCGGATGCCAACGAACGGATATATCTTATGGGTGAGTGGGAGTTTTTCTGGAAGCAGTGGATTATAACGGACGAACAAACGGACACGGTTCCCGATGCCGTTGTTGAAGTGCCGCGTTCATGGACGGCATACGGCGACGTCTTCGGTCAGGGTCTGCCGAACGGAGGATACGCGAGCTACCGCCTGCGCTTTTCCGGTGTGACTTCCTCCCGGTCGGTGGTTATATATGTTCCCAATCTCGCGGGAGCCTACAGGGTTTTTCTTGACGGAAAGCTGATTTGCACGAGCGGAAAGCTTTCGCGCGCCCCCGATGAGGTTATTGCGGAAACGAAAATTACCACCTATCCCGACGCGATTTTCAGCTCGGGTATGCACGAGGTTGTAATTGAGATATGCTCGCAGCGCTTTTCCGGACTTTACATGAGCCCGCTGCTTGTCAACAACGAATACAACACGGATTACGTTCAGTTCATGATAGGCGCAAGATATCTTTTCGCGGGTATTCTGGTTTTCCTCATGGTGTTCGTTTTTCTGCTTTACCTGTTTAACAAGCGCAATTTCGATGCCTCGCTGTGGCTGCTTTTGCTGTGCTCGTTTCTTATGCTGCGCATGATGCTTTCATGTGAGGGCTATCAGGTTACTCAGCCGCTTTTTGCCGGCATGAGCTATGAAAACGTGTCGCTTCTCATATATGCGCTGACCTTTATTATAAATCTTATCATGCTGATGCTGCTTCCCAAGTCGGCAGGCAAAAAGGTTCCCGACAATCTTATTGTCGTGTTTTCCGCCACAAGCCTGATTTTTGCCTTTTTCCCGTACTTTATGGACACGATATACGACACGAAAATTTTTATCGGTCTGCAAAACACCATCTTTTTTGTCACTCTGTATTCGCTTTACTGCTTTGCGTCCGCGATTGCCCGAAAAAGACGCTACAGCACCACCTACGCGATTGCCTATATCTGCGTTACCTCGGGACTTGCGGTTGACTATCTTTATATTAACGGCGCAATCCCCATGAGGGTTTCCACCTATATGCCGCTTATGTTTGTTCTTTTTGCCGTGTGCATAACGGTTATCTATGCCCGCTCGGTTGCCTCGGCGTACAAATCCGCCGTCACCGCAGCGGAGCTTTCCGAGGAGCTTTCAAGAGCGCATGTGTCGCTTATGGTAAGCCAGATACAGCCGCATTTTCTCTACAACGCGCTCAACACCATAAAATATCTTGCGCGTAAGGATCCCCCTGCCGCCGAGAGGGCAATTATCAACTTTTCCAACTATCTGCGCACCAATATGGATTCGATTACCAAGGACAGCCCCGTACCCTTCAGCACCGAGCTTTCCCATGTGAAGAATTATGTTGATATCGAGCTGCTTCGCTTCGGTGACAAAATCCGCGTGGAATACGATATAGCGGTATCCGCATTTTCGGTGCCGCCGCTGTCGGTGCAGCCGCTGGTTGAAAACGCTATAAAGCACGGCGTGACGAAAACCGCCGACGGCGGCACGGTCAAGCTCTCAACCTGTGAGGACGCGGAAAACCGGTTTGTTATCGTTGAGGACAACGGCATCGGCTTTGATGTCAACGCGCCGCTTGATGAAAGACGCTCCCACGTGGGAATCAAAAACATAAGAGAGCGGCTGGATTATATGTGCAACGCGTCAATAACAATTGAGAGCACGCCGAATATCGGAACCACCGCCATAATAACTATACCCAAAAAAGGAGAGAACGAGATATGAAGATTATCGCAGTAGATGACGAGCGGTTCGCGCTTGAGGATTTTGCCGATATGTGCTCGGGTATAAGCGAAATTGAGGACTTGAAAACCTTCAACAGCCCCGTGGAGGCGCTGAAATACGCCACACGCGCAAAAATAGATGTCGCTTTTCTCGATGTGGAGATGCCTGTTATCAACGGCATTGACCTTGCAAAAAGTCTGCACGAGATCGACACAGACATACGCATAGTCTTTGTCACGGGCTTTTCCGAATACGCGCTCGACGCGTTCGGAGTTGACGCGGTGGACTATATTATGAAGCCCTACAGCGCGGACATGATAGAAAAAGCCCTCTCCAAGGCGGGAAGAATTACCGCTGTGCAGGAAACAAGCAGAATATTTATTCAAACCTTCGGATATTTTGATGTTTTTGTCGAGGGCAAGTCGGTTTCGTTCACAAGCGCAAAATCCAAGGAGCTGCTCGCGCTGCTTGTTGACCGCAAGGGCGGCGTAGTAAATACCGAGCAGGCAATTTCCGTGCTGTGGCCGGGCAGAGCCTACGACGAGACCACGCAGTCGCTTTTCCGCAAGGTTCTCAAGTCCCTTCGCACCGCACTTGACGAGGTCGGCGCGCTCGAAATTCTCATTGACAGCCGCAACCAGCGCGGCGTTGATATAACCCGGTTCGACAGCGACTACACCTCGGTAATTCTCAAGCATGACAAGGGTGTCGCAGATGCCTTCAACGGGCAATATATGGCTCAGTACGCATGGGCGCAGCCCACCGTTCAGCGCATAGCAGTCGCCTGCGCAAGACTGAAATCATAAAATAAGGATGGATTTGCTTGTCTGACATTGTAAAAACCGAGCGAAGCTCCTCAAAAAAGCCCGACCGTATAATGCTGAGCTTTTCAAAGGACCCTCACACCACCGCAACTGTAACCTGGCGAACCGACACCTCGTCGGAGGGCGGATATCTCGAATACCGCACGGAAAACGGCGAACGGCTCAAGACTCCGAGCCGCAACCGTACAATAAAAACCGACACGGACGAAAGCATCGTTCACTGGGCGACAGCCGAGGGTCTGACACCCGGAACGAAATACACCTACACCGTCGGCAACGATGAAATCCGCAGCGCGGAGTTTTCCTTCAGAACAGAGCCGGAGAATCTCACAAAATTCAAATTTATTCTCATAACCGATCATCAGCGCTCCTCACCGTGGGAGCTGCCATCGTATGATATCGTCCGCAAGCTGCTGCACACCGCGCTTGAGCGAGACGGCGACTGCGCGTTCATTCTCACCGCCGGCGACAACTGCGACAACGGGCAAAACGATATTCAGTGGAACGGTATGTTTTCCGGGCTTGAGGGCATAATCGAGAGCATACCCTACATGATGTGCACCGGCAACCACGACAACCGCGGCTTTATGCAGTATCTCCCCGAGCCGGTGGGCAAATTTTATCTTCCGCACGCCGACTTGTTTGATGAACAGTTTGAATTTTCCTATCCGCATAACGGTCCCGAGGAATTTGAAACCGAAAACTATTCCTTCGACTACGGCAACGCGCATTTTGCTGTCTTCGGCATAAACCGTCCCGACCTTGTGGGCGACTGGCTTTATGAGGATTTGCAGGCGAGCGATAAGACATGGAAAATCGGCGCGTACCACTTCCCCGTGTTTCCCGTTATGCCCGAGGGCGTAACCGAGGATTCGTGTCCGTGGCTGCTCAAGGGGATTGAGCGCGGCAGGCTTGACCTTCTGTTTAACGGCCATGAGCATTCCCTTGCGCGCACCTTCCCCATGCGTGACTATCAGATGTTTGACCGCCCCTCTCAGGGCACGGTTCACTATATTGCCGGCAATGCGAGCCGCGGCATCTTCTGCTCAAACGCACAAAAGATGTGGCACTCGATGTTTTATCCTCAGGAGGAGGCTGTCGCGCTGTACTGTCTGGTTGAGGTTGACACAGACAGGCTTACCCTCACGGCATATCTTGAGGACGGAAGAATCGCCGACCGCTTTACGATAGACAAGTCGGACGATATGATTTACCCCTACGCTCTCGCACCCGTTTACCGCAACACAAAGGTCAGCTACAAGGGGCGCATGCTTGAGCTTGCCTCGCGCGACCATTACGCGCTCAACCGCGACGGCACGTGGTACTATCCCTTTGCCCTGCTCGCGCAGGCAATCGGAGCGCAGGTTGACAGGCGCGCGGGCGAGGTCTTTATTGCCATGCATAAGACCTCCGCGACCTTTTACGAGGGAAAAAACGTCGCCGCCACCTCGTCGGGCGATGTTCCGCTCTCGGGCGGAGTTTTCCGCGAGCGCGACCAGCTTTACATACCCATTGAGGACGCCGCAAAAATTTTCGACATGGAATGGCATTACGCCGAGCGCAACAACGTCATAGATTTCAACCGTCAAACCGAGGAACGTCCGATGTGGAGGCAGCCGTAAAAAAGGAGGAAGCTCATGAGAATTGAGGCAGTATCATCGCTTACATATGAACAATACAAGGCTTTTTTTCACTTTCTTCTTTTCGGCAGAAACCGTTTTTTATCGCTTTTATTCAAAGCCGGCATCGTTTTTTCGATGTTTTTGTGCGCAGTGATATTCGGGATGTTTCTCGGCAGCGGAACGGGTTTTTTCTCTCTCCTTCTGAGCATTGCGCTGCCGGCGGCTTACGGATTTGCTTTCTTTGTTCTGCCCAAAAGCGTCTATTCCTCCGGGAAAAAGTTATACGACGCGCCGATAAAATATGTTTTCACCGAAACACAGTTTGTCTCCCACTCCCAAAACGAGCTTTTTGAAAACACGACAACGATGAAATACGCCTGCATAATGAAGGTTTATGAAACGCCCGAATATTTCTTTATATTTCCGGACAAAAGCAGAGCGGAAATCATTCATAAATCGACATTTACCGTCGGCACGCCCTATGATCTGCGTTTCGTGCTCATGAACAGCCTTCCGAGGCAAAGCTATATAACAATGTAAAGGACTTGAAAAACATGGACTATCAAAAGGAATCTCTGCGACTTCACGGCGAGTGGAGAGGAAAAATCGAAATCAAGGCGCGCGCCTCTGTGTCAACCCGCGAGGAGCTTGCGCTCGCCTATACACCCGGTGTCGCACAGCCCTGTCTTGAAATTCAGAAGGACAAAAACCTTTCCTTTGAGCTTACAAGACGCTGGAACACCGTTGCCGTCATAACCGACGGCACCGCGGTTCTCGGACTGGGCGATATCGGCCCCGAGGCGGGTATGCCCGTAATGGAAGGCAAATGCGTGTTGTTTAAGGAGTTCGGCGGCGTTGACGCCTTCCCTCTGTGCATACGCTCAAAGGACGTTGACGAAATCGTCCGCACCGTTTCGCTGCTCGGGGGCAGCTTCGGAGGCATAAATCTTGAGGACATCTCCGCCCCGAGGTGCTTTGAAATTGAAAGAAGGCTCAAGCAGGAGCTGGACATCCCGGTATTTCACGATGACCAGCACGGCACGGCAATTATAGTCGGCGCGGCTTTTCTCAATGCTCTGCGCCTTACCGGGCGCGACATAGGCGAGGTTCGCGCGGTTATAAACGGCGCAGGCAGCGCGGGAATCGCGATTGCGAAGCATCTTATGCGTATGGGGCTTAAAAACCTCATGCTTGTTGACCGCTCGGGAATAATCTGCGAGGGCAACGAGGGCATGAATTCCGAAAAGCAGCATATGGCGGAAATAACCAACCGCGAGCACCGCAGAGGCTCTCTTTCGGACGCAGTGCGCGGCGCGGACGTGTTTTTCGGCGTATCCGCACCCGGTGTGCTGACCGCGGACATGGTGAAAACCATGAACCGGGACGCCATAGTGTTCGCAATGGCTAATCCCGTACCCGAAATAATGCCCGATGAGGCTCTCGCGGCAGGCGCGAAGGTCGTCGGCACGGGACGCTCGGATTTCCCCAATCAAATCAACAACGTTCTTGCCTTCCCCGGCATATTCCGCGGCGCACTCGATGTAAGAGCGTCCGATATAAACGACGAAATGAAGCTTGCCGCTACACGTGCGCTTTCAGAGCTTGTAAGTGACGCGGAGCTTTCCCCCGAATATATTCTTCCGCAGGCATTTGACAAGCGCGTAGGTCCGGCGGTTGCAAAGGCTGTCGGCGCAGCGGCAAGAGAAAGCGGAGTTGCAAGAAAATAAATATTTCCCGATACGGAGGTGCCAGGGCATGAGAATACAGGAATCGGCGGAAAATTATCTTGAAACCATTCTTCAGCTTTCTGAAAAATCAGACACCGTGCGAGCCATTGACGTCGTGCGGGCTCTCGGCTTTTCAAAGCCGAGCGTCAGCTATGCAATGAAGCAGTTCAGGGAAAACGGCTACATACTCGTCAGCGATTCGGGCGCGATAACACTCACCGAAAGCGGCCGCGGTATTGCCGAGCGCGTGCTTGAAAGGCACACCCTGATAACCGATATGCTTGTTGCAATCGGGGTCAGTGAGCAGACCGCCCGAGAGGACGCCTGCCGCATAGAGCACGTTATCAGCGGCGAAACCTTTGACGCAATAAAGAGGCACACGAAAAGATGAACGCACAGCGTATGAAAAGCTTTAACACCGAAGCCGGACTCGGCATAAAAAGCGAACTTAATATACCCGATATCGTATGGTTCGATGTCAAAGCCGAGCCGTTTGAAATATTCGGGCTTTATAAGCCGCGCTCCGAAGGTGCGTTCTGTCGGCTTGACCGCACCGCCGCAGAAAGCGTAAGCGAGGGCGTGCTCTCTCTTTACGCAAACACCGCCGGCGGCAGAGTTCGTTTTTCAACGGATTCCCCGTATATTGCGATAAAGGCTCGGATGCCCTCAATCACCCGTTTTCCTCACATGCCGCTGTCGGGCACGTCGGGCTTCGATTTATACGTGCGCCGGAATGGCGGGGACACATATATTAAAACCCTTATGCCGCCTCTTGATATGTCCGGCGGCTATGAGAGTGCAGCGGATGTTTCGGGCGGGCTGCACGCGTACACGATAAATTTCCCGCTTTATAACGACGTGAGCGCGCTTTATATCGGGCTGAAACGAGGCTGTACGCTTACCTTCGGTGAAAAATACAGAAGCATAAAGCCCGTGGTTTTTTACGGCTCCTCAATAACCCAGGGCGCCTGCGCCTCAAGAGCCGGGAATGCCTATGAAAGCCTTATTTCGAGGCGGCTTGATGTTGATTATATAAATCTCGGCTTTTCCGGAAACGCAAAGGGCGAGGCGGAAATGGCAAGATACATTTCCACACTGAATATGAGCGCATTCGTGTGCGATTACGATTACAACGCTCCCGGTGTGCGGCATCTTCAAAACACGCATGGCTCCTTTTATGAAATTTTCCGGCAAAAAAATCCGGACACGCCCTACATAATGATAAGCAACCCGGATTTTGATTTTGATGTTGAGCAAAACTTGGCACGACGGGAAGTAATTCATGAAAGCTATATGAAAGCGTGCGCACTCGGTGACAAAAAGGTGTACTTCATTGACGGTGAAGCCCTTTTCGGCACGGACTTCAGAGACAGCTGCACGGTTGACGCACTCCATCCGAATGACCTCGGCTTCTACCGCATGGCAAGGGTCATCGGAGATGTGCTTGAAAGCGTTCTGCCCGAAAAATAAAGACGACACAGGTGTTATCCCTGTGCCGTCTCTTTTTTACTTCTGCTTTTTCGTGTTCCAGATGTTTTTCGCGTATTCGTTTATCGCGCGGTCGGCGGCAAAGCGTCCGGATTTTGCTATGTTTATCAGTGACATGCGGCTCCACTGTGCGGGATTCATCCACATGGCTTCGGCCTTCTGCTGCGCCTTGCGGTAGTCCGCAAAATCGGCAAGCACCATAAACGGGTCGTGATGAATTATGGTTCCGCTGATTTCGGAGAAATTCTTTCCGTTTATGCCGTGGTTCACAAAGTCGATTATACGGCGGATTTCGGCGTTGTTGTTATAATATTCCATGGGGTTGTAGCCGGACATTCTGAGGTTTTCAACCTCCTGAGCCGTCATGCCGAACAGGAACATGTTATCATCACCGACGGCCTCGTGTATTTCAACATTGGCTCCGTCGAGTGTGCCGAGAGTAAGCGCGCCGTTCATCATGAGCTTCATGTTGCCGGTGC
>LSQX01000095.1_pt1 | contig 12631 bp, 13 predicted proteins | sample 654561 | NCBI WGS metagenome assembly LSQX01 (sample SAMN04489861, study PRJNA283612) | anaerobic digester metagenome | isolation source: 4 biogas reactors fed with cattle manure at either 37C or 55C with and... | place: Denmark: Kongens Lyngby | collected 2014 | reverse complement strand
TATTTGAAGAAGTGATGGACTTAACTCTCACCTATTAGTCTCATAAATAAGGGTCACTTTAAAGTGACCCTTATTTATTAAATGAATAGTTTAAAAACTGTTCAAATTATTCATGACTATAAGATTTATAATCTTCACTTTCTAAAATTGATTCATCAAGTGTTTTTAACCAAGTATGTGTCTGCTCACCAACGGGTGCCGTTAATGGCTCTCCTGGATAAATCGTCATATTATCTAAAACCATAAATGGATAGTCATCTACTTTTTTAGTAATGCCAAATAATTGGGCTTCATATCCTTGTCCATCAGCTCTATTAATTGTGATTTCACGACCAAATCCTTTGAAGGTAATGTCATGCATAGTATCAGCAACTTGTTCAGGACTAGGCCAGTCACCACCATTATTTTCAATCGCTTTCTCATATCCTGCTTTTAGTCCATGTAAAGCTTGAACCATGTGATAGACAGAATAAATTGGATAAGCTCCTGTACGCTCAAGAAACTTTTCTTTAAACTCTACATGATCTTGGTCATCTTTAGTTTCTGGATGTAGAAAATAATGGTCTCCACGAGCACCAACTAATACACCCTCTGGCAAACTTGCACCTAGGCGCTCAAGCGAACTTTCAGCTAAAGGTAAAAGGAAAGTAGAATTATTAAATAGATTTCGTTGAGAAGCCTGGCGAACAAAGTTATCTAAATCTCCCCCCCAAGACGTTGATAAAATCACATCAGGACGTAGTGCTGATAAACGGCTAATCTCTGTTGAGAAATCTGGTGCACCAAACTTAGGGAACATTTCAGCAACTACTTTCACATCAGGTTTAAACTGCTTCAATGTAGCCAAGAAAATATCTCTTGAGTCACGCCCCCAAGCATAGTCCTGATTAATAATAGCTAAAGTTTTAAAGTCAGGTTTCTGCTCAAGTAGATACAGTACTGCTGCCACCATCTCTGATGTAGCATTTGCCTGTGTACGGACAACATACCTATACTCTCGCTCTTCTAATACCTTTTCTGTTCCACAATCCCATAACACATTCAAGACTTGAAGGTCTTCAGCTACGGGTGCAACAATATTACAATGCCCACTAGAGATCGCAGACAACATAACTCGTGTACCACCTTCTGCCAATCTTCGATACTCCGAGAGTAATTTCTCACTACCACCACCCTCATCGATATAAGTTGGTACGATTTTTACACCGTCAATACCACCCGAAGAGTTAATGTTTTCAATAATGATATCCGCAGCTTCTTTAGCTGGTATACCAAAAACCGATGCCGAACCTGATAAATAAGTTGTAATACCAACTTTCAGCTCTGTTGGCTTTTCTTGAGCTAATACGCTATTTGCAGATACAGCCATTGCAGCTGCACCTATAAAGCTTAATATTTTCTTTTTAAACATTTAAATGTCTCCAATTTTTTTAATCAAAAATTATTGCATCTCGTAAACTGCTACCTGACGCCAGATGGTCAAAAGCTTCATTGATAGAGTCCAACTGGAAAGTTTTACCCATCATAAGGTCCACCGGTAACTTACCATCTAGATACAAATCAATATATCTTTCAATATCACGAGCAGGCACACCCGAGCCCAAATAGCTACCTTGAATAGTCCGTTCTTCTCCGACTAACTGAACTAAAGACAAAGCAAAGCTAGTTTTTGGGTTTGGTAGGCCAGAAGTGATGGTTGTTCCTCCTTTCTTTGTCAAATTATGGGCAGTTTCAAAGGCTTTAATCGCACCAGCCATATCCAAACCATAATCGACACCACCACCAGCAGCATCTAACAATTCAGCTGTACTACTAAAATTAGCCGGATTAATTACATGTGTCGCTCCCATCTGTTTTGCCAAAGCCAACTTCTCATCACTTAAATCAACAGCTACAACTCGGCGGGCACCTGAGGCCACAGAAGCTAACAAGGCACTAAAACCAACTCCACCTAGGCCTACAACAGCAACCGTATCCCCTGCTCTAACTTGCGCACGATTGACTACCGCACCAGCACCTGTTAGCACAGCACATCCAAATAATGCGGCCTCTCTATGAGACAACTCTCTTTCGATTTTGACGCACGAACGAGCCGAAACAACAGCATACTCAGCGAAACAAGAAACCCCTGTTTGGTGATTAATTACTTCCCCATTTTGGCCTTTAAGACGTCTACCACCACCCAGCAGGGTACCCTCTGCATTAGCAGTTTGCCCTGGCACACAAAGAGCAGGACGCCCTTCGGAACACGGCATACAACAACCACAACTTGGTACGAACACTAAAACCACATGGTCACCAACTGAGAGGTTGTTTACTCCCTCTCCTAACTCCACAACTTCCGCTGAAGCTTCATGGCCAAGTACGATGGGTAGTCCTCTAGGACGATCGCCATTAATAACCGAAAGGTCAGAGTGACATAAGCCTGCAGCGCGTATTCGAACTAGCACTTCTCCTGTACTTGGTGGGTCTACACTAACCTCCTCAATACTCACAGGCTTACTGATGCTGTAAGGCATATCTGTAGACATTTGTCTCAGAACAGCAGCTCTAAATTTCATAAAAACTCCTCCTTTTTCTTATCTTTATATAGTTCTACCACCATCCACTGGTAGCTCGACTCCTGTAAAGAACTCAGCCTCTTCACTCGCTAAAAATACGGCAGCAGCTGCGATATCTTTTGGCTGTGAGAATCTTCCTAAAGGAATAGTGCCGATAAATTTTTCATTATTTTCTGGCGTATTAGGAAGTCCTGTAAACAGCTCAAACATACCTGTCATCCCCATTACCGGACAAATCGCATTAACACGAATATTATCTGGACCTAGCTCAACAGCCATTGATTTAGAAAGAATATTCACCGCTCCTTTGCTGCCGTTATACCAAGTCAAGCCTGGACGAGGTCGAATGCCAGCGACAGAACCAATATTTAAAATGACTCCTTTATTCTGCTCTCGCATAATCGGGACAACTGACTTTGTCATCAAGTAAATCGATTTAACATTCACTCTGTAAAGCCTATCGAACTCATCTTCCTCAACATCTAACATAGGTTGGTTTTTGTGAGTTATCGCAGCATTATTAACTACAATATCCACTGAACCAAATGTCTCTTTAGTAAACTCAACTAAGGCCTGAACTTGAGCGCCATTAGAGACATCAACTTCAAACGCTCGTACATTTTCACCTAGCTCTTGCGCCACTCTCTCTGCCGCATCCAACCTGATATCAGCGACTACAACTTTGGCTCCGCTTTCAACATAAGCTTTAGCAATACCCTCACCAAAACCGCCACCCGCTCCTGTTACAATCGCGACCTTACCATCTAATCTAAACATACTGTCCCCTATTTTTTAACCGTGATAATTAATAATTGTTTTTGTAGTACTTAGCTCTTCTAAAGCGATAAATCCTTTCTCTCGACCATGTCCACTGCGTTTAACGCCTCCGAAAGGCAGCTCTACTCCACCACCTGCTCCGAATCCATTGATATACACCTGCCCAGACTTAATCGCTTTAGCTACCCGCATCTGCCTACCACCATTTTCAGTCCAGACAGCACCCATCAAGCCATACTCTGTGGCATTAGCCAATTCAATCGCTTCTTCTTCAGTATCAAAAGGTGCTGCCACTAGAACAGGACCAAAGATTTCATCTTGAAAGAGCTTGCTATCATGATTTTGTGCTTTAAATAAGGTTGGCACGACATAGTAGCCTTCAGCAGGCACATTTTTATCTATAAAGCCCTGAGCTACGATCTCTAAACCTTCCCGCTTACCTTCTTCTATGTAGTAATTCACGCGTTCAAATTGCGCCTTATTCACTACTGGCCCACAATTTAGATCCATTTCAGGAGAACCGACCCTGACCTTAGAGAACTCCTCAGCCATTAAAGCCATAAACTCATCATAAATTTCTCTTTGAACCAACAATCTACTGCCTGCTGTACAAGTTTGACCTGTGTTACCAACAATACCTCTTACTATGGTTGGAATTGCTAAATCAAAGTCGACATCATTAAAAACCACATGTGCGGACTTTCCACCTAACTCTAGAACACATTTCACGGCATTAAGAGCTGCAGCCTGCTGAACTAAAACTCCTACCTCATTAGATCCAGTAAATGATACAAAATTAATATCAGGATGTTTTGCTAAAGCAGCTCCGGCCTCTTCTCCTAAACCCGTCACTACATTCAAAGCGCCAGGAGGGAAGCCGACTTCTAAAGCCATTTCCGCAACTCTAAGAACCGAAAGACATGCATCCTCTGCTGGTTTCACTACGCAAGCATTACCCATTGCCAACGCTGGAGCTACTGCTCGCCCAAGCATTTGAGCAGGATAATTCCATGGAATAATATGCCCTGTCACACCTAAAGGCTCTCTGACAACTTGAACGTTATATTCATTCATAAATGGAATTACTTCGCCATGAACTTTATCTGCACCACCAGCATAAAATTCAAAATAACGAGCTAAAACATTAATATCTGTTCGGGCTGTAGTTAATGCCTTCCCTGTATCTTTAGCCTCCAACTGCGCCAATTCTTCAACGTTCTCTAAGATTTTATTACTTAATTTTGTCAATAAACGACCACGTTCTGCTGCATTGAACTTTTTCCATTGATACTCTGCAGCTTCTCTAGCAGCCTTCACAGCCAAGTCAATATCTGCAGCGTCCCCTCTTGGAATAGTTGTAAATTTCTTATCATCAACCGGCGACAACACATCAAGAACCTGTCCTGATACAGCGTCTACTTTTTGACCATTAATTATCATTTGTGTCATACCATCTCCTTCAAGCAATTTAAATGCCCTTGTCTTGCAACATAGCAATACTTCCACGCTCAATCTGCCAAAACTGATCCGGAATACCGCTAAGTAACTTAATATTTGATTCAGTTATAACTACTGTTAAGTTTGACCTTATTTTTTTTAATCTGGATAAAGCTTCTGTATATTCAAAACCCAATTTAGGTGCAAGACCCTGAAAAGGCTCATCCAAAAGCAACATCCTTTCACCTATCATGACAGCTCTTCCGAGCGCCACCATTTTCCCCTGTCCTCCTGAAAGTGCAGAGCCAGAACGTTCAAGTAATGGCTTTAACTGCGGTATAACCTCGAGTACCTCTTCTAATTTAGAATTAGTCTCTGCCGTAGAGTAACTCTGTACCTCACAAGGTAAGCGTAAATTTTCTTCAACAGTCAGCGTAGGAAAAATCACTCTATTTTCTGGAGCATAACCAATTTTCAAAAATGCTCTCTCATGAGCTTCTTGCTCTGAAAGAAGCTCACCATCAAGACTAATATCACCAGACTTAATTTTTGTTAAACCCATAATCGTGCGTAATAAAGTCGTTTTACCAGCACCATTATGACCAACCACACCAATAGTCGATGCAGCCGGAAATTCCACGTTAATATTTCTTAAAACATTTGTACCAGCTAGGTCAACACTGACATTATTAATCGTAAACATTACTGCTCTCCCAAAACTTCTGCACGAATCATTGGATTGTTTAACACCTCTTCTGGTGTTCCATCAGCGACAATACGTCCAGAAATCCAAGCAGCTACACGCGTTGCATACTTTGCTACAATCTCTTCATCATGCTCTACAAACCAGCTAGTCACTTTTCTTTCGGCTAATGCATCCATAATCATTGTCATCAACCCATGTTTCTCTTCCGCAGCAACACCACTAGTAGGCTCATCCATAATCAATAATTTCGGTTTTAAAGCCAGAGCCATAGCCACATCGAGAAGCTTTCTCTTCCCTTCTGGTAAATCAGCAGACAACTTATTAGCATCATCGATTAAACCAACTAACCTCAATGTTTCATCAATCTCATCTGAGTCTACTGACTGGTCTAAAGACTTAAAGTAAGTCAAATTTCCATTTCGACTTGCTGTTGATAACTCAATACACTCTCTAACGGTGTGCTCAGTAAATAATTGAGGTAGTTGAAAAGAACGCCCTAAACCAAGACGCACAACCTTTCTTGGAGAGACCCCTGTTATATCCTGGCCATCAAAATAAACCTTCCCAGAGTCTGGCTTTAAAAAACCTGTACAAATATTAATAAAAGTTGTTTTACCAGCCCCATTTTGTCCAATAACAGCGAGACTTTCTCCTTCATGCAACTCAAAATCTATGCTATCGGCACCAATTACGCCTCCAAATCTAAGCGACAACTGCTCCGTTTTAACTAATGGTTTCATTATTTCGCCCTCTTCTTATCTTCCTGACGTTTAATAAACTCTCCAACAACTCCTCTTGGCACCAAAAAGATCACTAAGATAAGAGTAATACCCAAAATTGTTTGCCAAAACTCTGGAAAATACGCTGAAGAAAGCAGCTTTACGCTCTCAAAAATAGCCGCTCCTACAAAAGCCCCAGCTGCATGTACGGAACCACCCAAGATAGTAATAAAAACATACTCTCCTGAACGCAACCACATGCCTATCTCAGGAGTAACAAGTCCTTGTATCAGCGCTAGCAAGGCACCTGAGAAACCAACTATTGCTCCTGACAAGATATAACCTTTAAGCATCACAAAATGAGCCGAAACACCTAAGTATTCCAAACGTGTCTCATTCGTTTTAATAGCTGAAAGAGCCTCACCATTACCAGACTTAAAATAGCGTTGAACAATAGCAGCTAAAATAAGTGAAGCTAAAATAGTAATAACTAATAAGATAAACTCGAACTCAGTTCGTGAAAACTCAATACCAAAAATTGTTGGTCGCGGAATTCGAAGTCCATCAGTACCCCCTGTCACTCCATACATCTTGCCTAATAGAGCAAATAAAACCATGCTTAAAGCCAAGTTCAACATACCGAAAAATATGCTGCGATACTTAACAACAAAAAACCCAACCAAAGCACTAAATAAGGTACTTATAAACACACTTACTACGATCAATACCACCATATCTGTACTTGGGTATGCTCTAGCAATAAATGCTAATGCATAAGCTGCGATACAAGCATACATCGCATGACCAAAAGAGATTTGACCAGCTCTAGCCATAACTGAGACTCCTAGAGCGGCAATGCCATAAGTCAAACCAATAATCAAAGGTGTTATCACCCAAGGATTTAAATACGATAAGATAAGCGCAATCCCAGCCAACAATAAACTAACAATAGCAACTCTCATATTTTTCTTGTCTCCGCAACAGTGAACAAACCATTAGGACGTATGATCAGCACCAACACCATGATGATATAAGGAACTGCTACTTCAATTTCAGGTACGGTATAAATCGCAAATGAGCGCGCTACACCGATTAATAATGCAGCTATCAGCGCCCCTGTAATCTGTCCTAACCCAGCTGTTGCAACTACTGCAAACGACAAGACAATCATCTCAGCACCTGCTCCAGGAACCAGAGAGGTTGTTGGCGAAGCCATAGCGCCCCCTAATACTCCTAAAATGGCTCCAATTAAAAAAGTAACGTATGCAATTTTTTTTGCATTAATCCCTAAGGTAGTAGCAACTTCACGATCATGAGTAATAGCAACCACTTGTTTTCCAAGTCTCGTTTTTTTCAAGAAAAAAACCAATGCCACATATGCCAAGAAAGCTGTTGCTGGTACTACAATTAATTGATAAGCCGTATACGTAATATTCCCAATCTCGATATTGCCAAAACTACTAACAACTTGACTTGCAGAATAAGGCTGTGCGCCCCAAATAACTTTCTGTAAATCTTCAAGAATTAAAAAAGCCCCAAACGTCAACAGAAGCTTCAAGATAGGGTCATACTTAAGAGATCTTTTAACTAAAGCCAATTCAAAAATAGTACCTAATACAGAACCCACTACAATTGCTACTAAAAACAACAGAAGCAAAAGAACTATGGGGGACTGTGTTTTTGCATACACTAAACCAACTGCGGTAGCTGCTGCATAACCTCCATATGCATAAAATGCTCCATGGGCGATATTTAAAATACCCATCACACCAAAAATAAATGTTAATCCTAGAGATACTAAGAAAAGCAAACCTGCGTAGGAAAACCCATCAACAAAGGCGATCATGATTAAATCAATATTCAAGTCGTCTCCTCACCTAAAATAATTTTTATTAAACTCATCCAAGTCAATTAAACTCGTTATTAACCTGAACAAAGTAAGACAGTAGCACGACAGAAAATAACAACTGAGTGGGAAAAACCCTTGAAAGCCTTGCAAATTAACGAAGCCGCTCTTTCTAATAAATCAAGTCAAATAGTTTAAACTTCAAATTAATAACAAGTTAATACTTGATTATTCAAATAAAATTGAAACGATGGAGACTCATCTGATAAAAACCATCGACTGGATTATTGATATGGAATCCGAGAGATAATGGCTCTTCCATGGCTGTAACAGAAGTCACATCAGAAGAAATTGCCACGCACTCAGAGAGCTATACGGGTAGATACTTGACGCCTTATTTGAAGAGGTGATGGGGTGTAACCCTGAGAGGTCAACTCTAGCAGTGATGCAGAAGCCCTTACTTGATACTACTAATAGCTTGTAAATGCCCTTTAATGATTTTTTTTAGCTGTATTACTTGTCTTTTAAGTCCTGCTGAATGTCCTTTACCGCTTGCTCAAAATCACTTGGCTCTTGGTCTGCCTGTGCAATACGCAACTGATTAAATTTTTCATATTCTTGTTCGGCATGCTGTTTGGCTAAATTGTGAGAAATCTTGCCCGCATGAGTTAGCACATCACGGTCATTAATATTTAAAAAACTATCCAGCTTATTAATCCAATCTTGCATGGTCATAGGTACACGACGCATGGCTTGACCTTGAGCAAAAACAAGATATTGCTCGACTAAGTTGTTTAAGGCAGCTAGCTCTTCTTCATCAAGGTAGTTTTTAGCGGTTGCAACATCTAGCTTACGCGGTTTAGCACCGCGATAACTGGTTAAGCCCATATTTTTTTCATTAGCATTGGCGCGTGAATAAATGAGCTCGGCAGCCGTTTGACCTGTAATCGCCCAATGCATTTTATTTTGCACAGTTTTAAAAAAATCAATGCTGATATCCAATGTCGGGTCGTAATCCACACTTAAGGCATAAATATCAGTAATTTTGCGATAAAAACGCTTTTCAGACGTGCGAATATCCTGAATGCGTCGTTCCAACTCTTCAAAATAATCAAAGGGTTGGTCAGGATTTTTTAAGCGCTCGTCATCTAGCAAAAAACCTTTACGAATAAACTCAGATAACTGCTGAGTTGCCCAAATACGAAAACGTGTAGCCACACGGCTTTTCACGCGATAACCCACCGAAATAATCATATCGAGGTTGTAATAATCTAGTAGCCGCTTTACCTCACGTTTACCTTCGGTTCGAACTGTTAAGAATTTCTTAATAGTTGCCTCAGCCGATAGCTCACCTTCTTCATATACATTACTCATATGCATACTGACATTCGGTATAGTTGTTTGAAACAACTCAGCAATTTGCTGTTGCGTTAACCATACTGACTCATTTTCAAAGCGCACATCAATTTTTAGCTCACCGTCTTCGGCCTGGTAAAGCAAAAACTGACCTTTAGCTGGAGCTGCTGTTTCTGTTATTTTGTTAACCATCTTATTATCCTACTTTGACACCCGTTGACTGCCAGACTCTACTTTCTGAGCCACCAAAATCCGCCTTTGTGCTGCAAGCAACAGTAACTTAGATCATTGACGTAATTTCATACAAAATCTGAGTGTTTTCATCATGATAGGAACTGTCAAGTCTATCGCTAAGCGCTAGCCGTCAAATGGGATTGCAACTGTCTTTACTATAGCCTATGAATAGTAAAGTTAACATGCTCAAACATACTTACACTCCAGCGAATGGATTGCCGTAAAAGCCACTTATATTTAATCTTTGCAAGGTTCAAACTCAGAGAGTGACCAAAACCTATTTGGCGTATCCTCATCATCTGTTAATGCTCCTACAAATAATAATGTCGCCATTGACTTTAAGACCAAATTATCCTTAATGGTGGGCCAGTCAACGTAGATAGTAATTTGTTCAAATGTTGGATTAGTGACGGTATTAGATGTTGTGGCCATATACCACTTACCCTTTCTCGTGCTTCCATCACGTCTTGTCCAAATAATGGTCCTTAATCCATTACCAGCTGGTGTATCAGTCAAGCGCAAAGAGGATGGCTCTACGGTCAAACACATCGGAAACTTTAAGTTCAAAGCAGACTCATCTACCTTACGACCCGGTTGCATATCGTATCTACTAAGACCACTGCTCGCACAAGCAACAATCATAAACAAACAACTTAAAACAAACACCAATCGTATCATTGGAATAGAGCTAAGTATCTTATTTTTCATGAGCAGTCTCTGATGATTTATTGAACCTTAGACTCGAGACAATCTTACCCCCCATCACTCGACTAGTGGGTTGAAATGGATCATTAATATTTTCCTGCCCCCACCCCTCCTCTGAATAACAGAGCTCTATCTCCCTGAAGTTTTTCAATGTGATAAAAACAGTGTCCCCAAGCTGATAGTTCACTTCAAAATCAAATACCGACTGGTCTTTTAAGAGTTGCATAAAGTAATTGGCATATTTTTTCTCTGAATCTTTATCTATATTTAAAAGCTTCTCAATTTCCTCAGTGCAAATTAGCAGTCCAACAATTCTTTCTTTGCCGTAGTTCTTAGCCCTTCTTTTATACACCCATTTACCAATCGAAATATCTTCCTTATCAAGTTCTTGCTTACAAGTACAAAAACGAATATTTTCCACAGCTAAACACATAATATTCAATTCCCTAGATAAATAACAAAAACATGCTATTTATAACAAGTAAAAAACAACCAAATAAAAAATACTCTACTTTTTTATTGCTAAAAATCACTTAAGAACACTCAATCCATGATCTTCTTGATCTGTTATTATGTAGTTGATTATTAAACTAATTTTTTAAAAGTTTTATTATGTGGCCGCGTTTCAATAGTAAAAAACCTACCCTCAACCGTGTGGACTCCCTATCTTCATTACGTGAATCTGCGGGCGATCTCAGTTTTTTAGAAAAAAACAATACACATATTAGAGTTTGGGTGCCAAGTCTTGTCGGGGAGGCGATAAAAGATACTGCTTCCTATCAAGGAGAGACGATGGCTTTCTACCTAAGAAACATTCTTTTCCGCCATTGTTACGGTCAGTACATTCTCAATCAGAAAGAACAGGAAGACCTACGTTTAAAACAATATACAGAGCCCATCTTAGCCAAGTACCACGAGTACATACCAATCAAAGATCCTGTTTATTGGGTACCTCAGCTTGGAAAAAACATATTCCCTATCAAATTAGCACTACCATCAAAGACTCAAAGAGATCTTCAGAAACTAGCAGATCACCACTCAATCAATTTATCCCAATACCTCAGAGAAACGATTGTTTCACATGTATTTGGCCATGGCATGGTACCCAGTCGTCGCTACAACGACCTAGAAGAACAAGAAATAAATACGGCTGATGCGTGGGTTGAAGACGACGACTTTGAATTGCTTGAACGAGCTCCCATCTCTCACAATGGAAAATCATTTTATTTTGAAGAAGAATAAATAGAGTATTTTTATGCCGAGCCTTAAAGCCTTGGTACTATTTTTAATTAAGCAATACGGATTAAAATCAGCATGACAAAATCAAAATACCACTTTTATAACAAGCAAACAAAAACATACTATTTATACAGTATGACTTTCTTATGCTTTGTTTTTTTATTAATTTTCAATATAAACAAAAGCTATGCCTCCCAACAATCTCAACCTACATCCAGCGTAAGTGAAGCTCCAACACCGCAATTTTCTGATTACCCTGCACAAAAAACACACCATGGTAAAAATGCGCCCGTCAAATTGGTTTCTGAATTTGATCGCAACTTCAGAACTCGTATACGAGATACGGAAAACATGGAAGCCAACTTTGCTGGAAACCATGTCATCTCGACATGGGGCTGTGGCACCATGTGCACTATGGGCGTAGCAGTCAATACACAAACAGGGGATGTTACGGGTTTACCTGGAACTATCTGTTGCTGGTGGGGTGAAGGGGAAAATATTATTTTTAGACCCAATAGCCGTTTACTGATCTTAGCTGGAAGAATCAATGAAGGCGATGTTTATGGCGCTCATTTTTATGAGTTCCTAGACAATCAATTTGTCCACATCAAAACTACTGTACTACCTGAAAATGACTAACTACAGCTTTATGCCATAAACCATTCAGTACAAACAACAAGAGCAGCACGTTCCCATGCTGCTCTTACTTTTAACTGCTGTAACTAAATACTTTAAATTTTATAAATCCGTCGATGCTCTCTAATTGCATAGCGGTCAGTCATGCCTGCAATATAGTCAGCAATGCCGCGAGCCTGACGATTAGCCTCTTTAAAGCGATGGTCTGGGGGCAATAAACGGGGTTCATCCAAAAAGGCCTCAAACAGCTCACAGATAACTCGACGCGACTTCACGGCCATGCGCATCACTTTATAGTGTCGATACAAATTATCCAGAAGAAACTTCTTCAACTCGTCTTGCATCTTTCGCATCTCCGGCGAAAAAGCCACTAGCACAGGTGCTTTAAAGACATCTTCGGCCGTCTTAACACCAT
>LSQX01341121.1_pt1 | contig 12632 bp, 11 predicted proteins | sample 654561 | NCBI WGS metagenome assembly LSQX01 (sample SAMN04489861, study PRJNA283612) | anaerobic digester metagenome | isolation source: 4 biogas reactors fed with cattle manure at either 37C or 55C with and... | place: Denmark: Kongens Lyngby | collected 2014 | reverse complement strand
ATCATCCTGCTGGCCTCGGTGCTGGGCAGCTTCGGCACCGCCGGCGTGCCGGGCACCGCGATCGTGATGGTGACCCTGGTGCTCAGCGCGGCGGGCCTGCCGCTGGAAGGCATCGGCTACCTGGTCGCGATCGACCGGATCCTCGACATGATGCGGACCATGACCAACGTCACCGGCCAGGTGCTGGTACCGGTCCTGGTGGCGCGCCAGACCGGCCTGCTCGACCGCGAGGCGTACGACACCGCGTCGAGCAACATCGGGCTCGAGGACGAGGTGGCGGTCGGGGAGCGGCGAGGCTAGGCCGCTCCGGCGGCATGACTTGTGGCCGGGTCGCACGCCGCCCGGCAGCGGCTACCCTGCGGCGGGACACAAGGAGAGGACCGCCATGAGATTCCGCCCCCTGGCCTGGCTTGCCGCCGGCCTGTTCTTCTGTGGCAGCGCACAGGCTGTCGACGACCGCTGGGACATCCCGGTGGCCACGAAGACGCTCGACAACGGCCTGACCGTGGTCGTGTCCGAGGACCGCAGCGCGCCGGTGGTCGGCGTCAGCGTGGTCTACGGCATCGGCATGCGGCTCGAGCCGCGCAACCGCACGGGCTTCGCCCACCTCTTCGAGCACCTGATGTTCGAAGGCTCGGCCAATGCCCCCGAGGGCGTGTTCGACCGCGTGATCACCGGCGGCGGCGGGCGCAACAACGGCTCCACCCGCGCCGACTTCACCAACTACATCGAGATCGCGCCCTCGTCGGCGATCGAGCCGATCCTGTGGCTCGAGGCCGACCGCATGCGGATGCTCGACTTCAACGAGTCCACGCTGAAGAACCAGCAGGACGTGGTGAAGGAGGAGATCCGCAACAACGTGCAGAACCAGCCGTATGGCGGATTCATGTGGATCGACATCGGCATGCACGCCTTCGAGAAGTGGGAGAACAACCACGACGGCTACGGGAGCTTCGAGGACCTCGAGGCGGCGACGCTGGACGACGTGAAGGCCTTCCACCGCGACTACTACGGGCCGAACAACGCGATCCTATCGCTGGCCGGCGACATCTCCCCGGAAGAGGGCTTCGCGCTGGCCGAGAAGTATTTCGGCGACATCCCCGCACGGCCGACGCCGCCGGCGCCGGACTTCGTCGAGGGCCTCAACACCCGCGAGAAGCGCATCCAGCAGGGCGACAGGCTGGCCCAGGTCCCGGCGATCGCAGCGGCCTGGAAGATGCCGCCGCGCGGCAGCGCGGACCAGGCGCCGATGGCGGTGCTCGGCGCGCTCCTGGCCAACGGCGACGCCTCGCGCCTGTACCAGGGCCTGGTCAAGGGGCGCGAGCTCGCGCTGAACGTCGATTCGCTCTACGGCCTCACCAGCGAGTGGGAGTATGACGGTCCGACGCTGTTCACGGTGTTCGCGCTGTACAAGCCGACCACCGACGCCGACGCCATCCTGGCCGCGATCGACGAGGAGATCGCCGCCATCGTCGCCCAGGGCGTGGACGACGCGACGCTGGCGCGGGTCAAGACCCGCATGCTGGCCGACTGGTACAACGGCCTGGAGTCCTTCCTCTCCCGCGCCGACACGCTCGCCAAGCTGCAGCTGATGTGGGACGACGCCGGAGTGGTCAACCGCATCCCCGGCTGGATCGACGCGGTGACTTCGGCCGACGTGCAGCGCGCCGCGCGCACCTACCTGACGCGCGACAACCGGACGGTCATCGACCGCAAGCCGGACGCGATGCTGCAGGCGGCCCGCGACGGCGGACCCGACCAGGACTGAGGAGACCACCATGACCGTGTTCAAGCACACCCTGCTCGCCCTGGCCGTGTCCGCGCTGGCCTGCGGCGCCGCATCCGCCGGCCCGGCCGCCGCCCTGCCGAAGGACCTGCCCCCCTACGCCGCGGACAAGCCGCTGCCGGTGCCCGACATCGCGCGCCGGACCCTGGCCAACGGCCTCGAGGTCTGGGTGGTCCCGCGCGATGGCATCCCGCGCGTCGACTACGTGCTGGCCGTGCGCAACGCCGGCTACGCCGCCGACGCCCCCGACGCCCCGGGCTTCGCCTCGCTGCTCGCCGGCCTCCTCGCCGAGGGCACGGCCGCGCGCGATTCGCGCCAGATCGCCGAATTCGCCCAGGCCCAGGGCGGCGGCATCGGTGCGTCGGCCAACAGCGACGGCGCGCTGGTGTATGCCAACGCCCTGGCCGCCAACGCCGGGCCCATGCTGGAGCTGCTGGCCGAGGTGGTGCGCGAGCCCGCCTTCCCCGCGAACGAGGTCCGGCTCGCGCAGGCCAATGCGCTGCAGGCGCTCAAGGCGGCCGAGTCGCAGCCCGGCTTCCGCGCCAACCGCGCGATGCTGTCGGCGGTCTATGGCGAGCATCCCTACGCGCGCACCCAGCAGACCGAAGCTTCGATCAACGCGGTCACGCGCGACGTCCTGCGCAGCGAGCACGCGCGCCGCTTCCACCCGGAGCGCAGCCTGCTGGTCGTCACCGGTCGGATCGCGGCCGACGAGGCCTTCCGCCTCGCCGAGTCCGCGTTCGGCGACTGGACGGCGGAGGGCAGCCCCGACGTCGCCCCGACGCCGCCCGCGCCGCGCCAGGCCTCGGCCGCGCGCCTGCTGCTGCAGCGCGACGGAAGCGTGCAGTCCACGATCCGCCTCGCCAGCCCGGCCGTGCCCGCGACCGATCCGGACACGATCCCGCTGCAGCTCGCGGGCACGGTGCTCGGCGGCAGCTTCTCCAGCCGGGTGATGCAGAACCTGCGCGAGGACAAGGGGTACACCTACGGCGCGCGCGCCGGGGCGACGCTGTTCGCGCGCGGCGGCCACGTCACCGGCGGGGCCGACGTGCGCAACGAGGTCACCGGGGCGTCGCTGGCCGAGTTCTTCAACGAGTACCGGCGCATCGGCAGCGAGCCGGTGCCGACCGTCGAGCTCGACGACACCAAGCGCTACGTCGCCGGCGGCTACCTGATCTCGAACCAGATGCAGGCCGCCGTGGCCTCCACCCTCGCCGGAAACTGGCTCGTCGGGTTGCCGCCGGAGTACCTGGGCGAGTACGTGCCGCGGGTGCGCGCCGTGACCGCCGAACAGGTGCAGGCCATGGGAGCGAAGTACTTCGCGCCCGAGCGGCAGAGCATCGTCATCGTCGGCGACGGCGGCGCGATCGCGGACCAGCTCGGGCAGTGGGGCGCGTTCCGCACGGCCGAGTGACGCGCGCCACCCTTCCCCCGCGCCGCGGGGGAAGGGCCGCATGCGGGATCACGCCGGGACCGGGGACGTGCGCGGCCGGTTGAGCCAGTAGGCGAAGCCGGCGGCGGTGAAGAACATCAGCAGGCTGTACACCGCGGCCGGGATCGACATCACCGGGCTGGCGAGCACGTTGAGGGCGATGAACAGCGCCAGGGTGCCGTTGTGGATGCCGATCTCCATCGAGATCGCGATCGCCTGCTGCCGCGGCAGGCGCATCGCCAGCGGGGCGGCGAAGCCCACGCCGAGGCTCGCCAGGTTGAACAGCAGGCAGGCCAGGCCGACGGTGGCGATCGAGGCCAGCAGGACCTGCCACGACTGGGCGACGGCGACCGCGACCAGCAGGGTCAGCACCAGCACCGACAGCAGCCGCAGCGGCTTGGCCGACGAGGCGGCGAACCCGGGCGCGAAATGGCGCACGAGCATGCCCGCGGCCACCGGCAGCAGGATGATCACCCCGACCTCGACCACCTTGGCCACCGGCGGCGGCACGAACTGCCCGGCCCCGAGGAAGAACTCGAGCGACATGCCGAGGATCAGCGGCAGCGTCAGCAGGCACAGCAGGCTGTTGATCGCCGTCAGCGTGATGTTGAGGGCGACGTCGCCGCGCGCGAGGTGGCTGTAGATGTTGGCCGTGGCGCCGCCGGGGGAGGCGGCGAGCAGCATCAGGCCCACGGCAAGCTGCGGCTCCAGCCCGAGGACGATCGCCAGCCCGAACGCCACCCAGGGCAGGAGCAGGGTCTGCAGGCCGAGCCCGACCAGCACCGCGCGCGGATAGCGGGCCACCCGGCGGAAGTCGTCGACGGAGAGGCCCATGCCCAGGCCGAGCATGATCACGCCCAGGGACAGCGGGAGGAGGAGGTTGGTCAGCAAGGAAGCCTGCATCGGGGTCCCTTCGTTCGGCGCGGGCACATCCGGCCGAGCTTGGCCCGGAGCCGGGTGCCATGCACGCCGCGCTGCAGCGAGGCCGGGGCCCGGAAACGCGGAGGCCGCCCCCGGGGGCGGCCTCGATGGCGCGTGCAGCGCGGCCCGCGGGCCTCAGCCGTGGACGCCCTCGATGCGGCGGGCCTGCAGGAACCTGCCCGCCCAGTAGCCGCTGTCCAGGCGCGACACGGTGACGTCGCGGCCGCTGCGCGGCGCGTGCACGAACTGGCCGTCGCCGATGTAGATGCCGACGTGGTCGACGCGCTTGCCGCGGCGGCCGAAGAAGACCAGGTCACCGGCGGCGAGCGAGCCGCGGTCGACCTTCTGGCCGTTGTTGGCCATGTCGCGCGACACGCGCGGCAGCTCGATGCCCAGGGCGGTGCGGAAGACGTAGTTGACCAGGCCGCTGCAGTCGAAGCCGGAGTCGGGCGAGGTGCCCCCCCAGCGGTAGGGCGTGCCCAGCAGGGCCTGGGCCCGGCGGAGCAGAACCTCGATCCGGCCCGGTGGCCCGTCGGTGGCGGCCACCGCGGTGCCGGCCTCGATGAGCTGGTTGACGTCGGCGGCGCTGAGCATCGCGCGCTCGGGGGCGAACGCGCCCCCGACCAGGGCCTGGCTGGTGGAGCCGGCGAGCAGCTGGTCGGCCGAGTCCGCCGCCAGCAGGGGCGCGGCGGCGACCGGCGCTCCGGCAAGGAGCAGCAGGCTGGCGAGGAGGAGGGAGGCGGGCCCCCGGACGGGGCGGCGGAGCTGGGACGTTGCGGTAGGAATCACGCGGTTTTCACGCTTCCGGGGCGGACAGCGCGTGATGGTGACGTAGAGACGGCCGGGGATTGTTAAGATTTCATCAGGTAAACGTGAAGAACGGCGTGATCCGTGTCCCGGATTCAGCGCAGGATCCGTTTCGCGCCGCTGTAGTTCCGCCGCCAGTAGCTGCCGTCGAGGTGGTCGAGGCGGACCGTGCCCCCGGTGCTGGGGGCGTGCACGAAGCGCCCCTCGCCCACGTAGATGCCCACGTGGGTCACGCTGCCGCCGCTGCCGAAGAACACCAGGTCGGCCGTCGCCAGTTCCTCGGGACGGATCCGGGGGCCCTGCCAGGCCGCCAGCTCGCGCGAGGTCCGCGGCAGCCGCAGGTCGAGCATGTCGCGGTAGACGTAGTTGACGAGGCCCGAGCAGTCGAAGCCGCCCTCGGGGGTGTTGCCGCCGTAGCGATAGGGCGTGCCGACCAGGCTGATGGCGCGCATCAGCACCGCGTTCGCCGCTGCCGGGTCGGCGGGCGCGACCTGCGGCCACGCGCGCTGGCCCACCGGGTCCGGCGGCCGCGGCGGGGCGGGGCGCACGGCATCGCGTCCGCAGCCGGCGAGCAGCAGCAGGGCCGCCAGGCCCGCGATGATTGGCGCGCGGAGGCGGGTGTCTGGATAATGCGTGCCCTTGCCCATCGGCCGGCATCTTGGCCGATCCCGCGCTTTCCCCACAAGCGGCCGCGCACCGCGCCACCGGACCCATAGCCCATGAAGATCGAGAAAGACCGCGTCGTCCGCTTCCACTACACCGTGTCCGAGAAGGGCGGCGAGCCGGTGGAGAGTTCCAGGGACCGCGGCGAGCCGCTGGCCATCCTGGTCGGCCACGGCAACATCATCCCCGGCCTCGAGAAGGCGATGGAAGGCCGCGTCGCCGGCGACAGCTTCAGCGCCGACGTTCCCGCCGCCGAAGCCTACGGCGAGCGTCGCGACGGCCTGGTCCAGCGCGTGCCCAAGAAGCACTTCGGCGGCCAGAAGCTCGCGGTCGGCCAGCAGGTCGTGCTCAACACCAACTTCGGCCCGCGGGCGGTCACCATCGAGAAGGTGGGCATGAGCGTGGTCGACGTCGACCTCAACCACCCGATGGCGGGCAAGGATCTGCATTTCGACATCGAGGTCGTCGACGTGCGCGAGGCCCAGCAGGTCGAGATCGAGCATGGCCACGTGCACGGCGAGGGCGGCCACGACCATGGCGACGACGCCGCCGGGGCGGATGCCGCGGCCGGCGCGCAGGGCGAAGCCGAAGGCAGCTGACGGCGCCCTTCGCCGCTACAATCCTGCAATGGACGAACGCATCGATGTCTTGGTTGTTGGGGGCGGGGTCATCGGGCTGTGCAGCGCGCTGTGCCTGGCCGAGGCCGGCCGCAGCGTGCGCGTGCTCGAGGCGCGGACCATCGGCAGCGGCAGCTCGCACGGCAACTGCGGCACGCTGACGCCGAGCCACGCGCCGCCGCTGGCGGCCCCCGGTGCGGTGGCCAAGGCCCTGCGCTGGATGCTGACGCCCGACGCGCCGTTCTACGTCGCGCCGCGGGTCGACCCGGGGCTGTGGCGCTGGCTGCTGGGTTTCGCCTCGCGCTGCAATGCGCGCGACTGGCGGAGCTCGCTGGTCGCCCGCGCCGCGCTGCTCAACGATTCCCTGGCGGCGTACCCGGACTGGGTGGCGCGACATGCACCGGGCGCGGAGTACGCCGACGAGGGGCACGACTACGTGTTCCGCACCGAGGCGGGCTTCGAGGACACCGCGCGCGACCTTCCGCAGATGGCCGAGGTCGGCATCGCCTCCGAGATCATCGACGGGCGCGAGTACGAGCGCGAGGACCCGGCCTTCAAGCCGGGCATCCACGCCGTGGTCCGCTTTCCCGGCGACGCCAGGCTGCGGCCCGACCGCTACGTCGCCGGGCTCGCCGGATCGCTGCGCGCGCTCGGCGGAGTGATCGAGGAGGGCTGGGACGTCGAGGCGATCGACGAGGACGCGGACGGCGTCCGCGTGCGCGGCAGCCGCGGCACGCTGCGCGCGCGCGAGGTCGTGATCGCCACCGGCGCCTGGTCGCCGGGGCTGATGCGCTCGGCCGGCCTTGGCAAGCTGCCGGTGCAGCCGGGCAAGGGCTACTCCATCACCTACGACCGTCCGTCCCTGGTGCCGCGGCGCGCGGTGTCGCTGTCCGAGCCGGGCGTCTGCGTCACCGTCTGGGACAGCGGCTACCGCCTGGGCAGCACCATGGAGTTCTCCGGCTACAGCACCAACCTCAACCGGCGCCGGCTGGACGCGCTGGAGCGCGGCGCCGCCGAATTCCTGCACGAGCCCGTGGGGCCGGTGAAGCACGAGGAGTGGTACGGCTGGCGCCCGCTGAGCATCGACGACGTGCCGATCATCGGCAGGGTCCCGGGGCGGCGCCGGGCCTGGCTCGCGACCGGGCACGGCATGCTCGGCGTCAGCATGAGCCCCTCCACGGGGCGGCTGGTCGCCGACCTGGTGTGCGGCCGCGAGCCGCACCTGGATCCTGCGCCGTACTCACCGGCCCGCTTCCGGTGAACGCCGGGCGCCGCCTGCACGTCGACCTCGCCGTCGTCGGTGGCGGCTCCGGTGGACTGGCGGCGGCGTTCCGCGCCGCGAACCACGGCGCGCGGGTCGCGCTCGTCGAGCCGGGCGAGCTCGGCGGCACCTGCGTCAACGTCGGCTGCGTGCCGAAGAAGGCGATGTGGCTCGCGGCCGACCTCGGCGCGCGCATCGGCCTGGCGCAGGCTCTGGGTTTCGCGGTCGAACCCATGTGCCCCGACTGGGGTCCGCTGCTCGCCAGCCGGCAGCGCTACATCGCCAACATCCACGCCAGCTACCGCCGGCGGCTCGACGAGGCCGGGATCACGCTGCTGCCCGCGCGCGCGCGGCTCGCCGGCGGCGGCCTGGTCGAGTGCGACGACGGCACCGGGCTGCGCGCGGAGCACATCGTGGTCGCCACGGGCGGGCGTCCGGTGCGGCCCGGGATCCCGGGCGCGGAGCTCGGCATCGACTCCGACGGCTTCTTCGCGCTGTCGGCGGCGCCGCGACGGGTGGCGATGATCGGGGGCGGCTACATCGGGGTCGAGCTGGCCGGCGTGATGCAGGGGCTGGGCAGCCACGTCGAGCTGTTCGTGCGCGGCGACGGCCTGCTCAAGGGCTTCGACGCCGAGGTCGTGGAGCGCCTGCAGGGGAACATGCGCCAGGCCGGAATCGCCCTTCACTTCGGCTACCGGCTGGCCGCGGTCGAGCGCTGCGACGACGGGCGCCTGCGCCTGCGCGAGGACGGCGGCGACGCCGGCGCGCCGTTCGACGCCGTGGTCTTCGCGACCGGGCGGCGGCCGGCGACCGCGGGCCTCGGGCTCGAGGCCGCCGGCGTGCGCACCGACGACCGCGGCCACATCGAGGTCGACGGATTCCAGCGCACCAGCGCCGAACGCATCTATGCGGTGGGCGACGTCACCGGCCGGCTGGCGCTGACGCCGGTGGCGATCGCCGAGTCCAGGCGCCTGATGGACCGGGTCTTCGGCGGCGAGGCCGATGCACGCCTGGACCACGCCCAGGTGCCCACCGTGCTGTTCTCGCATCCGCCGCTGGGCAAGGTCGGCCTGACCGAGGCCGAGGCGCGCGAGCGCTTCGGCGGCGACGCGGTCAGCTGCCATCGCACGACCTTCCGGCCGATGCTGCACGCGCTGGCCGACGTCCAGCAGCACAGCATGTTCAAGGCGGTGTGCGTCGGCGAGGAGAAGCGGGTGGTCGGGCTGCACCTGGTCGGCGATGCCGCCGACGAGATCCTGCAGGGCTTCGCGGTGGCGGTGAAGATGGGCGCGACCCTGGCCGACCTGCAGGCCACCGTGGCCATCCACCCGACCAGCGCCGAAGAGATCGTGCTGCTGCGCTGAGCGGGTAGCATCGTGGGCATGGACATCTTCACCCTGCACCGTGGCGACGCGCCGCTGCTCGTCAGCCTGCCCCACGACGGCACCCACGTGCCCGATGCGATCGCCGCCCGCCTCGATCCCGGCGCGCGGGGCGTGCCCGACACCGACTGGCACGTCGCCCGGCTCTACGATTTCGCCCGCGGGCTGGGGGCATCGGTGCTGGTCCCCACGCATTCGCGCTACGTGGTCGACCTCAACCGCAGCGAGGACGACACCTCGCTCTACCCGGGCCAGAACACCACCGGCCTGTGCCCGGTGCGCCGGTTCGACGGCGGCCCGGTGTACCTGGAAGGCAGGGAGCCTTCGCAGGAGGAGGTGCGCTCGCGCGTCGACGCCTACTGGCGGCCGTACCACGACGCCCTGGCCGGCGAACTCGGGCGCCTGCGCGCGGCGCACGGCCGCGTGGTGCTGTGGGAGGGACATTCCATCCGCGGCGAGATCCCCTGGCTGTTCCCGGGCCGGCTGCCCGACCTCAACCTCGGCACCGCCGGCGGCGCCAGCTGCTCCCCGGAGCTGGCCGCACGGCTGGCCGTGGTGTTGTCGAAGCAGGACGGTTTCGACTGGGTCGCCAACGGCCGCTTCAAGGGCGGGTACATCACCCGCCACTACGGCCGTCCGGAGCAGGGCGTGGAAGCGGTGCAGATGGAGACCAGCCAGCGCTGCTACATGGACGAGGCGACGTTCGAATGGCTGCCCGAGCGGGCCGCAAAGCTGCAGCCGGTGCTGCGCGCGCTGCTCGAGGCGACCCTGCAGTAGCACGGACGGCCCCTGCCTCCCTGTAGGAGCGGCTACAGCCGCGATCCAGGACTCTCGGCCCATGCAATCGCGGCTGTAGCCGCTCCTACAGATCCAGGGGCAGGGGGTTCAGACGTCCAGGCTGGCGAGGTCGCCCTTCTCCTCCAGCCAGGACTTGCGGTCGGAAGCGCGCTTCTTGGCGAGCAGCATGTCCATCAGCGAGCGCGTCAGGTCGGGGTCGTCGACGGTCAACTGCACCAGGCGGCGGGTGTCGGGATGGATGGTGGACTCGCGCAGCTGCGAGGGGTTCATCTCGCCCAGGCCCTTGAAGCGGGTGACGTTGACCGCGCCCTTGATCCTTTCGCGCGCGATCTTCTCCAGCAGCAGCCGCTTCTCCTCTTCGTCCAGCGCGTAGAACACCTGCTTGCCCACGTCCACGCGGTACAGCGGCGGCATCGCCACGAACACGTGCCCGGCGCGCACCAGCGCCGGGAAGTGGCGCAGGAACAGCGCCGCCAGCAGGGTCGCGATATGCAGGCCGTCGGAGTCGGCGTCGGCCAGGATCACCACCTTCCCGTAGCGCAGGCCGGAGATGTCGTCCTTGCCTGGGTCGCAGCCGATCGCGATCGCCAGGTTGTGCACCTCTTCCGACGCGAGCACGCTGCCCGAGGCCACCTCCCAGGTGTTCAGGATCTTGCCGCGCAGCGGCAGGATGGCCTGGAAATCCTTGTCGCGCGCCTGCTTGGCCGAACCGCCCGCGGAATCGCCCTCGACCAGGAACAGCTCGGTGCGCGACAGGTCCTGGCTGGTGCAGTCGGCCAGCTTGCCCGGGAGGGCGGGGCCCTGGGTCACCTTCTTGCGGGTGATCTGCTTCTCGGTCTTCAGGCGCGCGCTGGCCCGGTCGATGGCCAGCTGCGCGATCTTCTCGCCGAGTTCGACGTGGCTGTTGAGCCAGAGGGTGAAGGCGTCCTCGGCGGCGCCCTCGATGAAGCCGGCGGCCTGGCGCGAACTCAGCCGCTCCTTGGTCTGGCCGCTGAACTGCGGGTCGCTCATCTTCAGGCTGAGCACGAAGGCGACGCGGTCCCAGACGTCCTCGGGCGCCAGCTTCACGCCGCGCGGCAGCAGACCGCGGAACTCGCAGAACTTGCGCAGCGCATCGGTGAAGCCCGAACGCAGGCCGTTGACGTGGGTGCCGTGCTGCGGCGTCGGGATCAGGTTGACGTAGCTCTCCTGCACGAGCTCGCCCTCGGGGATCCAGGCGGCGGCCCAGTCCACGATCTCGGTGTCCTTCTTCAGGCCGCCCAGGAACAGCTCCGGCGGCAGCGCCTCGCGCCCGGCCAGCTCGCCGGCCAGGTAGTCGCGCAGGCCGTCGGCGTAGTGCCACTGGTCGCGCTCGCCGCTGGCCTCGTCGAACAGGGTCACGGTCAGGCCGGGGCAGAGCACCGCCTTGGCGCGCAGCAGGTGGCGCAGCGCGCGCAGGTTGAACTTCGGGGTGTCGAAGTATTTCGGGTCGGGCCAGAAGCGCAGCCGGGTGCCGGTATTGCGCCGGCCCACCGTGCCCACGACCTCGAGCCCGCTGGCCGGGTCGCCGTCGCGGAAGGCCATGCGGTACTCGCTGCCCTCGCGCTTGATGTGGACCTCGACCAGGGTCGAGAGCGCATTGACCACGCTCACGCCGACGCCGTGCAGGCCGCCGGAGAAGGCGTAGTTGCGGTTGCTGAACTTGCCGCCGGCGTGCAGCCGCGTGAGGATCAGCTCGACCCCCGGCACCTTCTCCTCGGGATGGATGTCCACGGGCATGCCGCGGCCGTCGTCGGCGACCTCGCAGCTGCCGTCCCTGTACACCGTGACCGCGATCTCCCGCGCGTGCCCGGCGAGGGCCTCGTCCACGGCGTTGTCCACGACCTCCTGGGCCAGGTGGTTGGGCCGGGAGGTGNNGAGGTGTCGGTGTACATGCCGGGGCGGCGCTTGACCGGGTCAAGGCCGGACAGGACTTCGATGTCGGCGGCGTCGTAGCGGGAGCTCATCGGAAGAAGGCGGGTCGGGAGGACGGGGGGAGCCGGCCAGAATGGCGACGGGGCAGGGGCGGGTCAAGGAGGCATTGACCCCGATCAAGCCCACGGGGGGTGGGACGGCCGAAGATCACGGACCACCGTCCAAGGAGAGCCCGTCCGTGAGCAACGCAGCGACCGATCCCTACGCCGATCTCCACCAGAGCTACGGGCGCTGCCTGCGCGACAAGGACTTCATCGGCCGCTTCTACGACGTCTTCCTCGCCAGCAACCCGGACGTGCCGCCGATGTTCGCCCGGACCGATTTCAGCAAGCAGCGCATGGCGCTGCGCCGCGGCATCACCATGGCGATCTTCCACGCCGGCGGCAGCAGGGTCGTCGACCGCGGCATCGACGAGATGGCCGGGGTCCACGCCCGGGGCGGCCGCTGCCCGGTGCCGGCGGCGCTGTACCGGGACTGGGTCGCGAGCCTGCTGAAGGTGGTGGAGGAGACCGATCCGGAGGCCGACGCGGCGCTGATGGCACGCTGGCGCGAGGCCCTGGGCGTGGTCGTGGACACCTTCCAGGCCCGCGACGCCGCCCCGGCGGCGCCCGACACCGCGGAGCGCTCCGGGGCGCGGGGCCTGTTCTCGCGGGTGATGCAGGGGCTCAAGGCATAGCAGGGCCGAGGGTGGGGGGGATCGCGGCTGTAGCCGCTCCCACACGATCGGGGCCGCTGCAACCGGCGCCACTCCCTGTGGGAGCGGCTACAGCCGCGATCCGCGCCCCGTCAAGGTCGCCCCGCTCACCGCCAGCCGGTAGACTATGGCTTTCCTGCGGCAGCATGACCATGACTCCCCTCATTTTCGTCACCGGCGGCGTGGTGTCCTCGCTGGGGAAGGGAATTTCCGCGGCCTCGCTCGCGGCCATCCTCGAAGCCCGCGGCCTGCGGGTGACGATGATGAAGCTCGACCCCTACATCAACGTCGACCCGGGCACCATGAGCCCGTTCCAGC
>LSQX01162466.1_pt1 | contig 12633 bp, 7 predicted proteins | sample 654561 | NCBI WGS metagenome assembly LSQX01 (sample SAMN04489861, study PRJNA283612) | anaerobic digester metagenome | isolation source: 4 biogas reactors fed with cattle manure at either 37C or 55C with and... | place: Denmark: Kongens Lyngby | collected 2014 | reverse complement strand
CACCCACAAACATCTCCACAAAGTCAGAGCCACTCACGCTGAAGAACGGAACATCAGCTTCTCCGGCAACAGCCTTGGCAAGAAGCGTTTTGCCCGTTCCAGGCGGACCGACGAGGAGTATGCCGCGGGGTATCCTCGCTCCAAGTTCAATATAGCGTTTGGGATGCTTGAGATAGTCCACAACCTCCTCAAGCTCATCCACAACTTCGTCTATCCCGGCGACATCCTGGAACGTCACTCTTCCCCTCTCAGCCGAGTGCAACTGCGCTCGGCTCTTGCCGAACTGCATCGCCCTGTTGCCTCCACCCTGAACCTGATTCATGATGAAGAAGAAAACAACAAAGAGAAGCACTATTGATATTATGTTGGGGATGAGAGCGATCCACCATGCCCCCTGCCCTTCAGGCACCATAGACAGCTCTACCCGATTCGCAAGATCCGGATCCTTGCGCAAGTCTTCCACAAGGCCCTTCACGTCGGGGTAGTACAGCTTGAATCCGGACCCGTCATCAAGCGTTCCCCTGATTGAGCTGTCGCCTGTTATCTCAAGCTGCCTGACCCGGCGTTCTTGCCAGTATTGCATGAACTGGCTCGCTGTGATCTCGTCAAGCCGGGGCTTACTTGAGAATAGTGAATTCGATATGGAGATCGCAATGAGGCCAAGCAACAACCACAGTGCGAGACTTTTCATGAGTCTGTTCTTCAACTTAGTGGGCGCAACAAGTCCCGGCCCTCAAATATGGCGAGGAATGCGCCTTCCCTCCTTCAATACCGTATCCCGGACAACATGCCGGGGTAGAACAGCAGATTCTAACCACAATAATACATAAAATGATTATATCATAGCCTCCCTAAACGGCACAAACAAGACTCAGAGCCAAGGGACGGAGATGATTCGCAGGCAGCGGGCTATCTGCATGGCCCGCATGTACCGCTGTACTATACTCTAACGAAGATGCCAGCTTCAACGTTCCACCTTGCCTGCAACCGCTCTCGCATCAGCCCGTTCCCGTCTTGTCCATCATCGCCGGGAATCGAGCCGACAGCTTCTCCCTGCTCTCGCAGTCCTATCCGGCTATGAGCACCACGAATCGTCTGGTGTTGGCATCAACGGGCGCGATGCCGCTCGCCCGCATACCCACAACCCAAACAACCTGGTCTCCAGAGACCACCACCGGCCACTGAGCCCGGTCGCGTCTGGGGATCTTCTCATCTGTAAAAATATCAGAAACTTTTTTGGTCCCTTCCATTCCAAATGGAGCCAGCCTGTCGCCTGCCCTCCACGGGCGGACGGTCAGCTCGTCCATCTCCGCCTTGTCAGCATCGAATATTGCCCACGAAATTCCAAGGCCCCGGGGATCGAGAATCATCTCGCCAAAGCCCCATTCAACAGCAGCCCTGCGCGCCAGCAACACCAAGTCCTGAGGCCCAGGAAGCGCACCGTCTGCATCGATCAAGGCAGCCAGCTCTCGACCCACCTCTCCGACAGCAGCATATACCATTACGCCGCAACCAGGGACAGAGGTTGCTCCCGGAACCTGAATCTTGGTACACGTGGCGGCATCCGCGCCATGGCAATCCACCCCGCCACGGCCATTATTGCGCGCGGTTTCCTCGCCGCTCAGGCTAATATCCGCCTCTTCTGCCCGGCCCACCATCAAGCATTCGTATGTCAACCATGCCCGAATGCCTCGCGGCAAGTCTATGGAATCGCCCACGCTCCCCGTAGCTACCAGCTCGGACATGGCATTCACATGCTGATAGTAAAGATCATGTTCGCCATCGGCGGCCATTCCAAAGGCCGTCGCCAGAACCCGCGAAAGGAGTGCAGGCGGAGCATCCCGCAGCACCACGAGATCAAGCTGAACTTCAGCTTTCTGCCGGAGAGGCCCGGCTCCCACGCCGGCCCCGGCTCCTGACCCTGACCCTGACCGGGCTCCTGCTTGCGCCATCGAACGTTCCAACACCTTGTCTGCGGCAGACCGGAGATAGGCCTCATCTTCTGCCGCAGTCAGGGCTAGCCTGACCAGTGCGCCCCGGACATTGGAATTGTATTTCGACTCCAAAAGCGGAAGCAGCTCCCAGCGCACGCGGTTTCTGAAGTAGGCAACATCCACATTCGTCCTATCCTGTCTGGGGGTGATATTCTTCTCTTTGCAGTAGGCTTCTATAGCAGTCCGCGTAGTGTCGATCAGCGGCCTGATAAGCGTAATTCCTTCCCCTAAGTCGCGGGTAGGGGGAATCCCGGCGAGCCCGCGGATTCCGGTGCCACGGACTACTCTCATTATCACTGTCTCTGCCTGGTCATCAGCATTGTGCCCAACGGCTACCTTGGAAAACCCCAGGGCTTTGGCGGTCTGCCGGAACAGGCCGTACCTTGCAGACCGGCCCGCATCTTCAACTGTCGCTCCCATGACCCTGGCTGCTTTCGGAACATCAACACGCCTTACGGTAACAGGCACTCCGAGGCTGCGGCCGAGCTCTTGAACGTAGTCCGCATCTGCATCAGCATCCGCCCCACGGATCATATGGTTGACGTGGGCGATGTGAAGCCGAAGATCGAGATCTGGCGCAATATCGAGCAAGAAGAGAAGCAGAGCTACAGAATCCGGCCCTCCAGAGACTCCCACCACGATTCCATCGCCTGCATCTAGCATTGAGTAGCGTGCAATGCACTGCCTAGCCGTGGCATCAAGCGTATCTCCGTTCATAGAGCGCCACCTCCCACATCTCATGTCCCCTATTCCATATCCAGCCAATCGGCACACAGCCGTAAGGATTTAGCTTCAAGGCCCAGCCCTACATGCACACGAGTACACTGCTACGGCAAGAGAAGCCCGAGTGGGCGCACGAGCATGTCTAAGCAAGTATCGATAAGCACCTGCCCAATCCCAGGGTCTGCATTGTCCGCCGTTCAAAGCCTGGGCGCTCTATTGGGCAAAGACACCTTTTGCGAGTTACTTATTTCATATCCTTATTGTTTCCAAAGAAGTAAAGAGGGAGATTGAGATGATCTGCATAGGAAACTCCGCAGACCGAACTGCCTCCTCCCTGAAATGCTGGAGAATCTCATCCAGGGCAGAAGCGCCCACCAGCGGAGCCAATGGAACCCCTATTTATATGATACCACACAGAGGAAGTGGCGCGTCACGTCTGGCTGGCATCGGCAAGGCTTAGCTTCGCGGCAAGCACAGTGATGTCATCTATGCTTTCAATGGAACCCCCGCGTTCATCACGTCCCCCGCGCCCGCCCCGGCCGCCTCGTCCATCCCAGCCATCCATACGAGTGCCCTGGCGTCCTTTTCCATATGCGGCTTGCCTGGTAGATGCCGAACCCGTCCGCGCCCCTCCACCGCCCCGGGCATCATGAAGCCCCAGGCTGGTCCCCCGCGCCCACTCAACCACATCTTCGGCCACTTTTCGCGGCAGATCGGAATCGGCCCTTTCCATCACGCGCACAAGCTCCATGCCCGATTCAGGCCCATCGCCTACGGCTTCAGTAACCCCGTCGCTCACCATGATGAGTATGTCGCCCTCTTCAAGATTCATCCTGTACCTCATTACCCTCGTTGGCGCCTGCACCCCGGCGGGAACAGAAGGATCCCCTATGGCGATGACATCATGTCCGCGCTTTATGAAACTGGGAGGGGCTCCGGCCTTGACCATCTCCGCCTGCCCTGTGTAAAGATTCACTACGGCAAGGTCCACCGTCGTGAATCTGTCATCATCTGACCTCAGCAACATCACGGCATTCACGCTCTGAACCGCGAAATCCAGATCCAGGCCAGCTTCAAGCAGCCTCACCAGCATCGCGACTGCCGCGCCGCTCTCCTCGGAAGCCGCCTCTCCGACCCCCATGCCATCAGCGATTATCACGGCCATTCTTCCGTCTCCCAGGTTGACCAGTGCGTGGGAATCGCCGCTTGTCTCCCCCGGCGTCCTGGGCAATGTGACGGCTTCGCTTTCGAGATTATACTTCCGGGCAGGCAGGAGTCTTATGGAGCATTCGTCACATTTGCCGGGCCGATCTCTGCCCGACTTGAGCTTCCACAGACGTTCGATTCCAATCCCTGCCGCAGTAGCTGAGTGATACGTATCATCCTCATCTGTATCGGGAACACCTGTTTCCGTTCCCTCAGCCCGAGCGTAAAAGCAGTCTGCCTGCCAAACAGAGACCGGCCGGCCAATGACATCGCCGACCAGAGGCGCAATCGTCCTTACACATTCTCCGTCCTGGCGGCACGGGCTTTTCACGATATCTACCTCCAGGCCCCCGTGGCCCGTCCAGGAGACTCTGACGCTCTTGATGCCAATTCCCTCAGCCGACAGCTGCCTCCGGATCAACGCCTCTGCTTCCTCATCAAACCTGGCCATCCCCTGCGCCTGTGATGATACGCGAGAGATGGCATCGGCCACCCCGGCCATCTGCAACGCCAGTATGTTCACGGCAGAAGACTTGTCGAGAATAGCCTCTGTGCCCTGATGCCCTTCTCTTCCCAGCCGCCCCCCCAATGCCGCCCCCGCCCTTCGCCTTCCTGTGGCACTCAAGGAAGCTGCGATTACTCTCTCCGTCCGTATGCACCTGTTCTTGAACCCATCTGCAAGCGACTCAATGCCGTCTTCTCCGAAGAGTTCTATCGATGCCAGCAGGTCTACAAGGTCGCGGTATGTACGGAAGACCATCTCGCGCCAGCACACATCATGTTTGGGGCATCCGTTGCATGCCTGTGATCGGATTGAGGCTGCGGCGCGGGCGGCGCGCATGTAGGGGCTGTCGTAGCTTGCAGCCTCAAAAGGATCATCGATTTCCTGAATGTCAGACCTCCAGGCCTGCCCCGGCAGCAAGTCTCCTCCCGGCTCCGGGCCCGCCTTCGAACCAGAGGCGATTCCTCTGCCGCCGTCGCCATCTTTCTCACCGTCATCGCCATCAGCCATGTCCTCTAGATCTCCGATGGGGCCGCCTTGATATATAGTGGCAAGCTCGCCGAAGGTCTGGCCCAGAACAGAGAGTCTCCCCATGACAAGATGATGAACGCCGTCCATGCGCATTCTGTCGCGATCCGATCCGCCGGCTCTCTCCGGCAGACGCCACGAGAGCTCGGAAAAGAGCGATTGAGGGGTGAGGAGAAATCCGATCGCAGCAAGTGACGCTTCAATCATCCTGGCTGTGAATTCGGGTATCGTTCGCAGCTGGTAGCCTGATAGCATAGCAGCAAGCAACATGGAGAAAGCGGTCATTGCACGGCCCTGCTTGCTGACTATTCCCGAAGCGGCTCCCGCCAGGGTCAGGACGCCAATGAGGATGCCGTGCCCCGATCTGGCAATGCTCAGGCCAATCCCTAGCGAAGCTCCGACGATCGCCCCTGCGCCTGGCCCCGCCAACACCCCTGCTATGGCAGACGCATACAGGCCGACTGCTGCCCCAGGCGATATTCCGGCAAGCGAAATCCAGTCCAGGCCTGCGCAGATGGCCGCCATGATCACGAGAAGCGCGGCTGACTCGACTCGGCCCGGCGCCTTCATTCGGCCGCTTTGCGCCCAGGTGGTCACCGTCGGGACCACAACTGCCGCGCTGGCTCCTGCCAGGCTCGCTTCGACAAAGCTTACCACCAGCACGTGCACGCCTGACCCGCTAATCTCATGGGCCAACGCCGAACCAATGAATGTGCACAGCAATACGCATGCGCCCGTGGCCCAGCTACCTGCCTGACGGTCAGAACCCTTCGCTATGTAGGGCCACAGGGGCTTCCGGATGACCTCAAGCAGCGCAGCGGATATGGCAAGGCCCACTGCAGCAGACGCCCCCGCCCCGAGCGCCGTTCCGACCAGGGCACCGGCTATCACAGGCATCGCATATGCGATATCCCACCCGAAAAGCGCAGCAGTCACAGCAAGGATGCCAAATGGGCTGTAGCCTCCGAACAGGGTGGCAAATCCACAGAAGAATCCAAAGCCGACGCTCCCCCACAAAGTAGCTGCGGAATACTGGCCGAAGAGCTTAGCATGGCGAAGTCCGCCCGTCTGCCCACCGCCTCGCCTTCGATCCGGGGCCGGCCTCTCCAATCCCGCTCGAGATGCCTGTTTCCGCCAGGCCGCGGGCTCTTGTCGTGGCCCAGCGCCGGTCGAAGCTCCTCCTCCGACCGTCCTCCGTTTGGTGCCGGATTTGCCCTCTTTCGAACGGGCCCGTGAATCAGCAGGCTTTTCCTTCGCAGCCCGATCTCTTGGAGCCCTGTCTTTTTGGCCCTCACCCTGCTGCGGCCGGCGAGATTTGCCCGGGGTGGCCCGCTTTCCAGAACCCTTGCCCTTACCCTTACGGCTGGCTCCCGGCCCTCCAACCCTCTTGAATGCATCAATGTTGTTGCCTCCGACCATAGGTCAGCCCCCCTGTTCCATAGGAAGCTGGATGCCGCGTTCAAACGGCTGCTTGCTGCCCCAACTTGCTGTCGAGGCATGCCGAAAAACTGAGCCCGGTTGATCAAGCCTGGTTCAACGATGCTCAGCTATTCCTGCAATTACCGCAAGGCCATAGCTATGGACGATTCTAGCATGCTGCCCGCGCGAACCATGTAGATTCGTACAGGACGCCGCATAGAAATGGCAACAAAAGAAAAGCAAGGCCTGCCAGCTCCCAGAGGGAGACTACTGCAGGCCCTGCCCGGCGCCGGTTGCGATCTGCATCGCACACCCGGCCTTCATGTGAATACTTCGACTTGCTGCTGGATTTGATCCCGGCTCAGCGCGACGGCTCGTTAGCGTCGGTAGCTGTCGAGAAGCTTAAGAACTCCTGCGGCAATTATCAGAACAGGCCAGTACTTCAATAGCTCGCCAAAAATCTCGGTATCCACCAAACGCAAGTTGATAACCAAGAACACAGCGCCTATGGCGCAGAGGATTGCCCCTGTCCCTGAAAAATGCGGTTCGTGGAGTGCTGCCGCCTGCGCGAAAAAGGCAAGCCCGACTATTATCGGGAACGCTGGCCATAGCCGATTCATGCCAACTGTTATGAGCCCTATCCCCCTGAAGAAGAACAATGCCCCGATTCCGAGTATGATCACTCCAACGAACACGTGGCTTCTATCCCCGCCACTTTTGAGAGCATCCCGAAGGAACATTACTCCAACCACAGCCACAATTAGCGGCCAGACGCTGGACATATTGAACCGCACTCCGAATCCGAGATTGGACAGGAGCAGAACCACTCCGAGGACTACCAGTGCAATTCCGGCAAGCGCCCTGTTGCTCATTACACTTCCTGCCCCCTTTCAGCAGGCAACGCAGCATGCGCGCCCGGCTAAATGAAGATCGACCCTTCCTCTCAAACCATAGGGTTGGATGAAGCCGCAGATCGGCTCGACAAACCCTAGATGTGAATCGCCCGTCCCATGGCCGCCTCAGCCGCCTCGCAAACCGCTTCCGCCAGCGTAGGGTGGGCATGTATCGTGCCGGCAATATCATCCAGTGTCAGCTGTTTCGAGACTGCAAGCGCAAGCTCTGCAATGAGGTCGGAGGCATGCGGACCGACGATTTGCCCGCCAATGACCCGTCTGGATCCGTCAGCAATCACTTTGACGAAACCATCAGTCTCCCCCATTGCCATTGCCTTGCCGGAGGCTACAAAGGGGAACTTTCCTACCTCGTATTCGATCTCTGCTTCCCTGGCGCCGCGCTCCGAAACTCCGACAGACGCCACTTCAGGCGATGTGAAGATGCAGTTGGGGACTGCGAAGTACTCCATGTCATGTTTTTCACCCGCAATGTTTCCTGCGACCGCCAAGCCTTGAGCAGAAGCTACATGGGCAAGCTGCGCCTTGTTGGTCACATCACCAATGGCCCATATGCCAGGGACGTTCGTCCTCATTTTCGAGTCAACGATTATCTCTCCGAAAGATCCTACTTTAACCCCGACATCCGAAGCGCCGACTCCCCCTGTAGACGGACGCCGGCCAATGGAGAGGATGGCCTTCTCGGCCTTGAAAATACTGCCGTCTTCAGTAGTCGCTTCAACCTGGCCGTCCGCGATATTCACAGAGGCTATCTTCGTGCCGGTATGTATGTTAATGCCTCGCTTCTTGAAGGATCTGCGAACCACATCTGCAACGTCGTCGTCGACCATCGGAAGTATGTTAGGCATGATGTCAACGAGGGTGACTTCGGACCCGAAAGTCCGGAAGATGCTTGCGAACTCGCAGCCTATCACTCCCGCCCCTATAATGAGGAAGCTCTTCGGAAGAGCCGACAACTTGAGCACATCCTCACTTGTGAGTACATTGACTCCGTCATACCCAAAGATCCGGGGCGTAACGGGCTCGGATCCGGTCGCAATAACAATATTCCTTGCCTCAAGTCGCGAGACCGAACCGTCGGCAGCCTCAACTTCCACTTCTCGCGTTCCCCGAAGAGTCCCGACGCCGCTGACAACATCGATCTTGCCCCTCTTCAGCAGGAGGTTTACTCCTCCCCGCAGCCTGGCAACAACCCTGTCTTTCTTGGACATCACTCTGGGAAAATCGACACCCGCTTCGGGAATGACTAAGCCAAATTCTGATGCGCGCCGTGCAGAATCAACTACTTCAGCTGTGTGCGTCAAAGCCTTCGTTGGAATGCAGCCGCGGTTCAGGCAAGTCCCTCCGAGCTTGTCTTTTTCGACAAGAGCAACTGAAAGCCCATGCTGTGCAGCCCTGATCGCACAGACATATCCCCCGGGGCCGCCCCCGATTATCACAACATCGTACATTCCATTTAGCCTCCCTCGACAATCGGCTGCCGCAACTGGGAAGAAGGTGCAAGCAGCAGTCCTCGTATGATTCGCTTCCGCCGGTGGCGGTTCCTGCCGGCCAGCAATGAAGCTCGACAGTGCAGTCTCTTCCCGGACATCTGGGGACCATCCGGTTAGAAGGAGTTTGCCCTCAAGTGATGAATACCAAGCATGAATGTACCAGCACGTTCAGGCCACACGCGGCCGGGCGCAGACATTCAGGGAATCTGTGCATAATACCTATCTAGCAGGAGGTGGAGTAATGTCAGAACTGCGCAAAACACCACTTTATGAGGCCCACAAAGCCTTAGGCGGCAAAATCGTCGATTTTGGCGGTTGGGCATTGCCAGTTCAGTACAGTGGTATCCTCGATGAACACCACGCAGTCCGTGAACGGGCCGGGCTATTCGACGTGTCGCACATGGGAGAAATACATGTCAAAGGCCCTGATGCCCTAGCGGCAATTGATCACCTGGTCACCAACGATTGCGCCAAAGCCAAAGTCCACCAGCTTGTTTACAGCCCTATGTGCTATCCCGATGGCGGGGTAGTGGATGACATCCTGATCTACAAACTTGCAGAGGACGACTATTGGCTGGTAGTCAACGCCGCCAATACCGACAAGGACTATGATTGGGTACTGAGCAATGTGTCAGGTTATGATGTCACAGTAGAGAACATATCACCGCAAGTGGCGCAGATAGCCATTCAGGGTCCCGCCGCTCAGGGCATACTACAGAAGATAACGCCTTGCGACCTTTCGTCCATCAAGTTTTTCTGGTGTCTGCCTGATGTGGAAGTCGCGGGGCGCAAAGCGCTTGTGTCAAGAACCGGGTATACTGGGGAAGACGGGTTTGAGATCTACTGCAAGCCCGAGGATGTCCGCCACATCTGGGACACGCTGCTGGCAGAAGGCAAGGATGAGGGCATCGTCCCTGCGGGTTTGGGCGCAAGAGACTCGCTCCGATTTGAAGTCGCCCTTCCTCTCTATGGACATGAGCTTTCGCCCGAGATCACCCCGCTCGAAGCAGGGCTAGGCTTCTTCGTGAAGCTGAAGAAGACTGGCTTCATCGGGAAAGAAGCCCTCGTCGCCCAGAAGGAAAAAGGGCTGAAGCGGAAGATCGTGGGGCTCGAGCTCCTGGGTCGCGGGGTTCCGCGCGAAGGATACCCGGTCATGTCAGACGGCAAGCAGGTTGGGCACTTGACGTCAGGCGCATTTTCGCCGACTATGAACAAAGGGCTTGCATTAGCTCTAGTGGCTGCTGAGTTCACCGAGATCGGTACCGAGCTAGCCATAGAGATACGGAAGAAGGCATGCCCCGTAAAAGTGGTAAAAACACCATTCTACGAGAAGTCTTACAGGAAGGAGTAAGGGGGATATGGGCAGCAAAATGAGGTTCACCAGCGATCATGAGTGGGTAAGGCTTGACGGGAACATCGCTACGATCGGAATAACGGAATACGCGGCAGAGGAACTCGGAGACGTAATCTACGTGGAGTTGCCCGTTGTCGGAGACACGTTCGCCCGGGGCGATAACCTGGCAGTTGCCGAATCGGTCAAAGCGGCTGCAGACATATTCGCGCCTATTGGCGGAACGGTCACCGAGGTGAATCAGGCGCTCGAAGACGAGCCGGGCCTCGTAAATGAAGACCCGATGGACAGCGGCTGGATAGCCCGTCTCGATGTGGATGATGTAGCTGAGCTCGATGACCTCATGGATGAAGAACAATATGAGGAGTACCTGAAAGAGGAGGGCCAGTGATGGGCTCCCCACACAGGTATATACCAAACACGGCGCAAGACGTCGCTGAAATGCTGGACGACATCGGAGCGTCCAGCGTCGATGACTTGTTTTCTGTTATCCCGCCTGAGTTTCGAGTTACAGAACCCTTGGATCTGCCGAAGGCCCTATCCGAACCGGAGCTTTCGGCAGAGCTGAACAGGGTCGCTGCCAAGTGTGCGCATTCCATGCAGTACACCACATATCTCGGCGGCGGACTCTATGAGCACTTCGTGCCCAGCGTAGTCAGGCATATGCTCACCCGCGGGGAGTTCTACACTGCGTACACTCCCTACCAGGCAGAGGTAAGCCAGGGCACACTGCAGGCAATCTTCGAGTACCAGACGATGATATGCGAATTGACCGGCATGGACGTGGCAAATGCATCTATGTATGATGCCGGAACTGCAATGGCAGAGGCCGCGGTCATGTCATGCGACGCCACCCGCCGCAACAAAGTCGTAGTAAGCAGAGCCATCAACCCCAGATACCGCCAGGTGTTGCAGACATATGCCCATCCTCGCGGAATCGAGGTTGTAACTGTTGACTACGACAAGCGGAGCGGTAGAACGCCCGTAGAGAGCATCCCAAAGGACGTTCTGGCTGACGCGGCGTGCTTTATCGCCCAGTCGCCGAACTACTTGGGAATAGTGGAGAACATGGCGGCTCTTTCCGAGGCCACACACGGAACGCGAACGCTGTTCGTGGCAGTTGTAAACCCGATATCCCTGGGAATCCTGACGCCGCCTGGAAGCTATGGTGCCGACATAGCCCTTGGCGAAGGGCAGCCGCTGGGGAATCCGGTCAGTTTCGGCGGACCGCTGCTCGGGTTCTTTGCAGCCACCTCGAAGCTGATGCGGAAGATGCCCGGGCGCCTTGTCGGCCAGACCCATGACGATCAAGGACGCCGCGGTTACGTCTTGACGCTGCAAGCGCGCGAGCAGCACATAAGGCGCGAAAGGGCAACTAGCAACATCTGCTCGAACGAAGCTCTTTGCGCTCTGGCAGCCACGATACATCTGAGCCTGATGGGCCCGTCCGGGTTTCGCAGAGTTGCCGAGCTATGTACGTGGAACGCTCACTACCTCCGCGACAAGATAGCGGGCATTTCAGGCTACGAACTCCCGTTCGATGGCCCCTTCTTCAACGAGTTCATCATTCGCGGAAAGAGATCGCCAGCAGAAAGCAATCGCAGACTGCTGGAGAGGGGAATCATCGGAGGCAAGATGATCGAGGCAGAATATCCTGAACTTTCAGGGTGCACGCTCTGGGCAACGACCGAACTGCGAACCCGCCAGGAGCTCGACACCCTTATCAGGGAACTGGAGGTGCTAGCATGAAAGGCCCGCAGCCGCTGATATTTGAATTGAGCGTACCCCGGCGGACCGCGATCAGCCTTCCGGAGCCGGCAGTCCCAGCCCCTGATCTTTCGCAGCTATTCCCGGAAGAATGTCTTCGCGTAGATCCCCCGGCGCTCCCGGAGGTCAGCGAAGTAGACGTCGTGAGGCATTTCGTCAACCTTTCGCAACTCAACCACGCAGTGGATACTGGTTTCTACCCGCTCGGTTCGTGCACTATGAAGTACAACCCCAAGGTGAACGAGGACGCCGCTCGACGGCCTGGCTTTGCAGCCATCCATCCTGACCAGGATGAATCGACGGTGCAGGGAGCTATGGAGCTTCTTTACACCCTTGAAGAGTACTTGTGCGAGATATGCGGGATGGACAACTTCACCATGCAGCCGGCAGCCGGCGCGCATGGCGAAATCACGGGATTGTTCATTATCAACGCTTACCACGAGTCCCGCAACGACAAAAGGACGAAGGTGCTGGTGCCCGACTCTGCTCATGGCACCAACCCCGCAAGCGCGGCAGGCGCCGGGATGGAGATCATCCAGGTTAAGTCGGACGCGAGGGGCAACGTGGACATCGAGGACCTCAAGGCCAAAGCCGGCCCTGACGTTGCGGCATTGATGCTGACGAACCCGAACACCCTCGGCCTCTTTGACGAGCGCATCGGGGAGATCGCGGAGATAGTCCACGGCGCAGGCGCACTCCTATACTACGACGGCGCCAACGCCAACGCCATCATGGGCAA
>LSQX01295759.1_pt1 | contig 12634 bp, 8 predicted proteins | sample 654561 | NCBI WGS metagenome assembly LSQX01 (sample SAMN04489861, study PRJNA283612) | anaerobic digester metagenome | isolation source: 4 biogas reactors fed with cattle manure at either 37C or 55C with and... | place: Denmark: Kongens Lyngby | collected 2014 | reverse complement strand
GGGCTCGCGTCGGTAATGATACCCGGCAGCGTCACCAGCATCGGCGAAAGCGCGTTCTCCGGATGCATTGGGCTCGCGTCGGTAATGATACCCGGCAGCGTCGAAACCATCGGCGATTGGGCGTTCTCCGGATGCACCGGGCTCACGTCTATATCCGTGGATTCTGGCAATGTGAGCTATTCATCAGAGGACGGAGTCCTCTATAACAAGAACAAAACAATCCTCATGCAGTATCCTGCAGGAAAGGGAGGAGCGTTCACCATACCGTCAGGCATCACCAGCATCGGCGATGGTGCGTTCTACGAATGCGAAGCCCTGATGTCTATTGATATCCCTGCCAGCGTCACCAGCATCAATTACGGAGCGTTCTGGGGGTGCACCTCCCTGGAATCCATAATCATCGGCGATGGCGTCACCAGCATAGGCAGTAATGTGTTCTACGGTTGCACCGCTCTGAAAACCATCGAGATCCCCGACAGCGTCACCAGCATCGGCAGCAGTGTGTTCTGGGGGTGCACCGCTCTGGAATCAGTAATTATCGGCAACGGCATCATCAGCATCGGTGAACAAATGTTCAACACCTGTGCCGCTCTGGAATCAGTAAGTATCGGCAGCGGTGTCACCAGCATAGGTAACAGTGCGTTCTCGAGTACCTCCTTGACCTCTGTCGTCATTCCTGACAGCGTCACCAGCATCGGCAATAATGCGTTCCATGGTTGTTATCAGCTGGTTTCGATAACCTTTGAATGCGGGAGTCCTTCCCTGGGATCCAATGCGTTTGAATTGTATATTACACCCAGTCTTCTCACTGATGTTTACTGTTATGATGCAACGTTCAAAATAGACAGTTATTCGGGCGGAAGGATCCTGTCCTATTATGAGATATACAGGATCTCATACATGGACGAGGATGTCGTGCTCCACAAGCAGTATTTGTCTCCCGGAGATGCTCCCCTCTTCTTCGAAGAAACGCCTGAGAAAGAAGGGCACACATTCGACGGATGGAACCTGGATGCACCAGATACGATGCCTGACGAGGACGTGATGATCCGTGCACTCTGGGCGATCAACCAGTACACCATATCCTTCAATTCATCAGGAGGATCTGCAGTTGGATCGATGACGCTGGATTACGGATCGCCGATCATCGCACCGGCAGATCCGACCAGGGATGGGTACACGTTCGTCAGATGGGACCCGGCGATACCTGTTACGATGCCCGCTGATAATATTACGGTCACTGCGGTCTGGATCGAAGCAGAACCTGCTCTTTCGGATTCCGGGAGCGATATGCTGTTGTACGCGGGGACAGCCGCGGCTGCGGTGGCGGCATTGGCAATCGCCGCGGTATTCATCAGGAGGCGCTGAGCTCTCGGCCCCGGAAACCTCCGTTGCGTGACCGCAGCGGAGTTCAATTTTTTTCATATCCTGAGATAACTCATCCAAGCATCATCGTTCACATAATTTCCCAATCCTGAGATCAGAATGCAATAAGATGATATTTTGAGGAATGGTGCGACCGCCGGGATTCGAACCCGGGTAGGTAGCTTGGAAGGCTACAATCCTAACCAGCTAGATTACAGTCGCGTGCATCCATGTTAATCTGGAGCACATATTTAATCATGATGAACGGGAACGGGTCCTCTGCGGACGCGGATGTTTATTTATTCTGTTCTCTATCTGCCATCCATGATCTTGTCCCCGCCCGTCCTTCCGGATCCGGACCATCTGAAGGTGTGGCACAGGCTGGACGAAATATCGATCAATCTCGCATCGGACAAGCGGAGGGCCAAGTATCTTTCTGATTTTCATACTCTCATATCCGATCTGACCGAGAGGGAGGAGCCTGTGCATTCTGCCATAAGCCTCCGGCTGCTGGAGATCGCAGAGGAGCAGGGCCTGGAGGACCTCAAGGAGATAACCCTCAAAGTGGCCGGCAAATGCAGCCTTACTGACAGCCTCCCCACCATGAAGGCCGCCGATATCCTCACGAATTACGGGGACACATACATGGCCAAGTCCCTTCTCGACCGCCTCAAATCCGTATCGGACAGGGCGGTCAGGGAGTACGGGTACGGCAGGATACTCATGGCAGAGGGCAAAAAAGAGGAGGCTGTGAAGCGCTTCATGACCGCCTATTACGTCAACGATCTGTTCCTGCCAAGCTATGACGCCATGGAGGAGGCCGAGCCGGGCAAGGGCTGGCGCATGATGAAGAACATAGCACTGATCCGTATGGATCAGCCGGTTGAGCCCCTGTCTGAAAGCCTGGCACTTTCGTCCGCAGAGGATCTGTACAGCATCTACTGGGAATGGGCCAAAGGCAACAGGTACGGCGCCAAGGCAGCACTGGAACAGTCCTCCGAGTACGCTTCCGGGGACAGGGAGTTCATGGCGGCGGATGCCAGGATGCTCGCTGAGGAAGGGGAGTATAATTCCGCCATACAGATGTACGGGAGGCTGACGCAGGACCCCAGGAAGTCCGTTGCCCTGTCCGCGGAGCTGGGCAATACATACTTGTCAGCAGGCGCTCCGGAGAAGGCCCTGGAGCTGTTCAGGGCCCTAGAGGGGTCCGATCCGTTCGACCGCAGGGTCCTGGAAGGGTGTCTCAAAGCATCCGCGGATGCCAATAAGAGAGCGGAGCTGAAGAAGTACACGGACATCTACCTGAGCACGGAGTACGTTGATCTGGATTCATATGCTCTGTGCATAGATCTGATGGGCAGGACATCAATGAGCCAGGAGGCGAATGCTCTGGTCAAACGCCTGTCCAAACGCTGTCCGGACACGGCCAGGAAGCACCTTCTTATGTCGAAGAGCGACATGGACCTGAACAGGTACCAGAATGCTCTGGCATCGGCATCGAAGGCCGTGAAGATGGAACCGGATGATCCGGAGATCCGGAGCCACAGAGCGAGGATACATCTGCGCATGGGCAAGAGGAGGAAAGCCCTGGCCGACATCAATGCGATACTGGAGAAGAACAGGGATTACATCCCGGCCCTTGAGATAAGGAAGGAGATACAACAGAGCGAGGGCAAGCTGCAGGAGGCCTATGCCACATGCAAGACGATATTGGGCCTGGATCCCCGGAATACAGAGGCCATGAGGGACGCCGCCGGTCTGCTGGACAGGATGGGGATGCATGACGAGTCATTCGCCATGTACAGAGAGGCCCTGGGGATCAAAGAGGATGTCTCGCTGTTCTCCAAGGTCATGGTGCAGCTGTACGGCAGCGGCAGATATGAGGAGATGGTGTCGCTGGCTGAGGAGCATGACGACATATACAGTGAATATGCGGAGATATGGACGCTGAAGGGCAATGCGGAGTTCACGCTGAAGAGATACAGTGATGCGGCGGATTCATTCTCCAGGGCGGTGACCCTTTCGCCGGGGGACCCCGTTTTATGGCACTCAAGAGGTCTGGCAGAGGAGTTCTCCGGAAGGCTCGAGGAGGCGGAGACCGCCTTCGACAGGGCCGTGCTCATAGATCTGGATAATCAGGATTATTGGCTGTCCAAAGCTTCCGTGCAGGAGAAGCTGGGAAACAACAGCGGTGCGATATCGTCCCTGAACAGGGTGATATCCATGTCCCCCAATAACACGCATGCGCTGGTCCAGAAGGCCAGGATCCTCGTTAAGGAAGGGGAGACCGAGGACGCCATGTACTTCCTCGATGCGGCCCTGAGGGTCAGCCCGTCGGATAAGGGGATACGCAAATTAAAACGGGACATATACAAGCATGAGGGCAACACAGAGAAGGTCATTGCGGAATGCAGGACAATCCTGAAATTGGATGTCAAAGATGAGAGCGCCTATCTGGATATGGCAGATGCGTACGTGGCCAAAGGAGACATAGATCAGGCGATGATGACCATAAACTCGGCGGTCGGCAGAGGGCTGGACAATGCCAATGTGCTGACCAAGAGGGCGGACATACTGAAGATGAAAGGCAGCTTCTCCGAGGAGATACGTGTCCGGAAGAACGTGCTGATAAAGGACCCCGGCAATGCGGGTGCCAAGCTGGCTCTTGCGGAAGCGTTCATGAGGGCCGGTGACAAGGCGTCTGCTGATGAGATTTACGGGGAATTGCAGAAGGACGACCCCGGCAACGTGGAGATAACCGTCAGGAAAGCGATAATAACCTCTGATTCGGGGGACGGTTCCCAGGCGATACCCCTGTTCAGGGAAGCCCTGAGGAAAGACCCGGACAATACGGAGATATTGCTGGGTCTGGCGGATGCCCTTATAGAATCCGGTTCCGGGCCTGAAGCGGAGGGCATGCTGGACAAGGCCCTGAAGAGGGACCCGAATCTCGTGAGGGCCTACATAATGAAGGCCGGGATACGCAGTGACGCAGGGGATAAGGAAGGGGCCAAATCCGTGCTCAATGAAGCGATGGAGTTCGCCTCATCGGACCCTAAGATATGGAACGCTCTGGGCCAGATAGAGGAATCGGATCAGGATTACTCCCCGGCGATGATCTCCTATGATACGGCCATAAAGCTGGGGGACGATTCGCCCGAAGCATATCTTAACAGAGGGCGCATGCAGGAGGCCGTGGGCGCACCGGACTCCGCCCTCAACAGCTACGGGCTGGCACTTGCCAAGGACCCGGACAATCCGGATGCTCTGACAAGACTGGGGGCTCTGCAGGCGCTGTCCGGCAGGGAATCGGTGGCCCTGAGGTATCTGGAGACGGCATCCAGGAAGGATCCCAAGTACGTTCCGGCCATAATCGAGAGGGCGAGGATACATGCCAGGCACCAGGATACTGCCTCTCTGACCAGGGTCCGGGAGCAGTTCGTGAGGAGCGAGTCCACAAGGGAGCAGTCCGTGGAGTTCGCAGAGATCCTAAAGGATTCAGGGGTTGAGAGGACTTTCCCGGAAACAGCACAGCAGATGCCTGAGAGCCGAACGAAGGAAGAGCCGGAGGATGCGCCGGCAGAGGAACCGTCAGGAAGGAGGCCTTTGGGCCCGTCGGAGACCGTCTATTACGCCAAGAAGCTCATACGCAGCTCTAAGATCAGCGGGAAGCCCATGTCGGACCCGGATTCCCTGGAGATGGCGGGAATACCCAAGGGGCAGGAGGAGAATGTCCTGGCATATCTGGCGGACGTCAGGGAGTACGGGGACATAGACACTTCATCAGAGGAGTTCGAGAGGATGGAGGACCTCTCCAGGAATGTGATACTGAAGGAGGATCTGGAGAATATTGAGACTGAGCCCATGATATCGATGCAGGCGGCCTTCCTGTCATCCGGGACCTCGGAGATGGAGGAAGTGAAGACCCTTATAGCCTATATCCACAAGGTCATGACATCCGATCTGAAGGCGGAGGTGTTCTCTGAGAAGGTGAAGGACGTACTGGACAATGTGGTCTCGGGGTCCGGGGACATATCGGTTTACAGGATCATCAGAGAATACGGGGTGGGAGTATACACGGCAAGAACCGTGAAGATACTGGCAACCTCCTTTGATGCATCAGAAATGGGCCATATCTGATTTCATGAACTCGCGCATGACGCATGTGGCATAGTTCCCCTTCGGAAGGGAGAAGGATGCGGTGTAACTGTCCTCATCCATTTTGACATTCAGGTCCTTTATGGGGCACAGGATCTCCCTGCTGCTCCCTTTGGAGCTGCAGTTGGGCAGACCGACGACCAGGAAATCCTCGAGATCTATTCCCTCGGAGCTCATCACCTTATGCTCTATCTCCCCCATCTCCCCATCGGAGAACGTGCTGTCACTGCCGAATATGGTTATCGCGACGAAAGCCCGTCCGGTCCTGACCTGCTTCATAGCCAGATCGATATTCTTCCTCGTGACCTTGACAGGATTCTCATGAAGGGGTATCCCGTCGGCGTCCTTGGGGATGACCGTATCTCCGTCTATGGGCATGTCCAGGGGCAGTCCTCTGGTCATGCGCTCGCTGAGCATCATATTGAATATGTAGGATTGATAGGCATGAGTGAACATCATCTGCAGGTTGGACGGCAGAGATGATATCGCTCCGGAATAGTCCTCAGGATTCTCTGAAAGATACTGTGCCAGCGTTCTCTCGAAGTCCATATTCCTGGGCATGTCTCCGATTATCTCCGAATAATCCCCCTCTGCAAGCCTTTCCCGGACCACGGTAACGCTCTCGTCCTCCAGTTCGGAAGGCTCGGACAGGTAGATGCGTACGGCCTCCTCGGTGCTGCCGCGCACCAGGGCCTCTCCCACTTTATGGGTTATCGGCCTTATAGTGCCGAATCTCTGAACGCCGAAGTAGTTGGGGAATCCGCCGCGGGCCGTCAGTTCCGATCTGACAGCTTCGCAGATCTCTGCGGCCTCGTTCATCGGAACGTCGCATTCCCTGACCTTTATCCTGAATGCATTGCCGACGAGGTCGCCGATCCGGACCGGCCTTGCCGATCTCCCGACAACATCGATCTCCAGATCCTTCAGGTTGATCCTGGATAATGTCTCGGGGTCGCACTTGAAGGACATGAGCTGTGACGTCACCGCCCTCTTGTCCTTGGTCCCTGCGAAGCCTATCCTCTCCCGGGATATCCCGGCGGAGCGGGACATCATCCTTATCAGGCGGTTGGTCTCCCAGTTGGCACAGGTGACCCTGGCTATTGTGTAATCCCCTTCCTTCTCAGGAGGGTGGGAGGATATCTCATCTACGACGAAATCCTCTGCCAGGGCCTTGATGCGTCCGCCTGTGCCGTCGGTATCGCACATATAGTAGCGCATGCCGATATCAGCCTCGGCTGTCCTGCAGGATCTGTAGGCCATACGATTATGCCGTTTCAACGGCGGAGAAGAACTGCGAGACCGCCATAGCGGCCTCTTTGATGGCATCCGATGCAGAGCCGTTGCGCATCTCCACGATGAGCACGGGTTCCTCAAGCTCAGGGTGTGAATCCACGTATCTGACGATCTTCACATCCTTGTTCTTGTCGAGCTCATCCATGATGGGCATGATCAAGGTTGAATCTGGTTCCCTGAAGCTTATTTTAACTGTCTTCTCGGTCTTCTCGACAAGATGGATCTCCATGGTTGCCTCGTATATCACGGGAACTATAAATCTTTCGCATCCGCACGCTCTGATTTACCGGGCTGCATGCGGTACATCTCCTCTATTTCCTCTACGGTCGTGGCCTGATCGGGCCCCTTGTCCCTCCTCACTATCCCGGTGAAACGGGGGAATCTTATGGCGATCCCGGAGTCCTCACCCTCTATGCCGGAGGCTGCCGTGTGTATGGGGCTGACACTCAGCTCCGCACCCGTCACCTCCAAAACCAAAGTGGGATCGAACCAAACATCAGGCATCATCTTCGAATCCACGGTGAGCGGCTTCTCCCCGCTTCTGTAGGGTTCGAGCATCTCGGGCAAACCGTCAAGGAAGGCATCATCGAAGCCTGTGCCCAGTTTACAGACTGTGGAGTAGGTTCCCGCGTCTTGATTGTAGGCGGCCATAAGCAGTGCCCCGTACTTCCCGGCCCTCTTGCCCATGCCGTAGAATGCACCGACGACTGCGAGGTCGAAAGAATCCATCAGATTCGAGCTGTAGTCCTTCTTGTATTTTATCCACAGGAACCCTCTGGAACCTGCACGGTATACGGACTCGCAACCGACTGATTTGGCCATGATGCCCTCGCATCTGGCTCTGAGGGCGTTCTCGAAGAAGGCCTCTGCCTCATCGGTACCGGAGACCAGCATCATATTGGAGAGTCTGACCTTGCCGGATATGCTGAAGGAGTCCGTCAGGATCCTCCTTCTCTCAGTGTAAGGGAGCATGGTGAGGTCCTTTCCGTTCAGATACAGCAGATCGAACATGAAGATATTCACAGGGTATTCGCTTACCGCGTCAGCCATGCCGTGCTTGCGGCGTCTGTGGGTGACTGTCTGGAACGGCATCATCTCACCTTCGTTGTTGATGGCGACGCACTCCCCTTCGATTATGGCATCCTCGGCATTCAGGCGGTCTCTCAGGGCCTCTGCGATATCCGGGAAGTTGTCTGTCATATCCTCCAACCTTCTGGAGTACAGCTTCACTCTGTCCGGGCCTATGTGCGCCTGTACTCTTATGCCGTCATACTTGTACTCCATGGCGCATTCTCCCCCCATCTTCTCCATAATATGTGCCAGTGAGGGAAGTCTCTCCGCAAGCATCACTCTTATGGGGTTCCCCAGCTTCACCTTTATCCCGGATATCCCCTCCATGCCGAGCCCGGCCAGAGTGGCGCCCACGAACCCGAGGTCACTGGTCACGTTATACGCCCGTTCTATCTCAGGCCTGGCATCCTTATCGGCAAATGAAAGAGCCAGCGCATCAAGGATGGTCATTGCCGCCACCCCGGTCCTCATCCGGCCCGTGACGATCCTGCAAAGATAGCGCGCTTCGATAGGCTCGGAATCATGGAGCATGTTCGACAGGTACTTCATCTTCTTGCCCTGGGAGTCCCTGCCCTCAGTCTGCGCTATGGCGAAAAGGCTGTTGGTCACCCTCTCCAATGTCAGCGGCTGGGAGAGGAGGGTCATCTGCTTCTTACCGGCTATGAGGCCTTCGGCCACAGTACCCGGGTCTCCCAGTTTGATCATCATCTCGCTTATCTTGCCCTCAGTCTCCCCGACGGTGAAAGCTATGGCTTTGGCAACGAGGCGGTCCGCCATCCCCAGTTCGATGCCCATGAAATCAGGGACTATCTTGCCCTGGGTCAGGTATATGATGGGTTTGATGTCCTCGGGATCCAGGGTCTTGAAGAACTCTGCGAGGATCGACGTCATCTCCAGCCTGCTGGCTGTCGACTCGAGCCTGTCCAGGACCCCGGCGATGGATGAGAATCTCATTGTCAACGGCTATCGTTTGTCCGTATTAAATCATGCTGGATATCAGCATTCATCATGCATGCGGTGCCAGCACAGGGAATCAGAAGTCGCTCAGGGCCCTCTGCCTGACGGCCGGGGCCTTGTTCTCCGACAGGCTCCTGCTCAGACGCTCGAGGCGGCTGCGCATCAGGAGCTCCTTCTTACGGCTGGATTCCTCGAAGACCTCGTCGACGGTGCCCTTGGCCACAAGAACATAGACCTTGCCGCGGTCCTTCCTCCCGGTCCTGCCGCGTCTCTGTATGGTCCTGATCTCCGAAGGGACCGGCTCATAGAATATCACCGTATCCGTGTTGGCTATGTCAAGACCCTCCTCCCCGACTGATGTGGCGACGATGACGTTCCGGCGCCCGTCACGGAACATATCCAGCATCTCGATCTGCTCCTTCTGTTTCAGCCCTCCGTTGGATTGGCCTATGAGCTTCCCGACCCTCGCCCCGCCAACGGAGGACAGCTTATCGACGAGCAGATCGCATGTGTCCCTGTACTGCGTGAATATCAGGACCTTGGCTCCCGGATCGGACTGAAGGGTATGGCTGACCAGTGTCATCACCCTTGAGACCTTCGGATGCTCGACCCTGCTCTCGGAGGCGATCCTCCACGCTTTGATGAACTCCTTGCTGGCAACTATCTCCTTGGAGCCTTTCCCGCCGTCCTTCCTGGATGCATCAGTCCGGATCTTCATCAGGTAATTCTTCAGGGAGCTCATCCCCTGGGTCTCTGCGAGGTTCACTGCATGCAGGGTCTTTATGCACATCGATTGGAGCGTCAGCCCTCTGAAGATCATCGAGGTCTTCTCTCCATTGGCCAGCCTGACCTGCAGATTCCTTCCTATCGTCAGCAGATGCTTGGTCGAAGGGGGCCAGTTCGGATCCATCAGACGGAGAGCGACCAGTTCCGAAGCATATTTGTCCGTCATGGTCTTAAGAAGGGAGATCACATCGATCAGGTCCTTTGGCATGTTGACCTCTATCCTCTCCACATTCACGTCGTAGACGTAGGGGGACACATCCGGATCATACTCCGACTTCATGTCTATCCTTCTCAGGGAGAGATTCCTGCAGATCTCATCCATCCTCTCTATGTCACTTCCAGGGGAGGCCGTCATGCCAAGAGCCAGACCATTGTATCTCTCTGCAACGTGCACGTACGCATAGTTACCGGTGCCTCTGTGGGCCTCGTCGTATACCACGAGCCCGAATCCCGAAAGGTCATAGACTTCGTTCAAGAGGTCATTGGAAACGGCTTGGGGCGTGGAGACGACGACGTCGTTCGAAAGAACGGCTATCCTCCTCTTCTCAGGGGACATGTTGCCTGTGACGGAGGCAACGGTCGTGTTTCGAAGGTTATCAGAGAAGAAAGACGCATGCTGGTCCACCAGAGGCTTCGTCGGAGCCATGACCAGGACCCTTCCTCCCTTCTCCAGGACCTCGGCGATCGTGAGAAGGGCCACGACAGTCTTCCCCAGGCCTGTAGGGAGGATTATCAGGGTGCTCCCGGAGACGCATCCCCTGGCCATGGACAATTGGTATTTCCTCTCCTCCACATTCCCGGGGACTATCCGGGGATGGGAAATGAAACCTGTCATATCGAGCCTATCTGCTGACTCCATTTAAAAGATTGACGGGGAGGTCCCCGAAAAAGGAATTGGTTTATTTAGCAGCATCCGCCGCCGCAAGAAGAGCAATCGCTCGCATTGGGGTCGCGGATGGTAAGCCCGGTCCCGAAGTTGGGATCGTCGACGTACTCGATGATGCAGGGCTCCAGAGCCTCCTTCGTCTCGTCGTCGCAGAAGAACGAGAAACCGTCACTCTCGATGACGTTGTCCCCTTCCTTAGCTTTCTCTTGGAAAGACATGCCGAACTGTGGGCCGGAACAAGCCATTCCTGCAAGGTAGACCTTTATTCCGTGGCCGACCTTGCTGTTCTTCTCCAGCAGTTCATTGATGAACTTTGCAGCGTCATCCGTTATGGTTACCATGTTTATCACTCCCTTAGAAATCTCCTGCACTATTTAATTCAATCTAGCTCACTAATTTTTTATTCAGGTTCCCCGAGCTCTTCCCTGTATATCCTGAGCGCATAGGACTGGGCCTTCGTCATTGTCATGTAGCACCCGATCATTACCGCTTCCATTATCTCCTCTCTGCTGGCACCTTCATCCAGAGCGTGCCTTATCTGCACACGGAGGCAGTGCTCCCCGCTTTGGGATGCGGCGGCGGATACGGCGCAGAGATACACGGTCTTCTTGTCCAGGGTCAGCTTCCTGCTCTCCATCAGGGCGTTGCCGAGATGGGCGCTGGGGTTGAATATATCCGGACGCTCCGACATGATCTCATATATCGTGGGCACGAAGCCGAACATCTTCTCCATGTTTGACATTATCCTCTGAGTCTGCTCTTCAGGAGTCTCTTTCCTCTTATCGGACATGAAACGGAGAATATACAAGGAGGCATATGAAACAAACGCATCCAACTCATTTGGGAAGGCTGTGAATGCAGGCTGAGATTAGAGTGATTAACTGTACAGTTTCACTTTAATCCGAATCTAAGGAGAGTCTTTTCCAACGGCAATGAGCCGGAGGAAAGGAATATGGAAGCTGAAGAAGCATTGAATGAGTCATTCAGACTCGTGGGCAAGGAGTTCGGATATGACAACGTGGACGCGGAGTTCGTGGCGTTCAGGGAGTTCAAGGTCAGATGGCAGAGGTCCTACAAATGGGCCAGCTTCAAGGTCTCGGACTACATGATGGATGCACCTGCGGTGGTCATCGAAGACCTGGCAAGGACCCTGTTCGGCAAGATAGCGGGAAAGCAGGATGCGCCGTACACCGACAACATGGTCGGATGGATGACCTCGAAGGATTTCGTGAAGTACAAGCAGCCCGTGTATCTGAGAAGGAGCCGCGGGCTCACGAAAGCATACAAGGGGGACGTCAGGGATCTGAAGGAATCCTTCTCCCGTCTTGCGGATGCAGGGCTTGCGGAGGAGGATCCCGATCTTGTGCTGACCTGGATGAAGGAGAAGAATATACGCAAGGTCGGCTCGTGCTCTGTCCTGATGAAGGTGATCGCAATATCATCAGTGTTCGATTCCGAGGAGATACCGGAATTCGTCCTGGATTATGTGGTATATCACGAGTACCTGCACGCATCCAGGGGGCTGAAGGTCTTCGGAAGGCCTCATGACATGGATTTCAGGAAGGATGTGACCAAATTCCCGAAGCACAGGGAAGCGGAGGACTGGCTCAACAGATTATGCCTGTACGTGTGAACATCCGGCAAAAGCATGAGAGGGGGTGTCCCCCGGGCAGTAACACGCTCTATCATCGTCCGCCGTAACGGCGGCCTCCGAGCACTGACCCCGCCGGGGGTATGTTTCGGATCCCACGTTGGCTCCCGGTCACGGCAACGATGACACATCGCAGCTCCCGCGAGGTCCCAATTAAGGTATAGGACCGCTGTGCGCCGGGCCGTACCCGGAGGGATCACCAGATCACCCTCATACGTCAGCCGGGCAGGATGATATGGTAACACCTGTTAATAAAACCATTCCCTTTTTCTTATGATAACAGAGTGTGGCTCTTTCGATTTTCGGGACCGAGACCGTCACAGTGTGCCAAAATATCTCTCGAAAGGAGGGCGGAGACCGGATGTACGGCGCCCAGCGTAAGGTTATATCTCTCTGCAGGGAGTTACAGGGCTCAATGGAGGGCTTCTTCACACCGGGTTCAGTTGCCGTGATAGGTGCTTCGTCCG
>LSQX01070374.1_pt1 | contig 12634 bp, 12 predicted proteins | sample 654561 | NCBI WGS metagenome assembly LSQX01 (sample SAMN04489861, study PRJNA283612) | anaerobic digester metagenome | isolation source: 4 biogas reactors fed with cattle manure at either 37C or 55C with and... | place: Denmark: Kongens Lyngby | collected 2014 | reverse complement strand
AAAAATATTCTCGGGATGATCGACCTGACCTCCTTAAATGCCACCGACACTCGCACATCAGTTAAAGCCATGGTGGAAAAGGTCAATAATTTCAATAATGTTTTCCCGAACTATCCCAAGCCCGCTTCGATATGCGTATATCCCAATTTTGCCGGAGTCATAGTAGGTGCTCGCAAAAGCAGGGATATTCGTATCACAGTAGTTGGAGGCTGCTTCCCTGCATCTCAGAGCCCACTCAAAGTTAAGGTGCTGGAGTGTACCGAGGCGGTGACCGACGGAGCCGACGAGGTAGATATCGTCCTGGCACTCAACTCATTTCTCGACGGGCGTCCTGAAGAGACCTCAAGAGAGATTTATGAAATCAATAAGGCTGTAAAGGCGATAAACTCCGATGTCCACCTCAAGGTTATCCTGGAGACAGGCGCATTAAAAGATGCAGCTCAGATAGAGCAGGCATCCATGCTCGCAATGGAGGCCGGAGCGGACTTTATCAAGACATCTACAGGTAAAATCTCCCCCGCGGCCACTCCTGAGGCTGCCCGTGTGATGTGTCAGGCAATTGCAAAATATCACAACAAGACCGGACGCAAAGTGGGATTTAAACCCGCCGGAGGTATCTCTACACCTGAAGAGGCGCTGGTATATTACAATATCGTTCGTGATACGCTTGGCAGTGAATGGCTCACTCCTGCACTTTTCCGTTTCGGAGCAAGCCGGATGGCAAACAACATCCTTTCTGCACTGGAAGAAAAGGAAGTGAAATATTTTTAGATATACTTTATATTGTCAGCAATCATAGCTACGAGCACTTCTCTGGCCTCTTTGCTGGCCCATCCGATATGAGGGGTAAGCAGCAGCTTATCCCTCTTTTGCATTGTCAAATAGGGATGGTCTGCGGGTAGAGGCTCTTTAGTGAAAACGTCCACCGCTGCACCGGCAATTATTCCTTCATCCAGGGCAGCAGCCAGATCCGCCTCCTTGATGATACCTCCCCTGCCCATATTGACAATATATCCCTTAGGATTCATCGACTTCAATTCCTTGCGTGTAATTAAGTCTTTTGTGCGCTCATTAAGCGGTGCGTGAATCGATATTACATCACTCTCAGCAAGCAGTTGTCCCAGCTCTTTAGCCGGATATCTGTCGGAATGTGCCTTCCCGGAAGTAGGAAAATAAGAGACCGTCATGCCGAAGACTTCAGCAATCTGTGCTACTCTGGAGCCGATGTTGCCAAGACCTATTATGCCCAAACGTTTGCCTTTAAGTTCATAGAAGGGATTTGTGACATCGGTAAAAGATCCGGCTGCACTGTAGTGGCCACTTTTGACGACATTGTCAAAATAGGAAGCCTTGCCTACAAGATTGAGAATGTGCATGAAAGTCACCTGAGCAACACTTTCAGTAGAATAGTTGACTGCATTGCGTACCGGAATCCCTTTGGAGGCGGCGTGGACTAAATCCACATTATTCATGCCTGTAGCAGCCACACAGATGAGTTTCAGGGCCGGATTGGACTCCATCTCTTTTTTACCTACCCATACTTTATTTGTGATAACTACATCATAGCCTTTGATACGTTCAACTACATCATCAGGAGCTGTGGATGGATATGTTGTCAATTCTCCCAAAGAAGAGATCGGCTGTAAGGAAACATCCTCCCCTATTGTTGCCGAGTCAAGAAAAACAATCTTCAATTTCCGCATATCCTCAAGTTTTAATACGAATACAAAAATAACAAATTATTATTGTTAACTTTGTGTGTTTTGAAAAAACTATTGAACGACGTGAGAACAAAGAAATTTTATACCGGTAAGACAGCGCTTGTAACAGGTGCCGGATCCGGCATCGGTGAGGCTATCTCTTGTAACATGGCCAAAAACGGCGCAAATGTAATTGTAACCGGCCTTGGTATGGACCAGTTGGAGAGGGTATGCGAAAAATGCCGCAGTTATGGTGTAAAAGCGTGGCCTTTCGAATTTAACCTGGAAAAGAGGGAGACCATTGATGACCTGGTTTCATTTCTGGAAAAGGAAAATCTGAAACCTGAGGTCATAATATTCAATGCTGGTATTTCACAGAGGGCACTCGCTCTTGACACCGATTTCTCCGTAGACCTCAAACTTATGAACATCAACTATTTCGGTTCGGTCTACATGACGAAAAAGCTTGCTCCGATGCTCAAAGCAGCCAAATGTACACACATTGGTGTCAATACCTCTATTTCAGGACTCTTCGGATTTCCCCTCAGATCGGCATATTGTGCCTCCAAAAGAGCTCTGTTCGGCTTTTTCGAGTCGCTGGACTTAGAGAATGACAATATCAAAGTGACATTCATTATTCCCGGACGTGTCAATACCCAGATCAGCAAAAGTGCAGTTTTGGCTGACGGCAAACCTTACGCCAAAATGGATCCCGGCCAGGCGAACGGCATGGATGTCGATCTTTGCGGTAAAGCCGCAGTCAGGGCTGTCGCTAAAGGAAAACACAGAAAGCTCATCGGACGCATTGAACTGCTGATGTGCTATATTTACAAATACACACCGTGGCTCTATTGGAAACTAGCTAAGAAGATTTCCGCCACCTGATCCAGTTAAAATATGAAAGAGAGAATCAAAGTTATCAGCGCCATTCAGCAGGTAGGTATTGGAGTACCCGATGCACAAGCTGCCTGGGAATGGTATATCGAACAATTTGGAATTGATATAAGAGTACTTGCCTCCGAAGGAGTAGCTGACAGGATGCTGCCCTACACCGGTGGCAAACCACAGCCAAGATTTGCCATTCTGGCTCTCAACCATCGCGGAGGCGGCGGATTTGAAATCTGGGAACCCCGTGGCAGAGAGCTCAACTGGCCTGCCTCTACCCCACTTTTGGGTGATACCGGCATCTTCATCTGCAAAGTGAAATGTCCTGATGTACAACTGGCGTATGATACCTATAAATCAAGAGGTTTGGATCTGCTCAGCGCTCCATGTAAGTCATTTGCCGGACTGGATCACTTCTACATGAAAGATCCCTGGGGCAATATCTTCGAAATAGAAGAAGACTACTTTGAGTTCACAAAGGTTAAAGGTGCCATTACAGGTGGCTCCAACGGAGTTGTACTGGGAGTTTCAGATATGAAGAAATCGATTGATTTTTATGGCAAACTGCTCGGTTATGACCGCAAGACAGCTGATGCCGAAGGCCTGTTTGAAGATATCAAAGGAGTCCCAGGTGCTGAACATAAGTTACGCCGCGTAATGCTGGAGCGCTCCCAACCTCTTCAGGGTCCCTTCAGCGAAGTACTTGGTACCACCCATCTGGAATTGGTGCAGTCGCTTGACCGTACTCCTGTCAAACTCTATCAGGACCGTCTTTGGGGCGACCCCGGATATATCCATCTCTGTTTTGACGTACGCAATATGGAAGCCATCCGCAAAGATTGTGAAGCGGCAGGACACCCCTTCGTTTGCGACAGCGGATCGGACTTCGGTATGGGCGAAGCCAATGGTCATTTTACCTATATTGAGGATCCTGACGGCACATTGATTGAATTTGTGGAGACCTACAAGGTGCCGATTCACAAGAAACTCGGCATCTATCTCAACCTTGCCGGAAAGGATGACCGTAAGCCGCTGCCCAGGATCATTACCAAAGCATTCAGATTCCTCAGGGTAAAACCCGAAAAATAATCTATTGCAGAAATAGAAGGTCAGCTACCACAAATATCATAAAGAGTAGTGATGCAATGCCGTTTGATGTAAAGAAAGCGGCATTTAATCTTTTTAGATTTGTGGGAGAGATAATTGCGTGCTGATAAATCAGCAGCGCAAGAAATATGCACGCACCAATGACGAAAAGCCAGCTGCCCGAAATGAGCCTACCGAAAAGCGGTATCAAAAAAAATAAGAGAAGATGCCCTATCAGGGAAATGCGCATTGCTTTTACTCTACCGAACTTCTGAGGTATGGAATGAAGACCCTGCTGACGATCTATCTCTTCATCCGGGAGAGAATAGAGGATATCAAAACTTGAGGACCATAGGAAAACAGAGAGTGAAAGCACCAGAATTGCCGGTGTAAAATAGCCTGTCATAGCTACAAAAGCGGCAGAAGGAGCGATACCAAGCGCAATTCCTAACACATAATGACTAAGCCAGGTGAAACGTTTTGTATAGCTGTAACCAAGCAGAACCGCCAAAGCCGGAAATGCCAGGATAAAACAGAGCAGATTGATGCTCAAAGCAGTCAGAAGAAAGAGTACTATATTGATAATCACGAAGGTGAGAGCTTGCCGCGGTGTGATTTTGCCTGAAGGAATTTCCCTGAAAAGGGTTCTCGGATTACGGGCATCTATCTCCCTGTCGGCATAACGGTTAAATCCCATTGCGCTGTTACGCGCAAAAAACATACAGCCTACAATTTTTAAAAGCAACAGCCATCCGAAATCCACTCCGGGTTCCTTAAGGGCAAGCACAAAACCTATCAGCGCAAAAGGAAGCGCAAATAGGGTATGTGAAAATTTTACCAGCGAGAAATAATGAACAACCTTCTTGTAAAAACCGCACATGGTTATCTCAAAACAGCACCGAATTTTGTCTGGAAGGCCTTGTATAGTTTGTCCATAGCCTTTTCTACATCAGCATCGGTAAGAGTCTGATCGGGATGCTGAAGAGTGAAGCCCAATGCATACTGCTTCTTGTCGGAAGGAATCTTGTCACCACGATAAACATCAAAGAGGATCACCTGACGGAGCAGAGTTTTCTCTGTCTGGAAGGCACATTTGCGAAGTTCCGCAAATGTAACACTTTCGTCAAGGAGCAATGCAAGATCTCTGCGAACCTCGGGATATCGGGGAAGTTCCTTATATCTTACTTTATTGCGTTTGAGCAGTTCCATTATGCCATCCCATCTTAGTTCCGCTACGAACACGGGCTGTTTTATACCATAGTGTCTGGCCAAAGTCGGCTGAATTGGACCTAAAACCGCCACCTGCTTTCCCTGAAGCTTATATTCAAGGCCCTCACTGAAAAGATCCGAAGGAGCAGCATCGGTCTCAAGATCATAAATATTACAACCAAGTCTCTTAAGAAGCAATTCCAGATATCCTTTGAGTGCAAAATAGTGACCGCGTCCTGTCTCATTACGCCACGATTTGGCTCCCTGACCGGTAATTGCCATAGAAATACGCATCTCTTCCCTATAAGACTTGAGATTGGAAGCGGGATCCCCCTCACCCTCTTTTGGCACATAGGAATAGACATTGCCTATCTCAAAGATCTTTAAATCAGTGGTTTGACGATTGAGATTATATGCAACAACTTCAAGAGAATTAAGAATCAAAGTCTGTCGCATACAGTCGAGATCGTGACTCAGAGGATTGAGCAGCATCACCAGCTTTTCCGAAGGGTATGTTTTGAGTTTTGAATAATATTCACTCTTTGTAAGGGAGTTGTTCATTGTCTCCACAAAGCCGTTGTTGGCCAGAAACTCCGAAATACGTGAGCGTATCGCTTCAGGGTCGGGACTGGGAGTCCTGTTGATGCCCACCTTCATATTGAGGGGAAGCTCGACATTGTTGTAGCCGTAGATGCGAAGTATCTCTTCCACTACATCACATTCGCGGGTAACATCCACTCTATAAGAGGGAACGTCCACCAGACAACCGGTTTCGCTCTCATTTCTGATATAGAAATCGAGTGACACCAGAATATCTTTGATGGTCTGACTATCTATTCTCTTTCCGATAAATGATTCGATCCGTGCATAATCGAGTTCAACCTGTACTTCACTGAATTTCTTTGGATAGGATTCCTGAATTTCTCCCACAATGTGTCCTCCGGCAACCTCTGTAATGAGCATTGCGGCACGTTTTGCAGCATACATCGTATTGAGAGGGTCAACTCCACGCTCATATCTGAATGAAGCGTCAGTCTTGAGACCGTGCCTCTTTGAGGTCTTGCGAATAGTTGTCGGATTGAAACAGGCACTCTCAAGGAATATATCGGTGGTGGATTCAGTTACTCCTGAATCTTCTCCGCCGAATACTCCGGCGATACACATTGGATCCTTTGCATTGCAGATAACTAGGTCTTCGGAAGAGAGGGTTCTCTCCACTCCGTCCAAAGTAACAAATTTGCAATTAGGTGTGCTTCTACGCACCACCACTTCCCGTCCTACTATTTTTGCTGCATCAAACACATGCAACGGGTGTCCATTCTCATTGAGGAGAAAATTGGTAATATCCACAATATTATTGATAGGGCGCTGGCCTATCATCATAAGACGCTCTTTGAGCCAATCGGGAGATGGACCTACCTTAACGCCGCTGATAGTGATACCGATATAACGGGGAGCCAGATCCGGTGCCTCAACCCTGATAGGAATAGCCTCCCCCTCTCCTTTACTGAAACCTTCTACAGATGGAAGTGCAAACTCCACAGGTATGTTTCTCAGTTTGCAGTATGCGTAGAGATCGCGTGCTACTCCAATGTGGGATGCACCGTCAATACGGTTGGGTGTAAGGCCTATTTCGAATATTGTATCTGTCTTAAGCCTGAGATAATCCCTGGCAGCAGTACCTACGACAGCTTCTGGCTCCAGCACCATTATACCGTCATGGTCAGTGCCGATACCGAGTTCATCTTCAGCGCAGATCATTCCATAGCTCTCCACTCCACGTATTTTGGATTTTTTGATTTTGAAGCCGCTGCCATCTTCATTGGGGAGCGTTGTGCCGACAGTTGCAAGGAGAACCTTCTGTCCTGCTGTAACATTGGGGGCGCCGCAAACTACCTGCAGGAGATCCGGAGCACCCGTATTAACCTTAGTCACATGGAGATGGTCAGAATCGGGATGGTCAAAACATTCAACCACCTCGGCAACTACAACTCCTGCGAGTCCGCCGGGAATTTGCTCCACATGCTTCATCTGCTCCACTTCAAGACCTGTTGAGGTCAATATCTTTTCAACTTCTGCCGGCGGAAGATCAAATTTGAGATAATCTTTAAGCCAATTGTAGGAAACTGTCATATATCGTCTGTTTTTTCTATTTAAAAAGGGATTCTACAAACTCTTTCTTATCGAAGAGTTTGAGGTCTTCAATCTTCTCTCCCACCCCTATAAATTTGATGGGAAGATGGAACTGATCGCTGATGCCTATCACCACACCACCTTTTGCCGTACCGTCAAGTTTGGTTACTGCAAGTGCGGTCACTTCCGTCGCCTTTACAAATTCTCTAGCCTGGATAAATCCATTTTGTCCTGTAGATCCGTCAATTATCAGCAGCACTTCATGAGGTGCTTCCGGTACGACCTTACCCATCACATTGCGGATTTTAGTGAGTTCATTCATCAGGTTGATTTTGTTGTGCAGACGGCCTGCTGTATCGATAATAACCACGTCTGCCTCTTTGGCCACGGCAGATTTAACCGTATCAAAAGCCACGGAGGCTGGATCCGCACCCATTTCCTGCTTGACTATATCAACTCCGGCGCGTTCGCTCCAGATCACAAGCTGGTCCACTGCGGCTGCTCTGAAGGTATCTGCAGCGCCGAGAATAACCTTCTTACCATCGTTTTTAAGTTGAGCTGCAAGCTTGCCTATAGTAGTGGTCTTACCAACTCCGTTGACTCCAACCACCATTATCACATAGGGTTTCTTGGANNAAGTCAAAGGGCTCTACCTGAGATCCTGAGGCAACATCAAGCAGCGCCTCAATCTCTTCACAGAGAATCTGGTTGAGTTCGGATGTATTCAAATATTTATCCCTGGCCACTCTGGCCTCAAGACGCTCAATAATTTTCTGGGTAGTCTCTACACCAACATCGGATGTGATCAGTGCCTCCTCTATGGAGTCCAGTACATCGTCATCAACTATGCTTTTGCCAGCTATGGCATAGGTAATTTTATTGAAAATGGAGGTTTTGGTCTTCTTCAGACCCTCTTCAAGAGCTACATCTCTCTGTTCAGCTTCCTCTGCGGTAGCTTTTTTCTTGCCAAATATTCCAAAAATTGCCATTTCTTGTTTCTAATTGTGAACCTGTAAAGGTAAGAATTTATTCTACACTATTTCCCTTAGGGAGAAAAAAGATCATTCAGGCATTAGTGCATTTACAATTTCCTCCAGTTCCGAAACCTTCATTGAACAGCGTATACAGAGAAAGCCGGCTTTTGGAAAATAGGTAAGAATCGCCAGACCACGCACTATCTCCTCCTCTACCAGGGCAAAAGCATCCGCTTTGATCTCTTCAGCTTCAGTTTCTGAGGCCGACTCCTGTTGTGGCCCCTTTGCATAGCCGTCTGCCTCGAGGGCTCCGGTAATATAACCAATCACTTTTGAAATAATCTCCTCCGACTCATCCTTTAAATCGGTAATGATAATCTCCTCGATATTCATTGCCTTAAAAGCCTTTCTGGTCTTACGGTCAATTCCCATCAGAGGCATCATCATTTTGAAAAGGGAACCATCCATTTTTACCGACTCGATATTTAACTTAGAGCTCACACGCGCCAAAGTCGTATCTACATTCCCCTTATTGGCTCCGATGGCACTAAAGGAGAACATTGTCAGCAGCAGCAATAACACTATCTTTTTCATAAACCTGTATATTTTCTTAACAGACGATGTTTAAAAGCATTATGAGGCGGATATTTCAGTTTAAGCTCCTTTCGAGGGTGCTTGACCAGGATACTCTTGTAGTGGGAGAAGGTTTCGAAACTCTTATCTCCATGATAGGCTCCCATACCGCTCTGGCCCACTCCTCCAAAAGGCATGGAAGGATCGGTCAAATGCATGATTGTATCATTGATGCATCCTCCGCCGAAATGGCACTCTCGCATCATCGTCTTTGCGTACCTTTTGCCAAAGAAATAGAATGCCAGAGGCTTCTCTAAACTCTTTATTTTGCGCACAAGGGCAAATATATCGTCAAAGGGCAGCACGGGCAGCACAGGACCGAATATCTCCTCCCTCATCACGGGACTCTCCTCAGTAACCATGTCTATAATTGTAGGTTCCATCATACGATCCTTCGCCTTTCCACCCCAAAGAATTCTGGCTCCCTCCAAGGATCTCTGCAAACGCTCCACAGCCTTTGCATTCACCACATATGTAAAATCTTCGCGCAGAGTATACTCTCCTCCATGCTTGTTGTAATAAAACTCCTTGATATAGCCAATCATCTTAGATACGAGTGCATCCTTGACACTCCTCTCCACATAAACGTGGTCAGGCGCTACACAGGTCTGTCCGGCATTTAAATACTTGCCCCACACAATCCTGCGTGCTGCAGCATCAATATCGGCATCTTTATCCACTATACAAGGTGACTTACCTCCTAGTTCGAGGGTCATAGGAGTAAGACGACCATCCTGGGCCTGCCGCAACTGCAGTTCTCGGGCAACCGCAGGGGATCCGGTATAGAAGATATAATCAAATTTACATCCGAAAAGCGCCTCCCTCTCAGCAGTAGAATCCCAGGTAACATAGATGTACTCTCTGGGAAAGTTCTGCATCAATACTTGATAGAGCAACCCCGACAGAGAGGGAGTATTGGTAGAGAGTTTCAGCACTACGGTATTACCCGCAGCCATAGCGGCAGCAAGGGGGACAATGGAGAGGTTGAAGGGATAGTTCCATGGAGCTACCACCAGACTAACCCCGTAAGGCTCCGGCACTATGTAGCCTTTGGAAGGACGGTTGATAACAGAGGTTTTAACCTTCTGTGGCTTCATCAGTTTTTTGAGGTGCCTGATGAGATGGTTCAGCTCGGTAAGTGCATAACCGATCTCGGTTGAGATTACATCAAATGAGGATTTATTGTAATCTTTAAGAAATTCATCGAGAATATCCGGCTCATATTTGCGGATGATGCTCCTAAGTCTTTTGAGCTGGTTGATGCGGAAATCATAGCCCAAAGTGGCACCCGTATTGAAATAATTGCGTTGAAAATCTATAATCTTATTCATTGTGCAAATTTAATCATTTTTGAAGAAAGGGGGTGCGTTTAAGACAAAAGGGGCACTTATAATTGAGCCGGATGACTTGACAACTCTTGTCGTCAAATCATCCGGCCACAAATAAAGTATCGATCTGAGACGTACTTAACGTCCCATCATCTATTATTCATATTCTGCGAGAACTTCCTTTACCATAGAGGGCGAAAGACGGCCATAAACCTTCTCTCCAACCATAACTACGGGTGCAAGTCCACAAGCTCCTACGCAACGAAGGCAATCCAGTGAGAATTTTCCGTCGGGAGTCACTCCACCAACCTCTATTCCCAGCTGTTTTTTAAATTCATCCAGCACATCTTCAGCTCCGCGCACATAGCATGCAGTTCCCAAACAGAGCGAAATAGGGTATTTGCCCTTAGGGGTCATTGTAAAGAATGAATAGAAGCTCACAACACCATAAACCCTGGTTACGGGAATCCCGAGATTGTGGGCTACAGCCCTCTGAACTTCTTCAGGGAGGTATCCGAACACGCTCTGTGTCCTATGCAGAATAGTAATCAACTCACCCGGATCATTGTTAAATGAGTCGCATATATCTTTAATCTGCCTGAGTTGGCTATCCTTTAATTCTATTTTCATATCCTATATTTTATGGTGTTTGTCAAAATAGTGTGTATGGAGCAGATGATGTGCAAGTTCACTCATCGGCTGGCCTAGGAATTCCTCATAGAGTTTTACAATGTAAGGATTCTCGTGAGACTTACGCAAAGGTTTGTTGGCATCCTCACGATAGAGGGATTGTGCTCTTGCCTTTAGCAAGGATGAGTCACCCTTGTGATAGGGCTGTCCGGCTCCACCGATACAGCCTCCGGGACAAGCCATCACCTCAACTGCGTGGAAATTAAGTTCGCCTTTACGGATACCGTCCATCACCTTACGGGCATTGCCCAACTGGTGTGCGATACAAACATTGACTGTAGTGCCGTTGAAATCTACACTTGCAGTACGTATGCCTTCAAATCCGCGGAGCTCCTTAAAATCGAGACGCTCCAGAGTCTTGCCTGTAAACACCTCATAAGCAGTACGTACGGCAGCCTCCATTACACCTCCGGTAGCTCCGAAGATCACGCCTGCTCCTGTGGATTCGCCCAGAGGTTGATCAAAGTCCTCGTCAGGCAGCGAAACAAAGTCGATATTTGCCATCTTTATCATAGAAGCAAGTTCAACTGTAGAGATGGAGATATCCACATCAGGATTGCCGTCCTTTGAAAATTCCTTCCTGGTACACTCATATTTCTTAGCAATACAAGGCATCACTGATACGACTACAAGGTCTTCTCTCTTGACACCCATCTTGTTAGCTAAATAATTCTTAGCTACCGCTCCAAACATCTGCTGAGGAGATTTGGCAGTAGAGGGTTGATCCAGCATATCAGGATAATTCTGCTCGAAGAAATTGATCCAGGCAGGACAGCAGGAGGTAAGTAACGGCAGTTTAACCGAAGTGTCACCATTTAAGAAGGCTCCTATACGTCCGAGAAGCTCTGTTCCCTCCTCCATGATGGTGAGGTCAGCAGCAAAGTCGGTATCAAATACCTTGTCAAACCCAAGTCTGCGCAGGGCAGCTGCCATCTTGCCGGTAACACTTGTCCCGGGAGTAAGCCCGAATTCCTCGCCCAATGCAGCACGAACTGCGGGAGCTGCCTGCACCACAACGGTCTTTGTAGGATCTGCAAGTGCCTTGAACACTCTGCCGGTATCATCGGTCCTGGTTAGAGCTCCTGTGGGGCAAACTGCAACACACTGGCCGCAGAACACACAGGGTGAATCAGAAAGATTCTGCTCAAAAGCAGGAGCCACAATCGATGTAAAGCCGCGGTTAATTGCTCCAAGAGCACCTACGCTCTGTACATCATTACACATGGACTCACAACGGCGACAGAGGATACACTTATCCATGTCTCTCTTCAACGAATATGAGTAATCCTTGCGATAGGTAGAGACTGCAGCATTGTCAACCTTACGAATCTCTCTAATACCGAGAGTCGCCGCAAGATCCTGCAGCTCACATTTGCCGTTTGATGGGCATACAAGACAGTCTTGAGGGTGATCCGAGAGAATGAGCTCCATCACGGTTTTGCGTGCATTCAGCACTCTGGGAGTGTTGGTCTTCACCACCATTCCTTCGGTACAGTCAGTAGAACAGGAAGGAGCCAGATTGCGGCGTCCTTCGACTTCCACTACGCAAATGCGGCAAGCACCGGGGCGGTTTTCTACGCCCAGATTCTCCAGATTCATATAGCACAATGCAGGTATATTGATACCCACCTGACGTGCTGCCTGCCAAACGGTCGTTCCTTTAGTAACCTCAACAGGCTTATTATCTATAGTAAGTTTTATTTTATTATCCATAATTATCAGCGTATTTGAATTGCACCGAACTTACATTTTTCATAACAGGCACCGCACTTGATGCATTTCGACTGGTCGATAACATGAGGTACCTTCTTGTCGCCGATGATGGCGTTGGTGGGACAACTGCGAGAGCAAAGAGTACATCCGATACACTTCGCAGGATCGATAACATAACTCTTAAGAGCTTTACACTGTCCGGACGGACACTTCTTGTCTACCACGTGGGCAATGTATTCATCCCTGAAGTAATTCATTGTGGAAAGAACCGGGTTGGGAGATG
>LSQX01347676.1_pt1 | contig 12635 bp, 11 predicted proteins | sample 654561 | NCBI WGS metagenome assembly LSQX01 (sample SAMN04489861, study PRJNA283612) | anaerobic digester metagenome | isolation source: 4 biogas reactors fed with cattle manure at either 37C or 55C with and... | place: Denmark: Kongens Lyngby | collected 2014 | reverse complement strand
ATGCCCAGGCGACGGTGGCCCGGGAAATGCACTACCCCAAGGTGGAGGCTTTACGCCGGGCGATGGTTGCCTACAGGGGAAAATACCGGTCCGGATATTTTGAAGACTTGTACAGGGTCCATGAGGCCCTCGGCTTGGCCTGGAGGTTGGGAGCGGTCAAGGGTTTTGCTTATTTGACGCCGGTTAAGGAGAAGGAGGTCTTTCTTCTTGCCGAAGAACCCGGACCAGAGCTTTACGAAGCCGCCGCGCGGGTGGTTGAGGGATACCGGGCCATCTCCAGTTGGAGTTTTAACCTGGCTCTCCTGCTGCCCCCTTTAGACAAAACGGCTGAAGATTGGGGGGGATTTCCGGCAATAATCCGCATCGTTGACCGGGGGGATCCGGCTCTCCGGAAATCCGACGTCGGGGCGATGGAACTCTTCGCCGCCAGTGTGATTGCTTCCGACCCGTTTTGGGTTGCCGAAAAGATAAAACGGTATCAACTTTAGCGCTGCTTTAATCTGAGATTATGCCGGAGAGCTTTGTCACAGGACAAGAAGTATTTCTTGTTCTTTTTTTGTTCCGTCCTGAAGAAGGTACCTCTTTGTATATCGTCAATCCCCCAATGAATTTTTTACCATATTCTTCACCCCTGATTTTATTGGCTTTCCCGACTAGTGCATAATGTAACAAAAACTTGACAGCAAAGTTAACGTATGCTATTATAAAAATGTATTTGAAAATATCAAATGTATTTTGATATTTTCAAAAAATATTTCATAATTGTAAAAGAAAGGGATGTACCTATGGGAAAGAAATTGGAGACGTTACCTAGATTTACCAGAGCACTCATCAAAAGTCACTTGATCGCCTGCGGATTTTCATACGATGATACAAACAAGCCAATCATTGGAATAGTAAATTCGTGGAACGAGTTTAACCATGGTCATCTTCCGCAAAGAGAGATTGCGGAAAAGGTGAAAGACGGGATACGGGCTAAAGGCGGGTTGCCTTTGGAATTTAACACGATTGGCCCTTGCGATGCGCTGGCGCAAGGTTACGAAGCAATGGATTTCATCCTTCCCAGCCGCGAGGTAATAGCCGATTCCATTGAAGCAATGGTCTTGTCCCAGAATATCCTGGACGGGCTGGTTTTTATCTCCTCATGCGACAAGATCACCCCCGGAATGCTTATGGCCGCTCTCAGACTTGACCTCCCGAGTATTCATGTTTGCAGCGGTACGTGCACCCCCCAGATCACTTTTGCCGAATCGAAAAGATTACGGGGGGAGTTTTTGGCAGGTAAAATTTCCGAGCAAGAGCTGGCGGAGAAAAATGCAAAACTCTATCCCCAACCGGGCATCTGTCCGTATATAGGGACTGCTCAATCCATGAATTGTGTGGCGGAAGCATTGGGCTTGGCTCTTCCCGGTTCAGCCACCTGCCCTTCATGTACCAATAGAAGAGCGTTTTATGCCATCAAAACCGGGGAAACAGCGGTTGAAATGGCCATTAATAAATTAAGGCCCTCAAAGATCATTACCCAAAAGTCTTTTGATAACGCTTTGATGGTAATGGCAGCCCTTGCCGGATCCATGAACCACCTTTTGCACATACCGGCAATTGCCAACGAAATTGGGGTCAAAATCGATTTTGACTATATTGGAGAGATAAATGCCAGAACTCCTCAATTATGCAGGGTTAATCCGAACGGGGATTATTCCATGGCCGATTTGGACAAGGCCGGCGGGGTTCCCGGGATCATGAAGCAGCTTAAAGACTTGATTAATTTGGACTGCGTAAATGTTGAAGGCAGGAGCTTTGCGGAGATTGTTGCCGAAGCCGCCGTTTATGATGAAGAAGTTATAAGACCAGTAAACAATCCAGTCTATCATAAAGGCGGTATTGTGATTCTGAGAGGGAATATCGCCAGAAACGGTGCGGTGGTAAAGAGGTCGACCATTCCTCAGGGTATGATGAAGTTCACCGGCCCGGCAAGGGTTTTTGACAGCGAAGAAGAAACTACCGCCGCCATTGAGCAAAAGATGGTTAAAGAAGGAGATGTGGTGGTTATCCGTTATGTTGGACCGAAAGGCGGACCGGGTATGCGGGAATTGCACAGAGTGGCCGGGGCTTTGAAAAATATCGGGGAGAAAGTGGCAGTTGTGACGGAAGGGCGATTTTCCGGCGCCACCGGAGGGTTGGCCGTAGGCTATCTCGGACCTGAAGCGGCCGACGGCGGAGAAATTGGCATAATCAGGGACGGAGACATTATTACTATAGATATTGAACATAGCGCCATAAACGCGGCGCTTTCTCCGGAGGAGATAAATATGCGCATGGCCGGGTTTAAGCCCAAGGAGAAAAAGATCGGTTCCAAACTGTTGCAGGGATACGCCAAGCGGGTCGGTCCAGTTAATACGGGCGCTGTCAAAAGCATCTAGTCTCTGCAGCTAAATTCACAAAAAAAATGATTTGGAGGTAATGAGATGAAGGCTAAAGAGTTTATTGGAATTATCCCCCCTGTTCTCTCCTCTTTTACCAAAGAAGGAGAGATTTACGAGAAAGGCATCAGAGAAATTATCAGGTTCACCCTCCCTCATGTTAATGGTTATTATCCTATTGGTACCTATGGGTGCGGACCGCTGATGTCGCTGGAAGAAAGGAAAAGAACCCTGGAGATTATTCTGGATGAAGTAAATGGAAAGGTTCCTGTGGTTGCGCATGTGGGAACAGCCGATACCAAAACCACAGTGGAGCTTGCTAAACATGCCAAGACTGCAGGAGCCGACGGAGTTGGGGCTATAGCTCCTTATTATTCCCCGCATCTTCCGGAAGACAACTTGTTCGCTCATTTTTCCGCATTAATTGACGCCGTTAATGAAGAAGATTTTCCGGTATTTGTTTATAACAACCCTCATCTGTCACAAAACTCGGTTACTCCGAAACTCGCCCGCAGACTTGCAGAATACGGTCTCAGGGGAATCAAGGACAGCTCTTTTGATCTGGTTAATTTCTATTTTTATCAAGAAGCGGTAGCCGGTTTCCCTGATTTTAACGTGATTATCGGAACAGAAGCCATATTTGTGGGTGCTTTTGACGCCGGCGCAACCGGTTGCGTCTGTGGAATGGCCAATATCTACCCGGAACTTTTAGCCGAAATCTATGCGGCGTGCAAAAAAGGAGACCGGGAAGAGGCCATCAGATTACAGCGGTTAATTCTAAAAGTCCGTCAAATTACCAAGCTCGGACCGACAGTCCCAATTATGCACGCAATATTACGGTTAAAAGGCATTGACGCCGGTTATTCCCGTAGCCCCTACCTGGATATAGACGATTCCCTTATGGAAAAGGTGAAAAACGAATTGACGGCGATTGATTTGTTTTAAGATTACTTTGTTTTAAGATTACTTTGTTTTAAGATTATAGCGAAAATTTAATTAGTTTGTTAATTAATTGGTAGGAGAAACCAGCATGGTTTGGGAGGTGATAGCCAGAGTAGTGTTTAAGTCTAGTCTTTAGAAATCGTAGTTGTATCGCTGACCAATCCGAACTTACTTAGGAGGGATAAACGGTGAAAAAATCAAGGTTAATAACTGCAGCTGTTCTTATGCTTTGTTTGTTGCTCGTAGCCTCGGTTGGGTTCTCTGCCAGCAAAGACCCGTTGAAGTTAGAAAAGAATTATCTCAAGGGGAAAAATATCGGTTTTATTCAGCTGACTTTGGGAACTACCTACCACGCGGCCATGAGCGACCGTTTTACCGAATTGGCTAAGACTTACGGCATCAAATTCAGCCAAGTTTGCAGCAGTAACAGGAGCGCCGAAGAGCAGATGTCCCTGGCTGAAGACCTGATTGCCAAAGGTGTGGACGTTCTCATTCTGAATCCTGTGGGTGATGAGATTGTTCCTGCTATTGCCGGTTTATGCGCCCGGAAAAACGTGCCGCTTTTCTGCGTGGATAACACATCTCCAGGTGAAGGCTACGTATATGTCGGGATCGACAACTTTGCCATTGCCCGTGAAATCGGCCGGTTTATAGGTGAGTTTATGGGCGGGAAAGCAAAGATGGTTTATGTCCGTAGTACACCGACGGATACCGGTTGCCCGGCCCTTCGCTTCGGCGGGATAATGGGCGGCATCTCCGACCAGGGTGAAATCAAAGGGTACCAGCTAATTGATGAGAGATGGGCTTCGCAAGATGTGGGTGAATCCGAAGGCATGCTCCAGATGGAAGAATTGCTGGCTGCCAACGATCAGATCGACGTGGTAATTGCTCACCACGATGCCCAAGCCTTGGGCGCTTTGACCGCCATCAAAAATGCCCGTCGTAACGATATCAAATTGATCGTAGGGTTTGACGGCGAAAAACGCATGCTGGAAGAGATTAAGAAGGCCAGAAACGGCCGGAACGGACCAGCCTTGGCTACCGGGTTGAACAGCCCCACCATGATCGCAGAATTGACATTGCAGGTTATAAACGATATGTTTGCCAAGAAGCCGATCCGGGACAGCTATTACATCCCCGTGGTCGGGATCTCCTACAAGAATGTCAACAAATATATGGAATACGGTTTCTAAACAGAAAATTTCCAGTGGACAATCAGTCAAGCGAAGCGCCCAACGGAAGAGGGGCGCTTCGCTTCAGATTAATCATTAAGCAATCAGATTAATTAAGTTGAAACTAAAAAGTTTAGGGTGATATTGATGACACTACAATATGCAGCCTCCGGGGAGAAGAATAGATGGAAAGCTATTACCAGCTTTATATTGAAGTACGACAAATACCTTATGCTTCTTTTATTCGGGGTAGTCTCCGCACTTGTAACCGATAAGTTTTTTACTCTTGAGAACACCACCAACCTTCTGAAACAAAATGCAGCTTTGGGGATAGTGGCTTTAGGTGAGTTGCTGGTGATTCTCACCGGCGGGATTGACCTGTCGGTGGGGGCAATTGCCTCCCTTTCCGGTATCATCGCTGCCACTCTGCTAAAAAACGGCATGGGCTGGCCTTTGGCTTCGTTGTTTGCTGTCGTGACCGGCGCAGTGGCCGGCGTCCTGAACGGCATGATTGTCACCGTTGGCGGTATTACTCCTTTTATCGTTACCCTGGCTAATATGACCATTTTCCAGGGCATCGGCCTCCTTTTATCAAAGGGGCGCCAGGTCTTCTTTGATTGCCCGGAATTTCTATTTTTCGGTCAGGATTATTTGTTTTCCATACCGGTAATGGCTTGGATATGGTTTGCCATCTCCCTTTTGGTCCTTGTTTTCCTTGGGCGGACCGTCATGGGCCGGATTATCCGGGGAATCGGTGGCAATAAAGAAGCGGTTAGACTGGCGGGGATCAATACTGTCCTTTATGAGTCCCTTGCCTATATTATTTCCGGTGTTTTGTGCGGAATAGCCGGTGTGCTGATGACTTCCCGGCTTACCCTCGGCAGCAATATTATCGGACAGGGGTGGGAATTGATCGCCATTGCCTCAGTAATGGTTGGCGGTGGCAATTTTACCGGTGGAATCGGCACCGTGGGCGGTACATTCGTAGGCGTAATAATCCTCGGTTTGATCGGTAATATCATGAATTTGCTGGGGATCTCCATCTATTGGCAACAGATAATCAGAGGGTTAATCATTTTACTCGCTGTTTTCAGCAGCAGCAGGAAAAAAATAACCGCATAATTCTGCAGAAAGGTTGTGTACTATGGCGGGATTACTTGCAAAAAAAATTGCCTTAATTACCGGCGCCGCCCAGGGTATCGGGAAAGCCATTGCCCAACGTTATGCTGATGAAGGTGCGGATATAATCATCGCGGATCTTCTCTACGATAAAGCATATCAAACAGCCAAAGAGCTGGAGAAAAAAGGCGGAAAAGTGCTGGCCGTCAAGGCCGATATCTCTTTAGCTGCTGATGTGGATAGACTGTTCTCCGTAATTAGGGAAGAATTTGGCCGCCTTGATCTTCTAGTGAATAACGCCGGGATATTAATCCGGGGCTCCATTATGGAGACAACAGAAGAAACCTGGGATAAAATCATGAATACCAACCTAAAAGGGGCTTTTCTTTGCAGCAAGGCAGCGGCGGCAATGATGATCCCCAACGGCGGGGGGAAAATTATCAATATTACCTCAATCGACGGAGAAGTGGTCTATTATCCGGGGCGGCACTATGCTTACGGCGTATCCAAGGCAGGCCTGGCTATGCTCACAAAAGTAATGGCTGTTGAACTGGCGCCTTACAAAATAAACGTCAATGCTATCGCTCCCGGGGTCGTGAAGACAGAGATCTCAACCAAGTCCATGAGTAACCGCGCTCATATGGAAGAAGTTCTCCGCGAAATACCTCTGGGGAAAATGGCTGAACCTGAAGAAATTGCGGGGGCTGCAGCATTTTTAGCTTCCGAAGATGCCGGTTATATTACAGGAGCAGTCCTTATGGTTGACGGGGGATGGGTAATTCATTAAGTTCGAATGGGGGAGAATCATGTTTGTTGAACTTTCTTACCGTCTTGAAGAAGGTGCAGGTCCGGGGGTTGTTCTTAATTTGCCGCCTTTTACGATTACGTGGCGTTCCAAATTTGGCGACGGCCAGAAAAAATCTAATCAATCCAGTTTGATTCAGGTTTTTTCCCACCACGGTACACATATTGATACACCCCTGCATGTTTACGCCGGCGGACCGGCGGTCTCCGCTTATGATCTTTCCGATTTTATCCTGGAACGTCCGGTATTGATTAACTGCCCGAAGGAGGACCGGATGAAGATTGAAACTGCGGATCTTATACCTTTTGCCGGCCGTTTGCGTGACGGTGATGCCCTGTTGGTATATACCGGGTTTAGCCGGTACCGGGAGGTGGACCCGGAAAGGTTTGTTCTGAATTCTCCTTCTTTTTCTCCAGAGAGCCTTAACTATCTCATTGAAAATTTCCCCAATATTCGCTGCTTGGGTATGGACTTGATGGGGATTGAAAACATTCCGGAGGGTCGAAAAAAAGGTTGGCCTGCGCACAAAGCCTTTCTTAAAGAGAATGAAAAAAGGTATCTGATCGAAGATTTAAACCTGAAGCCGGTTCTGGATAAGGAGATTCATAGGTTGATGGTTTTACCTCTCCACATGCAGACTGAAGCTTCACCGGTGATCGTGATAGCAGAAACTGAAGATTAGTTGGAAGGGGGTTTTTAGCATGGCTTATTTGGAAATGTCCGGAATAACAAAGGAATTTCCTGGTGTCCGGGCCTTGGATAATGTTGATTTTGATTTGCAAATCGGCGAAATCCATGCCCTGGTTGGAGAGAACGGCGCGGGAAAAAGTACTTTGGTAAAAGTCCTGGCCGGGGCGATCAGTAAAGATGCCGGCGAAATCAGAATTAACGGCCAACACGCTAGTATTTCCTCACCGAAAGACGCGATCCGTTACGGAATAATCACGGTGCAACAGCATTTTAGCTTGCAGAGTAATATGACTGTGGCGGAGAATATCTTATTTGGCAGTTATCCCAAAAGAAGAAGATTCATTGACTGGAAAAGCCTATATGATAAGGCGGAAAGCTTCTTGGCGGGTATCGGGTTTGACGATATAAATGTGAAAAGCACAATTGCCCAGTTGGGAGTGGCCGAAGCGCAAAAAGTAGAGATAGCGAAAGCATTATATAGAAAACCTCGCATTCTTATTATGGATGAACCCTCCGCTGTCTTACCAAAAAATGATCTCAAGAAGCTTTATCTTATTTTGGACCGGATAAAGAAAGAAACTGGAATCATCTATATCTCCCATCATTTTGAAGAGATTTTTGCGATTAGTGACCGCATTACCGTATTGAAAGACGGAAAAAAAGTAAAAACAGTGCTTCCTTCTGAAGTGGATGAAGAAGGATTAGTCAAGCTTATGGTCGGGCGCGAATTGGGTGATATGTACCCGGCGAAAAAACAGCCGGCCGGTGAAGAAGTGGTTCTCAGTGTTAAAGAACTCACCACCGGTAAACTGAACAAAATTACTTTTAGGCTGAAAAAAGGGGAAATATTGGGGATTGCCGGCCTAATCGGCGCGGGGAGGACCGAATTATGTGAAGCCTTATTTGGCCTGGTGCCCTTAACCCATGGTGAAATCATGGTAAACGGTGAAAAAATTGAAAATACCAGCCCGCGCCGGGCAATTCAGAACGGCTTTGGGTTCGTAACCGAAGACCGTCATAAGACCGGTCTGATTTTACCTATGGCCATGCGGAACAATCTGACCCTGGCTGGGTATAAAAAGGTCTGCCGGTGTTCATTTATCGATACTAAGAAAGATATTGCGGCGGCCAACGAATATGTAGAAAAACTGAAAATTTCTACTCCCAGTATTGAACAGTTGGTGGAGTTTCTCAGCGGCGGTAACCAGCAAAAGGTAGTCTTGGCTAAATGGCTCTTCAGCGAAGCAAAGATTCTTCTTTTTGATGAACCGACCAGAGGGATAGATGTTGCCACTAAGACTGAGATTTACCGTCTAATGCGCAAATTGACTATGGACGGGGTCTCAATTATCATGATCTCCTCGGAACTCCCGGAGATTATCGGGATGAGCGACAGAATTCTTGTGATGAAAGACGGTTGCATTACCGGTGAATTGTTCCCCGATGAGACCAGTGAAGAGGAGATCCTATCTTATGCTGCAGGGCTGAAAGCTGCCAACCAAGGATAATCCTTAATCTGGTATCATTATAAAAGGGTGAGTAAGATGGGGAAGTATATAATTGTTCATGATCTTGGCACCACGGCAAACAAAGCCTGTCTTTTTGATGAATCCTGTTCTCTGGTGGCTTCTGTTCTTCTTCCTTATCCCACATACTTTCCTACGGCCGAAGAAGCGGTACAAAGACCGGAGGAATGGTGGCGGACGGTTTGTGCTTCAACCAAGGAGCTTCTGAATAAAGCCGGTATTATGCAGGAGGAAATTTCCGTTATCGGGTTTAGCGGCCACAGCCCGAGTATGGTTCCGGTCGACGACCGGGGCCGGGTATTACTGGATAAAGTACCGATCTATTCTGATATGCGGGCGTCGGAACAAGTGAAAAATGTGATCGAAAGAATCGGGGGTTATAAAGAGTTTTATGGCATAACCGGAGCCGGACAACTTCCGGAACAGTATTCTCTTTTTAAGATGGTTTGGTTTATGGAAAACCATCCGGATAAGTATAAAAATACTTATAAGTTTTTGAACACCGTGGATTATTTGGTCCATCGCTTGACTGGAAGATTTTGTACTGACTATTCACAAGCCGGTAATGTGGGGGCATTGGAGATTAGATCCAGGGTATGGTCGGACAGGATTTTGCAGGCAGCCGGGATTGAAGAGTCCCTGTTACCGGAGGTAGTCGGTTCAGCGGAGGTAGTTGGTGAGATAAGCAGTGAGGCTTCCCGGGATATCGGTTTGCCACCGGGTACACCGGTGGTGATCGGCGGCGGGGATGTAGCCTGTGCCGCAGCAGGCGCCGGCGCCATCCGGGAGGGGACATTCTATGTCTCATTGGGGTCGGCAGCCTGGATGGGAGTATTCTCCGAAAAACCGGGTTTTGATGTCGCAACCCGCCTGGTCAATTTTTGCCATCTCCTCCCCGGCAGTTATGCACTGCACTATTTTATGACGGGGGCGGGTATATGCTACCAATGGGTACGTGACAACATATACCAAAGGGAGGAAACTGGCGGTGCGCACGCCAATCTTGGCGATTATGAGATGATGGATAAGGCGGCTGAACCCGTGGGACCGGGGGCGGGGAAACTGCTGTTTCTCCCGTATATGCGGGGGATATGGGCTGGAGAAGGTTGTTGCCCCAATGCCCGGGGGGTTCTTTTTGGCTTAAACCTGGCAAATAAACGGGCGGATATTTATCGTGCCGCTATGGAGGGGATAGGTTTCGGCCTTCGGGAAATCATGGAGTATTTTACACATTTAGGCTATGAAGCCGATGAAATCAGAGTTATCGGAGGAGGAACCAAGTCTTCATTGTGGCGGCAGATCATTGCTGATATTTGCGGGAAAAAAGTTCTGCGCCCCAGATTAATGCAAGAGGCCGGTGCTTTGGGAGCCGCCGTGGCCGCAGGGATAGGTGTTGGACTTTTTAAAGACTTTGGGGTTTTGGATGACTTAATTAAGATTGAATCAATATCCTTACCCAATCAGGAGAAACATGCAATCTATTGCCAATATTATGAACTGTTTTTAGAAATTAAAGAGAAAGTACTGCCTATATTTGATAAGCTGGCGAAGATTTGATATAATTATAATTTAGTTTTAGCGGAAAAATTAAAATGGGGAACATGTGAATGAGAAAATATTGGAATAAATCATTGGAAAAAGCTTTGCGGATTTTAGATTGTTTTTCCAGGGAAAACAAGGAACTGGCCCCTTCGGAAATAGCTAAAATGCTCGGTTTGAACCAGAGCAGTTTATACCCGCTTTGCTCAGTCCTGCAAAAATTCAACTATTTGGCCAGGAAAGAAAATGGCAAGTACAGCCTGGGCTATAATTTTATTGTCAAGAGTAACCTGGTCCTGGCCGGCCTCAACCTGATCGAACTGGCGCGGGCCCCCCTTTTTCAGTTGGCCAAGGAATGCCGGGGTAACTCTCATCTGGCTATATTCCATGATTGGAAAGCATTGATTGTTGACCGGAGTACAACTTCGGACAGGGTTTCTATAAACAGTATAATTGGTTATGAGATACCACTGTACTGTACTTCATTGGGCAAAGCCATTCTGGCTTACCTGAATAAGGACGAAGTCAAGGAGTATTTATACCGTACGGAACTGAGAAAGCATACCCGGGCAACTAAGGTAGAACCCGAAGAGATAATGGCGGAACTGGAAAAGATAAGGCTTCAGGGATATTCTGTTTGTGACGATGAGTTTATCATGGATCAGATCTGTTTTGCCAGTCCGATCTTTAACGCCCAAGAGAAAGTAATCGGCGCCATAAACGTGGCAGTCAATAAATTCGGTAATAAGCCTGAAGATACGGAATTTTGTATTTTTAAAGTTAAAAAAGCCGCCGAGACGATCTCAGGTTTTCTCGGGTATATGGGTCCGGTTACCGGTTAGAAGTTTAATGTTTACCAGGGGAATAACAGCGAGTGTAAGTGCAAAAGCTAGGGCATCGGGATGAAAACAAAATATTGACCACCGGCGGTTTCTTTTGCTATAATATATGAGTTCATAATTATCAAAGAGAACCGGTCCTCGGCTGATTGGGAAGACCGAAGAATAGGAGGTTAGGGGCAATTGACTACCCAGAAAAAATGGTATGTGGTGGACGCCAACGGGAAAACCTTGGGGCGGCTCGCCAGTGAAGTAGCGAAGATCCTCCGGGGAAAGCATAAACCGTCTTACAGTCCCCACATTGACGTTGGCGATTATGTGATTGTCGTCAATGCCGAAAAGGTGGTCCTGACCGGAAAGAAAATTGAACAAAAGAAGCATATTACCCATTCCGGGTACCCTGGGGGGGTAAAAGTAACTCCATACCGGATTTTGCTGCAGAAAAAACCGGAACTGGTTTTTACAAAAGCCGTGCGTGGGATGTTACCTCATAACCGGTTAGGCCGGAAAATGATTAAAAAGTTAAAGGTTTACCGGGGCCCTGAGCACCCGCATATTGCGCAGCAGCCGGAGCAGTTGATAATCGAGGCTTGAACCCAAGCGCAGGCGTTAGATTTACGTAATTTAGTTTAGACGAAGGGAGGGAAAGGTTGGCGGTGGCAAAAAAAGCGCCCAAACTAAATATGGACTATTATGGTACGGGGAGAAGAAAGACCGCTGTGGCCAAGGTTTGGATGGCCCCCGGAAAAGGCAGGGTTTTTGTGAATGATGTCGAGGCCGGCGAGTTTTTCGGTCGCAGAGTTTTAGAGGTTTTAGTCCGGCAACCGTTGGAGAAAACGGGAACCGGTGATAAATACGACGTATACGCCCAGGTCATGGGTGGAGGTCTGAGTGGACAGGCAGGAGCGGTCAGACACGGGATCGCCCGTGCTTTGTTGCAGGTGGACCCGGAATTCCGGCCGGTTTTGAAGCAGGCGGGATTTCTTACCCGGGACCCGCGGGTCAAAGAACGCCGGAAGTACGGTTTGAAAAAAGCCCGTAAAGCCCCGCAATTCTCCAAGCGTTAAATCTTCCATATTGGCAAAAGAAGTAAAAAAAGATCCTCTCCATTGTCTGGCGGGGGTCTTTTTTCTTCGCGGGTATGATTTATCTCCGGGCAATCGTCCTCCCGGGTTCTTGCTCCTGCTTGATGGGGACAATCTCAATCCGGTCCTCAACAAGGATTATTCGCACCTTTTGGCCTGGTTGCAAACGGAATTTTTTGCGAATTTTCCGGGGAATGGTGATCTGAAAACCCGGTAAAACCGTTACTTTCTTCATGAGAGCACATCCGGCAAGATTCTTGGCGAGTATGTAGATTTTATCATAAAAGGCATATTTAATCAATAATTATTTGTAAACTAAATATGTCAAGGAGAAAAGGAATATTCTTCTGCAAAAAGCAGCATAAAGCCGGTGGCATTACGCCGCCGGCTTTACGCAATAGGGCGGATAGGGGGGGGTAGAGAAAACTAGAAACTGTACTTGAATTTCAGATAAAGCTCATCATCATCCCGGAAGCGGCTGAAGAGGGAGTCGCC
>LSQX01050717.1_pt1 | contig 12637 bp, 11 predicted proteins | sample 654561 | NCBI WGS metagenome assembly LSQX01 (sample SAMN04489861, study PRJNA283612) | anaerobic digester metagenome | isolation source: 4 biogas reactors fed with cattle manure at either 37C or 55C with and... | place: Denmark: Kongens Lyngby | collected 2014 | reverse complement strand
TGCCGACACACATCGCATGTGTCGTAAGATCGCGCGAATCGATCACCATATAATCAGCGCGTCCATCTCCATCGGTGTCGCGGTTTTCCGTCCCGATATAAAACACGCCCAACTTCTCAAATGTTCCCATCATTAAACTCCTAATTACTTCAACGGTGCCGGCGCATATAGTCGTTTCAACTAACTACTTCAACGGTGCCGGCACTTTTAGCCGCTTCTTCTAACGACTCAAACGGCGCCTAAGCTTTTTGCCGCATCAGTTAACGACTCAAACGGTGCCTAAGCTTTTTGACCGCTTCAGCTAACTATTCCAAAGGCAACAAAGCTTTTGGCCGTCTCAATTAACAATTCCTAGCGCTTCCAATTCGTTAAGGTCAGGGTGGCAGCGTATAGGTTCACCACCGGCACGAAGCGCATTCACGACATCTTTAAGGCCGCTGCCTGTGCAAATACATGTTACTGATTCATCACTCTTGATGACGCCAAGTTCCACCGCGCGACGTACGCCAGCAAACGCCGTTACACCGGCAGGTTCGCCGAAGATACCTTCTTCACGTCCCATCGAGCGCATCGCCTCTAATATATCTTCATCCGGTACGGCGATCCATTCGCCATGTGATTCAGCGACTGCGCGCAAAGCCTTGACAGGATTCCGCGGGATGCCGACTGAAATCGAGTCGGCGAGCGTGTTTTCTTCTGCAGGTTTCAACGGCTCATTGGCGCGTGCCGCATCAACGAAAGGTGAACATCCCGTCGACTGAACACCGAGAATCTTCGGTATCCGATCTATAAAGCCGAGTTTATGCAAATCGCGGAAACCATTGTAGACACCGCCGATGGTGCAACCATCTCCGACAGAGACGGCGACCCAGTCCGTCGGGTCAAAGTTGAGCTGCTCAGCGATTTCGAAGGATGCAGTCTTCTTGCCCTCAATCATGACGGGGTTGATGCCGGCATTTCGGTTAAACCAGCCGTATCGATCGATGGCGGCTTTTGACAAATTGAAGGTATCACGGTAATCGCCAATGACAGAAATAACGCGTGCACCAAATACGAGCATCTGTGCAAGTTTCCCTTGCGGGGCGCGCTCCGGGACAAAAATTACAGATTTGAGCCCAACTCTTGCGGCGTTGCCGGCACATGAGGACGCTGCGTTGCCGGTCGACGAACACGAGATCGTGTCATAGCCGAGCTCGTACGCTTTCGCGACCGCGACGCCGCTGGCGCGATCCTTAAAAGACGCTGTCGGATTGAGGCCGTCATCTTTGATGTAAAGTGCCTTTAGCCCAAGTTCATCACCCAAACGAAGCGAACGGTAGAGCGGCGTCCAACCAACACGCAGAAACGAAGAAAAATCACGATCTTCAAGCGGCAAAAATGCTTTATAACGCCAGATGCTGTTGTTGTGATCAGCCGTCAGACTTTCTCGGCTTACCTTTTTGGAAATGACATCGTAGTCGTATTCAATATCGAGGATACCCTTCTCTCCACATGACGGACACGTCAGCATTTCCTCTTCATAGGGGTAAAATCGGTGGCATAAGGTGCACGTATAACCTGTCACGTGCGGAAGATCGGACTTCGCTTTGATTGGTCTTTTTTCTGTCATTTTAAGAACATCCTCCCTGAATGTTTTTGTTGTCCTTGTTAACCGTTCTTGATTCGAATTAACGTGCGACAATGTCAGCGTATAGTGCAAGCATTGTCCTTGATTCGAAAACAACGTGTGACAATGTCAGCGTATAGTGCAAGCATTGTCCTTGATTCGAAAATAACGTGTGACAATGTCAGCGTATAGTGCAAGCATTGTCCTTGATTCGAAAATAACGTGTGACAATGTCAGCATATAATGCAAGCATTGCCTCGGACAAGGTGTACGAAAATCAGTTAATCTTGTGTTATTCAGTTTATCACAGGAGGCTTGTTCAAGCCTTGTCGGACTAAGCAAAACAGTTGTGCTTCTGACGATTAATAAATTAGATTTATAGTCAATAATTATGGAAAAATAATAGGTCGTTTACCTTATATCTATATGCTAAAATAATGTATATGAGTACGACATACGTGTTACAAGCTAGACTACGTTGCGATGAAAACAGCGGATATTCCCACCGCGAGAGTGGAGAATGTGATGACGGCATCGGGTTACGTCGCCATGAATTTGGCGAGTGTGCAGCCGAGGCTTTAACCGCGTTGTACATAATAGATTGGTTGTTGCGACGACTTAAGGTGACGTCCATGAATTGTTAAACGACATGGAATGAGACGTTGATCCTCCTCTAGCCTGCCGCGATCAATTGAGCGACAGGCTTTTTTTAGCAAAAAAGCCGACATGATGGAGGTGCGGATATGATCGATACGCGTTATAACGAAAGCGAGATCAAACAGCTCGAATATTATCTCGAACAACGTGATTTCAAGTCTCTAATAGCTGCGTTGCGCGAGGAGCACGAAGTCGACGTCGCAGATTTTATGGAGATACTTCCCGACGACAAGACTGCGTTTGTCTTTCGCATGTTGCCAAAAGAAATGAGCGCTGACGTTTTCGCGAACCTTGAACCGGAAACTCAACAGCGTGTTGTTGAATCCTTCAGTGACGCAGAAACAACCTCGATGCTGAACGATCTCTTTATTGATGATGCTGTCGACTTAATTGAGGAAATGCCGGCGAATATGGTGAATCGACTTCTACGCCTGACACCTCCTGAAAAGAGAAAAATCATCAATCGCTACCTGCAATATCCGGAAGATTCTGCGGGTAGCATTATGACGTCGGAATACACGCGGTTGAAAAAAGATATGACGGTCGCTGACGCGATTGCGCATCTCAGGGAATTCGGTGAAGATCGCGAGACCATTTACACCTGTTACGTCACCGATGATTTCAGGATATTGGAAGGCGTCATCTCGGTGCGCAGTCTCCTTCTTTCAAACGATGCGGAAGTGATTTCCGACATTATGCAAAAAGAAATCATCTTTGCCACAACGGACATGGACCAAGAGGAAGTCGTTCAGAAGATGCGCCGCTACGATCTTCTGTCACTTCCTGTCGTCGATCGGGAGAATCGGCTCGTAGGCATTGTCACGGTTGACGACGCCGTCGATATCATCCAAGAAGAGGCCACAGAAGACTTTGAGAAAATGGCCGCGATGTCGCCTTCTGAACGGCCGTACTTGAAAACGCCTGCATGGATTCTCGGAAGAAAAAGGATTGTCTGGTTGCTTTTCCTTATGTTGTCCGGCATGCTCAACGGTTTGATTTTGCAGTCAAACGAAGCCGCCTTCATTGCCTATCCATTACTCGTTTCCTTCATTCCGATGCTCACGGACACGGGCGGCAACGTCGGTTCACAGACAAGCACACTGATGATCCGTGGTATGACGCTCGGAGAAATTAAATTCTCGGATATCTTTAAAGTTATTCGAAAAGAGACAGCTACCAGCCTTATGATGGGTTTGATATTGGCCGGCATCAACTTTCTTCGCGTCTTTTTACTGGACGGCAGCCTCATCGCTGCGATCATTCTTTCACTGTCGATGATGGTCACCGTCTTTATCGCCGCTTTCATTGGAGGTGTTTTACCGCTCGTTGCCAGCAAACTGAAAGTGGATCCCGCCATCATGGCTGCACCGCTCATCACGACCATCGTTGACGCAATCTCGCTATTCATCTACTTCGGCATTGCAAGAGCACTGCTGCTGATATAGTTGAATTCTAATAAAAAAGATGATTTACCAAAAGACCTTTTTTTCACCATGTGTCAGCTGAGGTGCGCCGGGAATATATTGGATAAACTCCACGCGGTAACCGTTTGGGTCTATGCACCACACTTGCATGTTGCCGTCACGTACCTTTGTAGCACGTCCAGTCACAGTGACGCCATATGTATCTAGGCGCTCTTCGATAGCATGGATATCACTGACTCCGAGACATAGGTGGTTGCGACCAAGCTTGGTCCCTAACGGGAAATCGGCTCGTGGATAGAAGAGCTCCACGCAAGTGCCGTTCGGATACTGTACTGTCACAATCCACGGAGTACCTTTCGGCTCTTCAATTTCCATGATGACGCGTCCGCCTAAAACTTCGCTGTAAAACCATATGCTTTTATCCATATCTCGGGTGGAAATGCCTGCATGAATAATCCCGTCGACCATGTTGTTTCTCCCGTAAGCTCTATACATCCACTCGATATTTTGCCACGGTGTCTTCCCTCAGACGTATACCGAGTCCTGGACGCTGGGGCATGTGGACGTATCCATCAGCAGCCACAGTTATCGGCTCCTCAAGCAGCTCATCACGCAAAGGATAAACATTGCGATCAAGTTCTAGAATGCCGCCATTGTTGATGGAAGCCAGGAAATGCATATTTGCCACTAGACAGACCGCAGAGGAAAACACGTGTGGAAGACACGGCAGGTTGAATGCAGCTGCCAGATTAGCAATTTTTATGCATTCGGTGATACCGCCACTCCAAATCACGTCAGGTTGCACGATATCGACAGCATGGCGACGAATGTATTCACGGAAATTGAACAGACCCACCTCGCTCTCGTAGCCGGCCACAGGCATATCCAATGCAGCTGCAAGCTCTACCGATCCGTCGATGTTGTCTAGGTGCAGGGGCTCCTCCAGCCAGAACACGCCCATTTTTTGGAACTCACGTCCCATCTGTATGGCAGTGTACGTGTTCCAAGTATTATTCGCATCCACCATCAGCTTTGCACCGTAACGGTGAGCTACCTTGCTGCAAGCCTCTACTCGCTCAAGATCTTCTTCCAGAGAGTAGTTGCACTTATTAGCTTCAATCATGTTGGGCAGTGGTGACAGAAACACCTCGGGATTTCGCCCGACTTTGATTTTTGCATATTTGAATCCTTGTTCGTAATAGCTTTCCACTTCATTTGCGAGAGCCTTGGTATCCTTGGATTGTGAGAAAAAACCGGAGCTAGCGTAGGGTAGTAATTTGTCGGTATAGCCTCCCAATAACTTGTATACCGGCAAACCGGCTTTTTTGCCCAATATGTCCCACAGTGCCACATCGATACCGCTCATAGCGGAAATAATGATGCCTCCGCGACCATGTTGACGAGTGCGGTCGAACATCTTTTTCCACACACGCTCAATATTGGTGGCGTCTTCTCCGATAACAATAGGGGCGAGCTCATTTTCAACGATGAATTTTGTGCTTTCGGGCGGTCCTCCGAAAGAGGCCGCTTCGCCTATACCCTCGATACCTTCGTCTGTTTTCACCGTTACGATAACCGCGTTGCGTGCGGAAAAGTAATTTTGCGCATCAGCAATTGACTCATCATACTCGTAGCGCAAAATCATAGCAGATACGTCAGTTATTTTCATTTCATCCCTCCACACTATGTGTATGTGTAGTTATATCTATTTTGTTTGAGTCAGACCAGTTAGTACGCGTCCATAAGTGATGTCTACAATCACTTTATGCTACTCTGTCTTCTGTCGGCAGGGTTTATGTACGTCTGCATTGACAAAAAGGCGACATAAACGCATATGATGCTGAGTTGACACTGAAAATGCTCTGCCAAAGCATACGAAACTCTCATTATCAGAAATTATCCGAAAATAGAAGAATACGATGCCTGTATTAGATTAAAGCGTAACGGCATTACAACCAAGCTGTCAGCTGCTCTATTCCGGATTCGACGCTAGTGAGCACAGGTACGGTCAAATCGGTTAAGCGCTCAGCTATAAAAGCCATTGTTGCCTGTGCCAGCACGATAACGTCGTAGTCTTCGGCGGCCTTACGAGCCGCTTCTTCAATCAGAGCATCGTGTCGTTCTTTATCACCCTGTACGTTCAGTGCTTCAAACGCGCCTTCTACTAAAATCACGTCGGTTTGCACGTCACGACCCATCCGAGAAGCAGCCGCACGGGCGGCGTCGCTCGAAGCCTTGCGCGTGGTGCGAGCGGTGATGATGAGTGCTATTTTCTCTCCACTTTGAACAGCTTTTTCCAGCATGGGTTCGTCAATAGTGATAAACGGGATGTCCACAGCTTTGGCGGCCTCAGCCACGGCACCACCCAAGGTGGTACACATGCAAACTGCAGCCACGGCGCCTTGTATTTGGGCGTTGATCGCAAAGGAGACCAGACGCCGAACAATACCGGGGGTGTGTCGGTCACCGTTCGCCATCACCTCAGGAAGGATGCTGTCATCCACTACATTGATGAGAGGTACATCTGGAAAGCGTTTTTTAAAGGCTTCGCTCATCATGGCCGGCGTGTTTAATGTGGAGTGAAAAAACGCAATCTTCTTTTCCATAACTTTATTGCTCCTTTGTTTTCAATTTTGTGTAGCTAATAAACTTTGAGATTAACATTATGGGGTTAACCAAAACTTTCCACCAGAGCGATAGCCGATTCGTCTGATGGCGCTTTGCCAGTCCAGATCTCCATGGCGCGGATTCCCTGACAGGCGGTCATGCTTTTGCCGTTATAAGCTGGAATACCCATGCTGCGAGCGGTAGGCACCAATTTTGAGTCGGGATTGGAGTAATTAACGTCGAATACCGTTGCACCGGGTCTCAATTCTTTTAGAAACTCAAAAGAGGTGAACTCATCGTAACCAATTTGCCCCATTACCGAGGCATTTATAAATAGGTCAGCGTCTTTACAGCAAATAGCCAAATTCTCGTAGGTGAGATGGTGTGGGGTGAACACTGGACCGAATTTCTGGCACAGTGCCTCAGCCTGATCAAGAAAGATATTAACCACCTTGACACTGCGAACGTGGTTTTCTAACAGATTGTAGGCGATAGAATACCCCACTCCACCGGCACCTAACATCACAATATCAGCATGCGCCACTTCCACGCCACGCTGTTTCAGCGCGCGTATGAGCCCCCAACCGTCGGTATTGTATGCAATCAGCTTGCCGCTTTGCACCAGTACGGTGTTAGTAGAACCGCACTGTACAGCAGTCTCGTCTAGCTCATCCATGTAAGCCAAAGCCGCCTGCTTGTACGGCATCGTAATGTTAAAACCGTCCAGATTTTGCCGAGCGTACTCTAGTGTGTCAGAGAGTTCGTTCTCAGGAATATTCATGATATTAAAGCTGATTTCGAGTCCGAGATCTGTCGCAAATGCACCGTACACCGTCGGTGTCACCGAGTTCTGGATATCCTTGGCAACGAGTCCTAATTTGTAGTCCATTTTGACTCCTTTCATGACAACAGGCATAGGTCAAGGTAACATTCTCCAATTATTTACACTATATCTTGATCTTGCGAAGTTAATTTTTATTGTGATTTTTCTAGACGCTTGCGCAATACGCAACGCAGTTGTTTGCCACTTTTCTTTATGAGATTGGTACAGCCGCAGCAGGTCGTGCAGCAACCATCTCGCTGCACTTCAGTGTTATTTAGGACGGCAGATGCGAAAGAGGGCCACGCAATAGATTGGCGTCCCCAACCGGCAACGTCAAACCAATTCGCTTCGATACCCCCCGCAGCTACATTGGGACTGTATTCCCTCAACCAAGTGAAACCGGAGGCGACAACGATGGACTCTGGCGCAATCTTTTTGACACTTCTTGCACACTGCAGCATCCGATTAATGCCGGCTAATTGGGATTCGGTAGGCAGCGGACCGCCAGTATCATATGGGCGTATCATAAAAGGAGTCGTAGCGCCAATGCCGTTGGAAATATTGAAGAGGCGCACCCCGACTTCGTATAGCATTTCCACTAGTCGCAGCGGCTCGGCAAGATCCATCTCACCCGTGACAGCATTCATGCCCCAGCCGTAGGGCCAGGGCAAACCATCGTGCATGTTCAGACGTACGCCAACCTCAATTTCGTCTGCATCTATTGCCTTTTGTACGATGCTCATCAGCATGCGAACACGGTTTTCGAAGTTGCCGCCGTAGCGTCCGGGTCGATGGTAGGCTGCGAACAACTCGTTGATCAGATAGCCGTGACAAGCGCGAATGTCCACAGCATCGAATCCTGCCTGTGCTGCCAAATGTACGCTGTACAGGTAATCTTCTATCAGCAGGTCGATCTCTTCGTCGGTGATTATTCGTCCGTTTTCCTTGGGGATAAGGGGATTTTCAAACGCGCAAACCGGCGCAGGTTTGCCATTGACAGTACTGTATCTGCCCGAATGTGTCAGCTGAGCAACCAAATAAACCGGTTCATCTACCGAAGCGCGTACTTCGCGCAGCATGGCGGCAAAATCATCTACTGTATCATCATGTAGCCACAGCTGAGAGGGGTTTGATCGCCCTTCCAGATTTACCGAGATAGATTCCATCCACAGGCAACCAAATCTGCCGCAAGCCAGTTCACAGTATCTGTTTACACTTCGCTCACTGGGCGCGCCGTTTGCTTCGGCGTCGAAACCTTCGATCGGCTGAGCCAAGATGCGGTTTGGAATGGATGCTTGACCAAGCGTTACCGGCCGTGCAAGACTTTCTAATGAATCCTGCCAAGGCAACAAAATACCATATGCATCTGCTGCCTGGCGCAGTTCCGTCGAAGATTTGAAATTGAAAGGCTGAAAAATCACAAGAATCACGTCCTCATAAATACATAATATTCATTAAGTATTATTGCATATTATATTTGTGATAACAAGTCTTTTCGAGATTAAGCACAATACATAACACCTATTGCAAGCAAAAATCAATCGTTATGAATAATGTAGATTTATAATCAAAAGCTTTGACAATTATTGTTTCCGCAATGGTGTTGAATGTTATGCAGCACCATTGCTTAATAAAGTATATTTTGCAAGTGAATTAACCGTTACACTGTGTCATTTGTATGACGTCAAATTGCCTAGAAACGGCGAGTACAAGAAAAGTATTTTTGAAAAGTAAAACTATTATTAGTTGACAAAATTACTATACTAAAGTCTGAGAAAATGCAGAATTTACAAGGATTTTTTATGCATAATTTTGAAAAAAATGAGATTATTAAAGTGATTCGACAAGATTTTCGTTGATTTTTTTTGGGTTGGAGTATAGTATGTATAAAGTTCGAATGAGAAACTAAAAAACTTCAAAAAAATCCAATTAAAAGGAGGATAAAAGATGAAAAGAAGAATACTTTCTGTATTAGTAATGGTTATTGTTCTGGTCATGCTTTTAGTTGCCTGTGGCGACAAGAAGGATCCTGTGACCACGGAAAAACCGGATACACCGAGCACGGATAGTAGCAGTGGAGGTGAAGTCAAGCCGAGCGTTGAACCGATCCGTGTGGGTGTTGTTACCACCTTATCCGGCTCAAACTCCGGCCACGGAGAGTATGCCAAAGAGGGTGCGGAGTTAGCTAAAAAGCAGATTAACGAAGCCGGAGGCATCTTGGGTCGTCCGCTGGAGATCATCTATGAGGACAACGGCGAAACTGAGCAGAGCTACGTGAACGCTGCTGTAAAGGCGCTATCTAGCGATGACGTGTGTGCTGTGTATTCCAATGGATATTCCAGCCAAATCGAACTGGTATTGCCTCAAGCTCAAAAATACGGTATCCCTTACATCGGCGGCAACTCGAGCCATGCGCTACTGGAAAAAGATTATACCTACTATTGGATGTTGCGTTTGTCTGACCGCTACGTTAGTCCCGCTATGGTAAATGCCTGTGTGGAATTGGGTATGAAGAACCCTGCCATCCTGCACGTTACCGACAGCTATGGCGTCGGCATGGCTGATTACGTCGAACAGGCCATCGGGGAGATCGAAGGTATGACAGTCGCCGCTCGTATCGGCGTAGGTGACAATGAGCAGCAGTTCAGCCCTTACCTTACCCAGATCATGAACAGTGATGCTGACGGGATTATTGCCATCCAGCATCAAGACCAAGCTGCTCTCGTAATGATGCAGGTGGATGCTATGGCCATCGATCTTCCTCTTATGGGCTGCTCGCAGTATGCTTCCGCTTTGGCCATCGACACTGCCGGCGAAACCGCCAACGGATGGTATTCCTTGGCCGACTGGACCGTACAGACCAATACCGAGACCGGCAAGGCGTTTGTCGATGCCTACCGTGCTGCGTATAACCGTGATCCTGATATGCAGTCTGTCACTGCGTATGACTCCATGTACCTTTTGAAAGACGCGATCGAGCGCGCCGGCAGTGATGATCCGGATGCCATTAACAAGGTGTTAGGCGAAACGAAAGATCTGCCCGGAGCAATGACCACCTACACTTTCCAAGGTGACAACTCTCTCGGTACCACGATTTTCTTGGTACAGACCGAGAATTTGCAAGGCACTCTAAAAGGTCTTGTGACCCGTTAAGTTGATTTTTGCATGAGAGCAAGGGGGCTTTTGGGTTCGGCTTCATCATGAGCCGAACCCTTAAAAGCCCACTTTGTTGCATTAACAAAGCTGATTTTGCTTTTAGTTTGCTGACAAGGACACACCGAAACAGGTGATGCTGGAGAGAGTGTACGAGAGGTTTGTGTTTCTACACTTACCGGTTGAGAATCGTTTGCTGCTTTAAGTTATACATACATATCAATCACATAAAAAGGGAGGAGTAGCCGTGAATATAGGCTTGTATCTACAATTGCTGGTCATCGGGTTATCCATGGGCATGATATACGCCATTTTGGCCATGGGCATTGTACTTTTGGTACGGGCTGTTGGCGTTCTAAACTTTGCTCAGGGCGAACTGTTTATGCTGGGTGCATACGTATGCTATGCGCTCACCGTGCAATTACACATGCCTATTTACGTTATGCTTATAGTTGCCCTTTTAATCTTCGTGCTGTTCGGCACCTTGTTTATGTTTGCGGTATACTGGCCGTTGCGCAACAGCAAGTGGCCCGCCACCATCATCATTAGCACACTTGGTGCATCAGTGGTCCTGAAAGAGGTGGTCAAGCTCATTTGGGGTTCAGTGCCGGTCGTTCAGCCGCCTATCATTAAGGGCGTGCTCGTGTTATGGGGGAACGTTCGCATAGAGTACCAATACCTGTTCATCATCGGCATCGGTTCCTTGCTTATTACAGCGGTATTTTTGCTATTCGACAAGCTGTTTCTGGGCAGGGCGATGCAAGCCGCCGCGCAGGACAGCTATGCTGCTCAATTGCTTGGCATTCCTACTATCGTCACAACGGCACTTACCTATATCATCTCTGCTTCGCTCGTAGGCGTCGGTGGCTGGTTGGTATCGCCATTATTTTTGGTGTCGACTTCGCTTGGTTCTTTCTTACTTAAGGGCTTTGCCGGTATGGTTATTGGGGGACTGGGTGATGTAAAAGGTGCCGTCATTGGCAGTCTTTTGGTAGGCGTTATCGAGTCGTTTGCTACGTTATTTACTGCCACCTACAAAGATGCTGTAGTTTTTAGTGTGCTCATTATTGTGCTCATTGTGCGACCCACAGGATTTTTTGGGCAGAAGATTTCAGAGAAAGTGTAAAGAGCGTAGGTCTTTCAGGGGTTTCTTAGAAATCTTTGAAACACAACAGCACCCTAGAATAAACATTAGATGCTGTTTAGATGCTGTTGATTTATTTAGTAAGAGCAATATGAAGAGACGGATAATAAAGATACTAGTTGTTGTCGCTATCTTGGCCTTAGCAGCTGTGTTGGTGCCCACCATAAGCAGCCATTATGTAATTACAGTGGTGAATGGTGCACTGGTGTTCTACGTAGGTTGTCTTGGTATCTGTGTAATGTTGGGATACGGTGGCATGGTATCGTTCGCCACGATCACATTCATGGGGTTGGGAGCCTACATGAGCGCAAATCTATCACTAAAGGCGGGTATGCCGTTTTTAGTTTGCGTTTTGGGTTCTATGATATTTGCAGGGCTGTGTGCGCTTATTATCGGTGCAATTCTCCTACGACTTTCGGGCACATTTTTCACCTTTTCAACCGTTGCGTTGGTATTGATTGCGCATGACTTGTTCACCAACTTGCGCAGTCTTACAGGAGGACCGGACGGCATGGGTGGTATTCCACCCTTTAATATTGGGTCTTTTGTTGCCGATACGGCGGCCGATAACTTTTACTTCCTGTTCGTAGCTGGTCTTTTAGCGGCGCTGTTTGTGCATCGGCTGAAATATACAAATTTAGGACGCCGTCTCGCCGCCGTACGAGATAATGAGATTGCTGCTGCAACGATGGGTGTGGATGTGTACCGCACCAAGGTGGTAGCTTTCATCATAGCGGGTGTATTGTCCGGACTGTCCGGCAGTCTTATGGTACACAACTACCACTTTGTAGGCTCCTCATCTTTTGTGTTCGATCAGAGCACCACTATGGTCATCATGGCCATGTTGGGCGGTGTGTCGCATCCCGGCGGCGTGTTCCTAGGCACGATGATTATCACGATGTTGCCGGAGTGGCTAAAACCTCTACAGGAATATATTCGTTTGTTTTACGGACTCGGCGTCATGTTGTTGATGGTTTTTATGCCCACTGGATTGTGGGGCTTAGGTGAGCAGCTTTCCGCTCGTTTCAAAGAGCGCTTCCATCTGACTCGTAAAACTCTTATTGGATCAGATGACGCCTCTTCCGAGGAGATGATCTAGTATGGAAAAATTGCTTGCTTTATCGAAAGTGAACAAACGCTTCGGCGGTGTGGTCGCAGCGAAAGACGTGGATATGGAAGTGTATCCCGGTGAGATCCATGGCCTCATTGGACCTAATGGTGCC
>LSQX01027294.1_pt2 | contig 12637 bp, 9 predicted proteins | sample 654561 | NCBI WGS metagenome assembly LSQX01 (sample SAMN04489861, study PRJNA283612) | anaerobic digester metagenome | isolation source: 4 biogas reactors fed with cattle manure at either 37C or 55C with and... | place: Denmark: Kongens Lyngby | collected 2014 | reverse complement strand
GGGTGATAATATGTCCCTTTTTGTCATCGGCGACACTCACCTTTCACTCGGCGCCGATAAACCGATGGATATCTTCATCGGATGGGAAAACTACGGGCAGCGGCTCGAAAAAAACTGGCGAGCAATTGTCAAGGGCGATGACACCGTGGTTATCGCCGGTGACATTTCATGGGCGTTAAAGCTTGAGAATGCCCTTGAGGATTTTCGCTTTCTCGACTCTCTGCCAGGTAATAAAATAATTCTAAAGGGTAATCACGATTATTGGTGGAACACCAGGAAAAAAATGGAGGATTTTTTCAAGAAAAATTCTCTTGATACCCTTCAAATCCTTCACAATAATGCCTATAAGGTCGGTGAAATCGCCGTTTGCGGCACCAGAGGCTGGTTTTTTGACTGTGAAGTCAGTGAGGATAAAAAGGTGCTCCGCCGTGAAGCCGGCAGGTTATCGGCTTCAATCAAAGCGGCAAAGCAGCTCGGAGGCAAGCAGGTTGTTTTTCTCCATTACCCGCCCATAACCGAGGATACCGTTTGTAATGAGATAATGGATGTGCTCATTGACGAAGAAATAGCGTGTTGCTATTATGCCCATCTTCACGGAGCATCTTGCCGCTGGGCATTTAACGGCATTGCGCAAGGCATTAAATTCCAGCTCGTGTCGGCAGATTACCTCGGCTTTTGTCCTAAGCTCGTTTATCAGTCTTAATAAAAGAGAAAACACTCTAAAAATATTTTGTTATCTATGGCAATCCTAAATGCTATTTGATATAATATATAGGTTAATGTAAAGTACAGGAGGAAAATTCCCATGTTAAAATCCACAAATAAGACCGGGACCAATGCCTATGAACTTAATGTTTCAATCAGCGCTCAGGTGTTTGAAGAGGCTATAGTAAAGGCATACAATAAGAAGAAGAAAAATATCAGCGTTCCCGGGTTTCGTAAGGGCAAGGCAACCCGTCACATGATAGAAAGCCTTTATGGCAAGGGTGTTTTTTATGAGGATGCGCTTGAATCAATATATCCCGAGGCTGTTGATTCGGCTTTAAAGGAGTCTGCTCTTAATATTGTAGATTACAGTGTTGAAGTTAAAGAAATGGGACAAAACGGCGTCGATATGCTCGTTAAGGCTACAGTTAAGCCCGAGGAAATTGATGTTGGGGAATATAAGGGATTAGAGGCAGTCAAAGCGGAGCCGGTCGTCACGGTCGAAGAGGTTGACGCTGAAATCAACCGCCTGCGTGAAAGAAACTCGAGAATGATAACGGTTGAAGACAGAGCCGCCCAAAACGGCGACATCGCTGTTATTGATTTTGAGGGCTTTGTTGACGGCAAGGCATTTGAAGGAGGCAAGGGTGAAAACCATTCCCTCACTCTGGGCAGCGGCCAGTTCATCCCCGGTTTTGAGGAACAGATTATTGGCCACAGTGTCAATGACGAGTTTGATGTCAATGTGACCTTCCCCGAAGAATACACACCCGAGCTTGCGGGAAAAGAGGCAGCATTCAAAGTCAAGGTTCATGAAATAAAGTTAAAAGAGCTACCCGAGCTTGACGATGATTTTGCAAAGGATGTCGGTGAGGACTATGAAACCGTTGAAGACCTTAAAAACGGCATCAGTCAGGATATGCTGCACCATAAGCAAGAACATGCCAAAAACGATTTTGAGGAGGAGCTTCTCAGAAAGATAGCAAATAATCTAAAGGCGGAAATCCCCGAGGTTATGTTTGAAAAGAGAGCGGAGGACAACAAGAACTCCTTTGCACAGAGAATCAGCCAGCAAGGCATTGACCTTGACACATACCTGATGTATCTCGGCATGGACCGCAATAAGTTTGATGAGGATATGCTCAATCAGGCAAAGGAGCAGGTTAAGGTTCAGCTTGCACTAGAAAAAATCGCGGAGATTGAGGGCATTACCGCCTCTGAGGAGGAAATTGAAGAAGAAATTAAAAAAATGGCGGAAAATTACGGTATAGATATTGATACAATTAAGAAAATTGTAGCCGAAGAAAGTGTTGCCGCAGACATCAAGGGCAGAAAAGCGGTTGAGGTTATTGCCGCCAGCGCAAAGCCGATTAAGCCTGAGGAGAAAAAGGAGCAAGAGGACAAAGAAGAAAAGCCCACTGAGGAAGCAGCGAAGCCTGCTCCCAAAAAAAACAAGGGCTAAAAAGAAAGCACAGAGCGCTGAATAATGGCAGCTGCATTACACTATAATATAAAAAGGTTTGCTTTCGGGAGTTTTTACGTGTGGATTTTTAATTAAGTTAATACTTTATTTTTAAAATAGGAGGAAATATTATGCCATCATTAGTGCCGTATGTTATTGAACAGACAAGTAGGGGCGAGCGCTCCTACGACATATTTTCCAGGCTTCTCAATGAAAGAATTATTATTCTTTCTGACCAGGTCAACGACACAACCGCAAGCCTTATTGTGGCTCAGATGCTTCACCTTGAGGCTGCCGACCCTGATAAGGACATCAGCTTCTATATCAACAGCCCCGGCGGCTCCGTTTCTGCCGGCCTTGCGATATATGATACAATGAATTACATCAAGTGCGATGTTTCAACAATCTGCATGGGTATGGCGGCATCCATGGGTGCATTCCTGCTTTCGTGCGGAACAAAGGGCAAGCGCTATGCTCTGCCAAACTGTGATATAATGATTCACCAGCCTCTGGGCGGCGCACAGGGCCAGGCAACCGAAATCAAAATTGTTGCTGACCATATTCTAAGAACCAGAGAGAGGCTCAACAAGATACTTGCTCAGAATACCGGCAAGCCAATTGAAATAATTGCAAGAGACACCGAGAGGGATAATTATATGACATCTCAGGAGGCTCTTGAATACGGTCTTGTTGACAAGGTGATTATCAAAAGATAACTCTAATTCTCTTTAATACCGGGAGGCTAAAAATGCCAAGAGACGATGACAGAAGAGAGAAGACCATTGTTTGTTCCTTCTGCCGCAAACCTCAGGCTCAGGTAGGCAAGCTCATCGCAGGGCCAAGTGTTTACATCTGCAATGAGTGCATTGAGCTTTGTCAGGCGATACTTGACGAGGACCAGGACCTGAACAAAAAGCGTGGGGCAAAGAAAACGGCCGAGGGCGAACAGGAGCTTCTCAAACCGCAGGAAATCAAGGCAAGGCTCGATGAATATGTTATCGGGCAGGATGCTGCAAAAATAGCCCTGAGTGTTGCGGTTTATAACCACTACAAAAGAATCAATCTCGATAAAGGCTCGGATGTTGATATTCAGAAAAGTAATATACTCATGATAGGTCATACGGGTGTGGGTAAAACCATGCTTGCACAGACACTTGCAAAGATACTCGATGTGCCTTTTGCAATTGCTGATGCAACTACCCTTACAGAGGCCGGTTATGTCGGCGAGGATGTGGAGAATATATTGCTACGCCTTATTCAGGCGGCAGATTTTGATATTGATAGAGCCGAACACGGCATTATATATATAGACGAGATTGATAAGATTTCAAGAAAATCCGAAAATGCATCCATAACCCGTGATGTCAGCGGTGAGGGCGTTCAGCAGGCACTGCTGAAAATCCTTGAGGGCACTGTTTCAAATGTGCCGCCTCAGGGAGGGCGCAAGCATCCGCAACAGGAGTTTATTCAGATAAACACAACAAACATTCTTTTCATCCTCGGCGGTGCATTTGACGGCATTGAAAAGATTATTGAAAAAAGAATCGGCGGTTCTGCCGTCGGCTTTGAGGCTGCTATCAAGGGCAAATCCGATAAAGAGCGAGATTCGGTCATCACTCAGGTAATCCATCACGACCTTGTTAAATACGGGATTATTCCCGAGCTTGTGGGCAGAATGCCCGTCATAACAGTCCTTAAGGAGCTTGACAAGGAGGCACTTATAAGAATCCTCTGTGAGCCAAAAAGCGCTGTTCTCAAGCAGTACCAAAAGCTGTTTGAGCTTGACAATGTTGAGCTTGAATTTGAACGTGGAGCGCTTGAAGCGGTTGCCGAAAAAACCCTTGACAAAAAAACGGGAGCCAGAGGCTTGCGCTCAATCATGGAGCAGCTTCTCCTGCCGCTGATGTATGAGATTCCGTCCGACGGCAGCATTGAGCATATAACTATCACTGAAAGAAGTGTCAGAAGCAATGAGCCGCCGCTTATTGAAAGGAACCCCACTCACAAGCAGGGCAAGCCCGGAGTATTCCTCGGCATGAGGGATAAAAAGAATGCGGTGGGGTAAACGCACTGAAAAATTATGGCTGTATCAACTTTAACTCCGTTTGGGAGTGTTGATACAGCCTTTTTTGCAACAAAAATTTAGTGTTTTGATATTAATGGTTTTCCTTTTTTTCAAAAAACGGGAGAATTCTCCCGCCAAAAAAGTATAAATAGAATCAGTTTCCCTCTGCCTTTTTCAGCCCTTCCTTATCATAAAGGTATGCTGTTTCGAGGCAAATTTCAATTGCTTTTTTGATGCAATCCTCACTGATATTGTCCCAGGAATCATAGCGGGTATGGTAATAGGTTTGCGGGTCGTGGTTGACTCCGCCCAGCCCTGCAGCTTTGAATCCCGCCTTTGTGAAGGCGGCGGCATCGGTTGAGCCGGGGTAAATCGGAGCACGCTGCATTTCTATCCCGACATTCCTGCCCGCCTTTATCAGAAGGTCGCACACACTCTCGTCATTATGTACCATGCCTGTTTCGTCGAGGTTGTAAACTGCGAGCTGCTCTTTTTCACGGATTGTTTCAAGCGGAATCATTACCGTTTCGACTTTGTTGAGCTCATTGGCGTGTGCCTTGCCGAAAGCCTTCGCACCCCTGAGCCCCGCCTCCTCCGAGCCGGTAATAATGCAGCAGACCTCCGTGTTTTCAAGGCGAATATCATTCTCCGCGAGCTCCTTGAGAACTGCAATTGAGGAATAGCACGCCGTCAGATTATCATTGGCTCCGTCAACAACCACCCTCCAGTTAATGAAAAACAAAATTGCTATGCAGAAAGGAATAGTCAAAAGCTGCAAAATTGAAATGACCGTCCATGCGGTATTGAACTGCGGCATTTTCATGACAAGGTATATAATATCGGTAACAAAGACAAAAAGCATCCCCAGAATTGAACCGAAAATAATCGGAGCGAGCGCCGCCTTGCCGCCGTGAAGAGAAAACGTCCATTCCCATGCCGCATCGGCATGGCCGCCGAAAACAATCCTCTTTTTAGTTTCACCTGCCGGCTTGCGCACGGCAAAAACATTTTTTGATTTTTTCATTGGAAAAATAAAGTCGATAAATTCTTCATAAAGCATAAACTCAAGAATGAACATCAACACACTAAAAAGCGCAAGAACAGCCGAAGCAATGGGTGCCGCAGCTGTCGGATACCTGCCGTTTACCGCAAAAAGAATCACCGATATTATCATGAAAACTCCCGCTATCGGCATAAAGCCCATAAATGCATGGGGATGAAGGCTGAATTCCTCAACCGTAACCTCATCTGCCCATTGCCTAAGCTCGCCTGCCAGATAATCCTGTGCCTTTCTTTCGGACTCTGTGCCTGGACCACGCTTTTTGAAGTTCTCGCATACAAAGCGAATACCGCTGACTACATAGTCCATGGTAGCCTGCTTGATTTGAGCAGATAGCCTCATTCAAATTTCCCCTTCTCAATCAGTTTTTTCGAACATCTCCGCAACAATTCTTATATTTTTTGCCGCTGCCGCACGGACAAGGTTCATTTGGGCCGGTTTTTTGACCCTTGCGTACTGTGCGCCCCTTTTCGCTGCCGTCGGATGCACCGCCGCCGGCACTTTGGGAGGTTATTTTTACCTTCTGCTCACGCCTGACCTCCTCGGGAGTTTTGATTCTGACTGTGAGCATCATGCGCACCGTATCCTCACGAATGGAATTCGTCATCTCGTCAAACATATCGTAGCTTTCCATTCTATATGCCACAACAGGGTTCTGCTGGCCGTATGCACGCAGACCCATGCCGCGTTTTAGCTCCTCCATATTGTCGATATGGTCCATCCACTTGCTGTCAACATTGCGAAGAAGAATCATGCGCTCGAGCTCCCGCATAAGCCCCTCGCCGAACTCCTTTTCACGCCTGTCATAAAGCTCGCTGCCTCGATTAAGGAGCATATCCTTGACCTCTTGCGTGTCTTTGATGCCGCCTGCAAAATCCTCAGACACTGTTAGCCAATTGAGGAATTTTTCACGCAAGCCGTCTGTATTCCACTCCGTTTGGGGAATGGAGGGCAAGCAATAGAAATCAACATTTTCATTAATGCTCTCCTCCATCATTTTGAGAATGATGGGCTTGAGCTCCTGACCGTCAAGCACTGAATTGCGCTGCTCATAAATAAGCTCTCTCTGACGATTCATGACATCGTCATATTCAAGGACATTTTTACGCCTTGCAAAGTTCATTGACTCAACCTTTTTCTGTGCGCTTTCGATTGAGTTTGAAACCATTTTTGCCTCAATGGGCATATCATCGGGTGCGTTGAGGGTGTTCATAATGTTTGTGAGCCTGTCACCGCCGAAAAGCCTCATAATATCGTCTTCAAGTGAGATATAAAAGCGGCTTTCGCCCGGGTCGCCCTGCCTACCTGAACGCCCGCGCAACTGATTATCTATGCGGCGGGATTCATGCCTTTCCGTGCCGACTATAAACAGACCTCCTGCACTTCTGACTCTATCCGCCTCGTCGGTAATGCTTTGCCTATATTTATCGTTGAGCCTTCTGAACTCTTCGCGGGCATTTTGTATTTCTTCATCCTGCGTTTCGGCAAAGCCTGTCGCCTCAACAATCTGCTCCTCCGTATATCCCATGCGGCGCATTTCCGCCTTTGCAAGGTACTCGGAGTTGCCACCGAGCATGATATCCGTTCCACGCCCTGCCATATTTGTAGCAATTGTGACCGAGCCCTCTTTACCTGCCTGGGCGATAATCTCAGCCTCTTTGTCATGGTATTTTGCGTTGAGAACGGCGTGCTTTATACCCCTGCGCTTTAGCATGGAGCTGAGCTGCTCGGATTTTTCAATTGAAATTGTACCCACAAGGACAGGCTGACCCTTTTCGTGGCACTTTTCAATCTGTTCAATAACAGCTTCAAATTTTGCCTTTTCGGTTTTATATACCACATCGGGATGGTCTTTTCTAATCATGGGCCTGTTTGTGGGTATTTCGATAGCGTCAAGAGTATAAATCTGATTGAATTCCTGACTCTCCGTCATAGCCGTACCCGTCATACCCGAAAGCTTTTTGTAAAGCCTGAAATAGTTCTGGAAGGTTATGGTTGCGAGAGTTTTGCTCTCATGCTCAACCTTTACATTCTCCTTTGCCTCAATTGCCTGATGCAGTCCCTCATTATAGCGCCTGCCCAGCATTATGCGGCCGGTGAACTCGTCAACAATGAGCACTTCCCCATCCTTAACAACATAGTCCACATCCCTTTTCATGACACCGATTGCCTTAATAGCCTGATTGATATGGTGCTGAATTGTGATGTTTTCGACATCCATGAGGTTTTCAAGGTTGAAATATTTTTCGGCCTTCTCTATGCCGGACTTTGAGAGTGTTGCCGTCTTTGCCTTTTCGTCAACTATTACATCGCCGTCGGCAACATCCTCGGCGTTGGTTTTAGAATCAATTTCCTTAACCTTTGCAAGCGACAGGGTTTTTGCAAAGCTGTTTGCCATGCGGTATAAATCAGTTGATTGCTCGCCCTTGCCCGATATAATAAGAGGTGTTCTTGCCTCATCGATAAGGATTGAGTCAACCTCGTCGACTATAGCAAAAACATGCCCGCGCTGAACCTTGTGCTCCTTATATTGAACCATATTGTCACGCAGGTAATCAAAGCCCATTTCATTGTTTGTGCCGTAGGTAATATCCGAATTGTAGGCAAGCTTTCTTTCCGCATTGTCTATTTCATGCACAATAAGACCTACGGAAAGCCCCAAAAAGCGGTATACCTTACCCATCCACTCAGAGTCACGCCGGGCAAGATAATCGTTGACGGTAACAATATGCACACCCTCGCCGGTCAGGGCATTCAGGTATGCCGGCAGAGTTGCAACCAAGGTTTTGCCCTCACCTGTTTTCATTTCGGCAATTCTGCCCTGATGCAGAATTATTCCGCCGATAATCTGAACAGGGAAATGCTTCATGTTAAGCACCCGCCACGAAGCCTCACGGCAAGCGGCAAACGCTTCGGGTAAAATGTCATCAAGAGTTTCGCCGTTTTGGAGCCTTTCTTTAAACTCCGGCGTTTTTGACTGAAGCTGTGAGTCCGTGAGCTTTGAGTATTCATCCTCAAAGCTGAGCACCTTATCCCTTATCGGAATTATTCTCTTGACTTCCTTCGATGAATAATCGCCGAATAATTTTTTAATGATTCCCATTTTTTCACCTCAAGGAGCGGTTTTCGCTCAACAATACAATATTAGAAGCATTATAGCATAGAGTGAATAAAAAATCACGAATTATATTGTAAAAAATCTTTAAATTTTCTTAAAGTAATCATAATGTTGAAAATGTTAATATAATGTGTTACCATGAATAAAACATTTAAAGGAGTGCAAATAATGCCAAAGCGCAGGGATTATATCTCATGGGATGAGTATTTCATGGGCATTGCCATACTTTCGGCAAACAGGAGCAAGGACCCCAACACCCAGGTCGGGGCATGCATAGTCAATAACCGAAACAAAATAATGTCTGTTGGCTATAACGGCTTCCCAACAGGCTGTGACGATGACGATTTCCCTTGGGACAGAGCGGGAGATACATATGATACAAAATACCCTTATGTCTGCCATGCCGAGCTCAATGCAATTCTCAACAACAACGGAGGGAGCCTTTCGGGCTGCAGGATTTATGTTGACCTGTTCCCCTGCAACGAATGTGCTAAGGCAATAATTCAGAGCGGAATAAAAGAGGTGCTTTACCTTTCGGATAAATACTGCGACACGGTTTCAACCAGAGCGTCAAAGAGGATGTTTGACGCCGCAGGTGTAAAATATACTAAAATAAAAATGGCTCATGATGAGCTGGTTCTTGATTTTAGAGAAAGCAATATATGATTTTTAATAGGGGACTGTTTTGCGGAACGACACGGGTGGCGTTCCGTACCTTTTTTTGGGCATTCTCCACGCAACGACACAGGGGTCGTTGCCTACATTTTTTCGGGGAATTTTATTCAATATTCAACACAACATATTGCAGCTTTGTTCCGTCATCATTAAGAGGGCGGGCATGAAGAAGCGTGCTATTATCTACCCAGAAAAAGTTTGAATACTCGGCGGAAAAAACATATGGCTCCTCATACGAAACCTGTGTGCCGGTTTCAAGGTTACAAATAATAAGCTTCTGGATATTTGCGCCCTTCGGGTTCGCCGTGCCGGGGCTTGCGAGCACTGCCCTTTTCCCGTTCGGGCTTATGCTCAGCGTTTCGGGTGCTGCCTCAAAGCTAATATCCGAAAAGGTTTTGTCCTTGCCCGAAAGCAGTTGAGTGAAGGTGCTTGTATCCTTATTGAAAATATAGTCCCCGTCCTGAAGATAATGGCTGAAGAAATCCCCCTTCAGGGTTTTGTAGGCGTTCTCCTCCCCGCCCTTATTGAGAACGCACTGGAAGCCGCCCTCGGTGTTTCTCAGAAAAGCATAGCCGTAATCTGTCAGCCTTGCCCAGAAACCGACCATGTTGCTGACCTCTACACCGGGCTTTTTTGTCCCACGCAGCTTTATTATATCTGTTTTGTAGCCTGCTTGATCCAGCGTGTAATTCCTGCCCGAAAGGAAAAGCTGGTCATTTTGGGCATTGCTTAAAAAGTCGTCGGTAAGCATTGCCCAGTCCTCACGCAGCGCACCCTTAGTGTCAACTGTTCTCCCGTTATCGCTGGCGATGCGCCGGGTTTCTCCGCTTGAAAGGCTGACACTGAATGCCTCGGTATAAATCTTCTCACTATCTGCAAAATTATCCTTTTCAAAATCTATAAGGAGAAGCGCACCGTCTTTTCCAAAGCCTTTTGGCATATCGGTCAGCTTAAAAAAGGCATATTCATGTATTTTGATATCCGCCTTGCTAATTTTGTTTGTATAAAGGCCGCAGCCCGTTACCTTCTTATCACGCTCTATGTAGTAAACAACTGCGGGTATATTCTCATCGCTACACTTGACTGAAACCTTCAGTGTTTTTACCTCACCCGAATAGTCCGAAAGCTTGTCGTCGTCGTACTGCAAAAAACGAACCTTCCCATTAGGGTCGGCAAGATAAAAGACATCCTTAAAATCCGTCTGCATAACGGGGAAGCTTATCTGCCCACTTGCTTTTACTGCCTTGGAATAGGCACTCTTCTCTATTTTGAAATCGGAGGTGTCGATTCCACCGCCTGCATTCCTTCTGAAAACTATGGTTACAACCATAAAAGCCGCAGATGCAACAGCCAGTGCCGTGAGTATGGCGATAATTATGTTAAACTTCCTCTTCATAGCAGCCTCCTGTACATCTTTACTCAAAATTCTATTTCAACCTCAACCGGGCAATGGTCGGAGCCATAAATATCTGCGTGAATTTTTGCATCCTTCAGGCAGGATTTGAGCCTGTCCGACACAAGAAAGTAGTCAATCCGCCAGCCGGCATTTCGCTCCCTGGCATTGAATCTGTAGCTCCACCATGAATATGCGGATTCCAATTTCGGATAAAAAAAGCGGAAGGAATCTGTGAATCCCTCCTTGAGCAGCTCGTTGAACTTTGCCCTCTCCTCATCGGAAAAGCCGGCATTGCCCCTGTTTGACGAGGGATTCTTCAAATCAATTTTGTTGTGTGCAACATTCATATCCCCGCAGATAACAACAGGCTTTTTCTTATCGAGCTGCAGCACATGATTTCTAAACGCATCCTCCCACTTCATGCGAAAATCAATTCTTTTAAGCCCCTCCTGCGCATTGGGGGAATAGACGGTGACAATATAGTAATTGACAAATTCAAGGGTAATAACCCTTCCCTCCCCGTCAAGCTCCTCAATGCCCAGATCGTAGCTGAAATCTACCGGCCTCTCTTTTGTAAAGACGGCCGTGCCAGAATACCCTTTCTTTTTTGCGTAATTCCAAAACTGATAATAGCCCCTGAGCTCCAATGCAAGCTGACCTTGTTGGAGCTTTATTTCCTGCAAGCAGAAAATATCGGCATCAAGGGCATTAAATGCATCTTCAAAGCCCTTGCCTATGCAGGCTCTTATTCCGTTAACATTCCAGGATATAAATTTTTTAACCGCCATAAGCCGCCTCCGTTTAAGTAAAAATAGCCATATTTGAAAGTCAAAAACGAAAAATCAAAGCTTCATTGAAAAGATGAATTAATGCATGTATTATATCACATTCTGCACAAATTTGACAATGTTTTTCCTTGACAAAATGTTTGGTTTATTGTAGATTATAAATAGTGCGTTTCCATATATTGCTAATAGTATGGGAGCAGTATCTTGAAGGGGGAATTCTTAAAAGGTAATACGGCGTATTTTTAAGTTATTTTGGCATACGGCATATGATTAATTTTAAAGGAGATATTATTAATGAAGAAATCAATTAGCAGAGTCATTTCTCTATTGTTGGTGTTTGCAATGCTCTTTGCTTTCGGCGCGTGCGGCTCAGATGAAAAAGATGTTGTAACAACCGATCCTACAACCACTCTTTCTGACCAAGCGGATGCAACCACACAAGCAAATAATCAGGATACTTCAAGCACCTCAACAACAGGTGACAAGGTTGACACCTCACAAACGAGCAAGAACCCGCTTGAAACCGAAGTTAAGCTACCTCAGGGCACGGCTGAAATACTTGCGGCCTACACAGACGTTTTGAACTTTGCAAAGACCTCAAAGCCGGCATACAAAAAGGTTGAATATCAGGTTCTTCCTGAGAAAGAAAGGAAAATTGACAGTGGGATTGTTGACAGATTGCTCGGCCTTGCAAGCAAATTTATGACAACCGAAGATGAGGCAAAGGAGAAGCCTCAGGTCAGCGATAAGAACAGCAATATGAGATGGTTCCCCGTATATAAGAGCGATAAGGGCTGCCTTCTTACCGACACGAGCGCCATAAAAGAAGCAAAATGTGAAAAGCTCTCCAATGGTAGCTTTAAAATCACGATTCTCCTCAAGGAAGAAATGAATCCGGAGCCTTATGATGAAAACACAAAGAGATGCTCTAGCTATACAGGTAAGATGTTCGGCCCACTTGCGAAAGCAGAAATAGATAAGGAAATTGACGGCATACCAGTGATTAAAAAGGCAGATTACAGCCTTAAATATTATAACTGCAAGGCAGTGCTTGTATATAATCCCGTAAACAAGCACATTGTAACTCTTGACCAGTTTATGAGCACTTTAATTACTTTGAGCGGAAAAATTGTTCTTTTACCTGAATTCAGCGGAACCGCAGTTCTTAACAACACTATGAATATTTATGATGTCAAATATTGATTTTTTAAATTACTGAATTTTATTCAAAAACCTAAAAAAAACCGCCCTATTTTTTGGGGCGGTTTTTTTGCACGGAATACGAATAAAGAAAGAATGATATATAATAATATTATAATAATCAATATTCTTACAATCCGCATCGAAACAATTGCCCGTTTATAAAAT
>LSQX01328771.1_pt2 | contig 12638 bp, 11 predicted proteins | sample 654561 | NCBI WGS metagenome assembly LSQX01 (sample SAMN04489861, study PRJNA283612) | anaerobic digester metagenome | isolation source: 4 biogas reactors fed with cattle manure at either 37C or 55C with and... | place: Denmark: Kongens Lyngby | collected 2014 | reverse complement strand
ATAACTGTGTTATCAGTTCAACTTCAGCTGCTGTGCTTTGATTGGGATGCCATTTAGGCTTCCTTGAGTATTCTTCCAACGAGCTCCTTGTGCCGTCATATCTTTTAAGCCACCTATCTATGCTGGGGCGGCTGGCGCCATACATTTCGTGTGCTTTTGTTTTTCCATGTTTTTGTGCGTAATCACAAATCTTCTTGCGCTTTGATGATGTGTATGTTACACTCATTTTGCAACAACCTTTCTTTTTGTGGATGATGTTTTGTCATGAAATCATTTTACCACAAATTATCGGTTGTTGCTTTTTTATTTGTAACATATGTATTTTAACAGGACAAACAAAACATTACAAAAATTGTGCCGCGTTAAATAATTACGCCGCATCGCAAAAAAAGGCGCCGCGAGCATAATATCTGCGCGCGGCGTCTATTAATGTGTGCTTTAAATTTGGAATTTAAAAAACTAAAAGCTTTCTAAAGCGCCGCCCCATTCGACGACGGAGAACCCTTTTCTCTCAAACTTATCAAATGACTGACCTTGAATCTTTATCGGCTGTTTCAGCGGCGTATAAACCATAAAAACACGGAGCAGACTGTCGGGCTTTGGATTTATAAAGAGCTTCGCGTCGTCAGTGTAAGCGGTTGTTTGAAAGCAAATCCTGTTGTACGGATTTTTTTGGAGGTGAGGAACCCAAAACTCATTGAAATCCTCTGTTTCGCTTTTGCTCAAGCCCATCAGGGCAAGCTTTTCGCAGAGGAAGCTTTCGGCGTCGTCCCCTTTGACACAAAACCCGCGCGAAAAATCGTAATCATGCTTGCCTTCGCCCTCCCAAAAGAGATATGCGTATTTCGAGCTGTCGGAGTTTATTATCCGCCCGTCGGGATAGGCGGTGACTTCCCAGCCCGAGCCGTATTCCGGTATTGTTTTTGTCAGATTGCCGCTGTAACGCAGCTTGACGCTGATGTGTTCCTTTTTCTCAGGATATAAATATATGACAGGCTTGTAGACCATATTTTCTTCAAGCTTAAAATCGCTTTTCTTGACCGAGACAGCAATGATTCTTATGGGAAACACTTCTAAAAAACCGTCGTCGGCATTGTAATACACTTCAACAATATCGCCGCTTTTATATTTTTTATCAAGAGTATAAATGACTTCGTACTGGTTCGGGGACGGCCATGGATGGCACGCCGTAAACCAACCGTCGCCCACCTCGTTTATCTCAAGCGTGATGGTGCCCATTTCGCTGTCGGACGAGGTTTTTTCCGTTTTTGTGTCTGTTGGTTTATTTATGTTTTCTGTTTTGCCTGCGGAGCTTTCCGTTGCCGCCGCCGACACATTCACGTCCGCCGTCCCGTGAGTTTTTGCTGTTTGTGTTGATAAGCTATTGTCTTGTGATATGTCTTCGGCTTCCGACGACTCGGAGACACGCTCCGAGCTTTCGGCGGAAGTATGTTTGTCAGTAACATCAATATCTGCAAAGCTGTAAGCGCAAGCGGCGGCAAAAACTATCACAAGCGCCGACAATACGGAGACAAGAGAGTTTGCAAGCTTTTTCATAAAGAACTCAACCCCCTGCTTTTATCGCAAGCTCTATGGCATTTTTACGGCTGTCGGAAATCGCTTTCCATCTTCCCGTTTCATCGCATAGGGCGTTGCCTGACCACTTAAAAATATGAACTGTGCCGTCGCTCAAGGCCATGCTGACGGTAAATATCTCGCCTGTCGGCTTTTCAGTGTCGTCAAGGCTTTCAAGCCCGCCTTTGCTTGCCCAAATAAACGCTTCGTCAAAATCCTTATAATCCTTTTCTGAAGAGTATGTCCACGCCGACCCGTCGCTTGAAGATATTGACGCGTCAACAACTCTCGTCGGAAGATTTTCCGCTGTGTTTTTTGAAGTCGTCTCAGGCAAGGAACCATGGCTCGGAACGGTTGTCGTGTTGCCCGCCGTCGCAAACAGCTCAACGTTTTTTTCTTCGTCGTCCCGCGGCGCGGCTTGCTTTGTGCTTGACTCTCCGCTCAAAAGCGAATTTGAAGCGGCGGCGGTTTCGATTTTTGCGCCTTGCGCCGTTTCCTGCAAATCATACTCTTCGCAGCCGTCTTGCTCGCCAATTTCGTTTTTTTGCTTGCTGTGGCATAAATCTTCTTCAAGGAGGCAATCCTCCCGATATTCACTGCCGCAATCCCCGTTAAGAGAGGAACCCGCCGCGCTGTCAAGGGACTTTGCGATTTCGGCGCGTGACGAACCAAAAACGGCTAACGAAACAACCGCCGCGCAAGCGGTGACAGGAATACAAAACGCCAAAGCCGTCCTGCGCCTTTTACGCTGCTCGGCTAAGTATCTGTCTCGCTTTTCAAAAATGCTTTCAAGATAATCTTCCCTGCTCTTCATAGCAAAATCCCTCCTTTTCCATAGCGTTTTTCAGTGCTTTCTTTGCTCTGTACGAAAGATTTTCGATTTGTTTCCTGTTTTTCTTCATCACCTTGCCGGCCTGCTCTGCGGACATATCCTCAAAATACAGCAAGTGCAGCACTGTGCGGTAATCGTCCTTGAGCTTGTCGATTGCCTCGTGAAGCTGACGGTTGCGCTCTCCTGTCAGAAAGATTTCGTCAAGATCGGGTGCTTGGGCAGCATGAACCGATTCATCAAACAAAACCTCGTCGCGCCGTGCCAGCTTGCGGATATAATCAAGCGCCTTATGTCTTCCGATGGCATAAAGGTAAGTTTTGAGTGAGTTCTTAAAGTTGTACCTGTGTTTATGTATCAGCAACTCCAAAAAAACGTCCTCTGACAGCTCCTCAGCCACAGAAATGTTGCGCACAAAACGATTGATAAAGAAAATCAGACCTTCTCTGTACATGTCTATTATTTCGCCGAACGCACTTTCATCGCCTTCAAGGAAACGGCGGTAGCTACTTGCACCGTTTTCCATGCGGGAACCTCCCCTCGGGCATAAGCTTTGATGCTTACAACCCTTATTCGTTTTAACTAAGTAAAAACACTCACTGTTTTAAAAGTTTTTTTAATAATACCACAATTAACGGTCAAATTGCAATATTGCCGAGTTTGACAAAAAAGCGGCGGCATCGCCTCTACTTTAGGAGAGGTGTCTCCGCTTTAGCGGAGACGGAGAGGTTATTTGCAGGAACCGCCCCCTCTCAGTCGCTTCGCGACAGCTCTCCCAAAGGGAGAGCTACGGGTGGGGGAGAGCCACAGGGCGGGGGATGTATTTCTGACACCGCACTCATTCAATAGATCTTGATATAAAGGGCTTCAAAGCATAAAAAATACCGCAGAAAGATATATTGTATCAATCTGCGGTATCAGTGTGTGCTGTGACAGAGCCGTCGATACAATATTATTTTTCGTAGGTAGGGGTATTCAAATTTTACGTTAGGGTATTCAGAATCACACAGGGGTATTCAAATCGCAAAAAGCGCGATAAATGGGCGTTTTTCGAAGGTTTACGTGCTCTGATGCCAGTAGCCGGCAGAAGGTGCAAATGCCGCAATCCGGCTGGGTGCTTTTGAAATTCTACCCGAAACGGAGATGGGATTTATGGACAGAGCGAAGTGTGACTATGAAATCCGAGGCGAAAATCTGCCGATTTTCGTAGCCAAGACTGAGTCCCAGATGGTGTTGTCACTGATTCATGCTAATAATAAACCTCCGCATAGTTCTACAGAGTGTAGCAATTTTTGCATTTGATTTCTAAAAAATATTGACATATATCCTTTTTCGGATTAAAATATAATGTGTGTTAGAATAAATGTAATCAGACCTTGAAAACGCAGAGCTATCATTACAAACTAAAAATGCCAATGATTACGCTTTGTTGTTTGGAGAGAGTGAATGATGAATGATTTTTACACAGTAAATGAAGCCGCAGGACTGTGGAACTTGTCCCCTTGCTGGGGTGCGAACTATGTGATCTCAAGGAATGGTGCCGGGTACTGTTCAATTTGGCAAGGCGTAGGCAATACATAAAGATACAAAAAAGCATGCCGATGGCAGAGTAAAAACAGGTATATACAAAAGCTGGAGAGGCAACTCTCAGAAAGAAGTAGAAATGATTGATCTAAACTTGGATTTTGATGAAGGTATCGTCCTTGAAACTTCCGAGGCAATATGGGTAAGCAGAAAAGATAAAAAATTGGACGGCTTCGTGTTAACCAACAAGAACATTTACTGTTCTTACAAACAGAGTACAGTGCTTTTTTCAAAGCCGACTGTTGAACTTGTCAAATTGCCGTTGTCCGACATAAAAATAATCAACAATCAGTCTCAAGTTCAACACGCAAAAGTTGATGAGAAAGATTGTCTTCAGATTCAGTTCCTGCAAGGCAGAGAACTCTATACTTTTAAGTACCCCGCCAAGAAAGCTGCACAGGAGTGGGTCATAAACATCAACAACGTTCTCGGAACAGAAGTGGCGGCAGCTCCTAAAAAAGCTAATCCATTTGGTGGTCTTTCTGAAATCGCTGCGAATCTCAAAAGCGCCGCTGACTCGGCAATGCAAACAGTGTCCTTTACTGCAAAACAGGTAACCGAGCCTGCAAAGGAAAAGGCCGCTTCTTACGAGTACATAAAACAACAACCAACGCCGCAACACCAAACAGAACAGGCTTCTGAGGCTCCTACTCTAGCCGGCGGCAGTTTCTGTGTTAATTGCGGTACAAGACTTACTGTGGGCACAAAGTTTTGCCCATCTTGCGGAACTCCTGTGGGTGAAACTGCTACGGCGACGGCGCCCTCGATTGCGCAGAAGCATACTATCCCTACAACACCCCCTTCGAACAGCACACAACGTCAACAGGAATTTGCGGGTCACGTTCTGAAATGTCCTAACTGCGGTGCTGTTATTTCCCAAACTACTGCTATATGCCCGGAGTGCGGAATTCGTATTATAGGACAGGCTGCCGTAAGTTCAGTTCAAGTGTTTAGCGAACAACTGATGATGATTGAGGCTTCACGAAAAAAAGCAGGCATCAGCTCGATGTTCGGCCTTACGGTAGACCCGGCAGATCAAAGAAAACTTTCCCTTGTTCGTAGTTTCCCAATACCTAATACAGTGGATGATATCTTGGAGTTCATGATGCTTGCCGTAGCCAATATTGATGTTGGCTTGTCCAAAAACACCATGATGCACAAATATCAAGGAAGCATGAAGTCTGCCGAAACCAGCGCGACAATGCCAAAAACCATCAGTGATGCGTGGGTATCAAAGATGCAGCAGGTCTACCAAAAGGCTGAGGTATCATTCCCTAATGATCTCGCCTTCTCGAGCGTTAAGCAGATTTATGCCGATAAAATGAAGGAGCTAAAAATCAAAATATAGAGGTATTGATAAGGGGTTATCATGGCTTGCTGAGCCAACAACAAAGCCAAGTTAGGTGAAGCACAGAAAAACATCGACGAGTTCAATCAAAGAATGAACGGCTAATCAACAGAAAAGTTGATAGGGCAACGAAAGGAGAATAAAATATGGCTTTATTCGGAAAACCAGACACTGGTGGATTTATGGATGAGATTCGCTGTGATGAACCTTCATATCTCATCTGGAAATGGCATCCTGCCGGTTCTCAAGCAGGTAACAACAACAGAGAGAATGCTATTAGATGGGGGTCTTCTCTTCGCGTCAAGGACGGCGAAGTTGCCGTTTTCGTATACAACCAGAAAAACGGCATTATGCAGGATTATACCGTCGGCCCCTATGACGAAATAATCAAGACCGACAACTTCCCTATTTTGGCAAGCATAGTCGGACTTGCTTATGCCGGAGGAACACCTTTCCAAGCAGAGGTTTACTTCATTAATCTCTCAAGGGTAATCCAGGTGCCTTTTGCCGTTCCGTACTTTGATTTGTATGACCCAAGATTCCTCGACTTCGGAGTGCCAACAGCGGTTCGCGGCAAGATTACCTTTAATATTGCCGACTATGCTGAATTCATCAAGCTCCACAGGCTGAGCAATTTTGACCTCAATGCCTTCCAGATGCAGATTAGAGATTCTGTCTGTCGCTATGTCAAAGGGATTGTTGCCAATGCTCCAGTCGAGAAGAATATTCCCGTGGTGCAGATTGAAAGGGTCATTCCGCAAATTAATGCACTGGTCGAGGATAGTGTTCGTGAACGGTTAGAGAAAGACTTCGGAGTCAATGTCACCGGCGTAGACATTAACACCATTGAAGTTGACAAGACCAGCGAAGGCTATCTGCAGCTCAAGCGTGTTACGCAGGATGTCTCCACAGCGACGGTCGAGGCACAGACTGTGGTCAACGTCAAAAATCTTCAAGATACGCAGCGAATCAATGCCGAAAACATGGAAGAGACTCTGCGCATTCAAAGAGAGGAAACTCAGTATGCCCAGCGCAAACAGAATCAGAGTGCAAACTTTGCCGCTTATCAGCTTGAGCAACAGGCTGCTGTCGGCATTGCTGGGGCTAACGCTCTCGGGCAGATGGGTGCCGCTGGTGCAACAGAAATGTCCGGCGGCGGTGGCATGAATATGGCCGGCATGATGGCGGGTATGGCTATTGGCGGCACAGTAGGTCAGAATATGGCCGGTATGATGAACAATATGATGGGTGGAATGCAGAATCCTCCGGATGGTGCTCCGCAACAAGTCGCTCCGGTGGCTCCGCCTCCGATGCCTATGGTGGCTTACTATGTTGCCGTAACTGGGCAAGTCGCCGGTTCATATGATCTTCCCACATTAACTCAAATGGCTGTCGCAGGAACATTCACCAAGAGCAGTCTTGTTTGGAAGCAAGGTATGGCAAACTGGGTAGCAGCAGAAACGGTGCAGGAACTACAGTCTGTTTTCGGTGGAGGTATGCCTCCTGTTCCTGGAGGAACTTCGCCTGTTTCCACTACACTATAATAAGGAGGTGCAGCTATGAGTGATATGAACTTCTTTTCGATTGACAAACTTGTAGAATTCGGCATGGGTGTTGCCGTAGCTAACCAGATGGCTACTTCTATGAACCAGAGTCTGAACCAGATGTTAATCCCTGGTGCTGGGAGAGTAATGCCGAACAATACTGAAACATTCTATTATGCCGCTATCGACAATAAGGCGGCGGGACCGTATTCACTGACGGAACTTTCCCGTTTGATAGGCGAAAAGAAGATCGTGAAGGAATCTTATGTTTGGAAGCCGGGAATGAACCAGTGGGATCTGGCAGAAAACCTTGAAGAGGTTTTGAAGCTCGTTGCTCTGACGCCGCCCCCAATACCAGTTAAGTAAAGCATTGATTCCAGAGGCTGTACCTTTTGAGTTCTGGGATTTTTGAAAAGAAAGAGTAGGGGATTATCGTGCCACGTTGAGCTCGTGGTATTAATGTCAATGGTGAATGATTAAGATGCTATAAAGTGTAGAAAACAAGCGATTTACCAATTTGGGCTGTTTGTAAAAATGGCTGAAACCATTGAAAAACCCCTTGTTTACGGGAACTTATCGAGAGAGATTGTTTGGTAGACAGATGAACTTTGAGTAGGTTGTGGAGATAGAAATGTTGTAGTGAGTAAGTTTTGTTTGGAGCACTATTTTTTACCAAAAGAGATAATTTGACTATGCATTGCCTGCAAAAAAGACAAGCTGACAGAAGCAAAGAAAATGGACTAATTGATGCGGAGCGAGAGGTGAGAAATATATGTTAAATTTTGAGGATTTCTTCCCGGTTGAACACCCGAAAAAAACAAAAGTAAAGTTTAATATGAATGCTGGGGATACTAATTATCCTGCGTGGGATTTTTTAATCAAGGGCGAAGAAGACCCTGACTGGATTGGTATGAATTCCCACAAGAAAAAGCAAGCAAATAATAATTTGAATCGTGCGGATTATCTGCTTACTTTTGCTCAGTATTATCCATATGGTGCCAATTATTATATTTTTGGTGGTATGTATAAGGTAGAAATGATCCTTCCGGAGGTTTTTAATCAAACAGGATACAAATTGACCTTGATGGATGTGTTTGCTGATTATAGGAAGCGGTTGATAATAAGACTTGAACACCCAATTGGAAGAGATATTTATAATAAACCTTATTCCTCTGTGCAGCGTGATTTTAACCCAGAGGTATATGAACTGGCATCATCTACAAAACTTGGTGCTTTTCCTGGTTATAACAATGTTTTACTTACTCACAAAGACATGCAGACCATTATTAACATGGAAGCCCCAGAATGGAAAACGGCTCTTTCAAGCGTCAAGGGTGTATACTGCATTACCGACAAGTCCAACGGTCAGCTTTACATTGGTTCTGCATCTGGCGACAGTGGAGGAATATGGCAAAGGTGGTCATCTTACGCAGATGTTACAAACCTAACCGGTGGGAACAAATCCTTTGAAGAACTGAAAAATGCCGGAGCAGACCACATCATTCACAATTTCACGTACTCCATTCTTGAAATCTTTGATATGAGAACCAAGAGGGAAGATATTATACATAGAGAAGAATACTGGAAAAGAGTCTTTCAAAGCGTCAAATACGGGATGAACAACACGAGACAAATGCTTCTGGTACTATAGCATTTTACTTTTTAATCGGTTCATCTTTGTAGACCCGGCAATAAGTTGCCTTGCTTATAACTCTCAAAGTCCGCCCGCATGCCGACGATCCAAACTCAATGTATCTACATAGCGAATCATTCCGTCATATCGATTCGTAAAAAGGGAAAAAACCTCTCGATTCTGTGACCTTTATTGATACCGTTTGCATCCTTAAATTGTAATCCTCACTCCGGCAAGAAAGATGACAGCCACTTTACCGTCCGTGGAGACTTCCATGCGGTCTACGGTGCGTATGAAGGTATGGTAATCGAAGCTATCCATTCTGCCGATTTCATCGAGGAGTCCGCTCAGGTCTTCCGCCCGGTAGCGGACGAGCGGATCCTTGTTATGCTCCGCAGTCCTTTTGAGGGTTGCCTGATAACGGGTCTTCTTGCTCACCATGAGATTCCACACCTGCCGGAATACTTGTGTCGGTCGGTTAAACAGAATCCTGGCATCGGTGCAGGGCTCATCATCATCCTTTCGGAACCTCGTAATGAAGTGGGCGCATCGCCAGTAAAGTATCCGCTTCCCGCCGTAGGTCTTGATGTTCTGCTGCACCATTGACCGTCCACAGGCGGCGCAGAAGATTTTCCCGCGGCAAGGATAATCGGGAGAAGGCATATCCGCATAGTTCTCCCGGCGCCTTTTTCGCTCAAGCTGAACAAGCTCCCACAGATGCTTATCCACCGCCTTTGGAAACTCACCTTCAAGGAGATACTGCGGAAGTTCTCCCTTGTTGCTCACTTGCTGTTTGGTAATGGGACTGACTTTGAAACGTTTTTGGAACAGGCAGTCACCGCTGTATTTTTCGTTTTCAAGGATGTTAATGACCACCCTGTTCACCCACTTCTTGCCTCCAAAGGGCGTGGGGATGACGTCCGCATTCAGCCCGTCCGCTATGGCGGCACAGCTGGAACCGTCCATGAACTCATGGAATATACGCTGCACTACTTTTATCTCGTCCTCGATTACGATGATGTTCCCGTCTGCGTTACGGTCATAACCGTAGATATTCCGGACGGGAATAGAGCCGGTGTCGCCTTTGGCGTATCGTTTCCGCTTGCCCCATTTGATGTTGTCGGACATCGCAACCGACTCCGATTCCGCAAACGCCGCCATGAGGGTAAGCATTAGTTCTCCGTCCGAGCTGATGGAATGCAAGTTCTCCTTCTCGAAATATACGTCGACGCCGAGCGTTTTCAGTTCACGGGTATAAACAAGCGTGTCCACGGTGTTGCGACCGAATCTGGACACGCTTTTTGTAACTATGGCGTCTATCTTTCCGGCACGGCAGTCCTCAATCATCTCCATAAATCGAGGCCGCCTTTTTGCTGATGTTCCGCTGATGCCCTCATCGGCATACACGCCGACAAGCTCGCAGGACTCGTCGGCTGTGAGCATCTCGGTGTAGAATTTGACCTGCGCGGCATAGCTGTGGAGCTGTTCCTCACTGGAGGACGATACCCGGCAGTACGCCGCCGTTCGCTTTTTCTCAACCTTTTCGGACTTTGGCAGAATTATTCTGGTTGTCATGATTCCACCATCTTTCTTTTCCTATATGCCTTAACACCGGGGTCTATCATCCAGGGCAGTTCCGTGCTGTCCCGAAACACAAATTTCACCGTGCAGTCCTCGTTAATGACCATATAATGAACAGCCGCCTGCCATACAAGCGGGTCGAACTCCACCAGGGCTTTTTTCTGCTTTTTCAAGAGTTGGAGGAACCCGCGAATCTGTACTTTCTTTGCGGCGCAGAGGGCAATTTTGGATGTAAGGTCTTGGTGTTCTTTCTGCAGGGCTTCGTACTCGGCGGTTATATCATCACGCTCTTTTTTGAGCGGACTGTCGTCTCCGCAGTCATCCATCATGCGGCTCTCCCTGGTGAGGTTGTCGTGCATCCTTGCGGCAAGTCCCGCGCTAAGTTCGTCAACTTCGGCAAGCCTGCGTCTATACTCCCCGTCGTCGGTAATGGCGGCAAGACATGTCTCGTAGTTCTGTGCGACTTCATCCTTTCTCGCAAGAATGCTGTTGAAAGCGTCCATAAAACAATTCATGATGGCGTCTTCCTTTACGGACGGCGTGGCGCAGTATTTTCGCTTGGTAAACTTGTTGTTGCAGTGCCATACGAAAGATTGGTAGGTGCTGTTGCTGTGCCACACTTTTCTGCCGTAGAAGCCGCCGCAGTCTCCGCATACGATTCTGCCGGAGAAAGGCGAAATGCAGGTGTATGGACCGCCTTCTTTGCGTCTTCGGAACTCTTCCTGGATCATCTCAAACTTTTCCGGCGGGATGATGGGAGGGTGGTTCTCGCTAACATAGAATTTGGGAAGTTCACCGTTGTTTTTCTTCACTTTTTTCGTTAAGAAATCCTCAACAAATGTAGACTGCAGCACCGAATCCCCGCGGTACTTGACATTTCTGAGTATGCTTCTGACCGTGGATTCCTGCCATTTCGTTTTCTTCATGGGGGTCGGAACGCCTTCTTCGGTAAGCCTTGCGGCAATGTCGTAGGTGGTCTTTCCGGCAAGGAACTCGTCGTAGATTCTGCGGACGATTTCCGCCTGTTTCTCTACGATATATAAATGACCATCACCGCCCATATCGTAGCCGAGGAAGGAACTGTAGGCAAAGGAAACCTTGCCGTCCGCCATACTCTTGCGTTTACCCCAGGTGATGTTTTTTGAGATGCTGCGGCTTTCCTCCTGCGCTAAACTCGCCATAATCGTGAGGAGAAGTTCTCCCTTGGAATCGAGGGTGTAGATATTTTCTTTTTCAAAGTAGACCTCCACACCCTTATCTTTTAGCTGCCGGATGGTGGTAAGGCTGTCCACCGTATTCCTGGCGAAACGACTGACTGATTTCGTGAGGATGAGGTCAATTTTTCCGTTCAGTGCGTCTGTTATCATCCGCTTGAATCCTTCGCGGTGTTTCGTGCTCGTACCGCTTATGCCTTCGTCAGAATACACTCCTTAAGGACTAATCCCCAATGCCAAAAAAAATGGCGTGAACCCCTCAGAGTTCACGCCGTTATCCTTTATACGCTGTTTTTCCACTTGCACTTGCTGTGACTGCCTTTTCCTCTTGTGGCATTGCGCCGATGTAGTTGTATACAATTCTTATGTTTTGCCTCTTTTCATCTGCCCAGTGCGGAAACCGTCGTGGATTCACCATCACCGTTTCGCCGACTTCAATCCGCTCAATGAATTCGCTTACAACCTCGGCACTCAAGTCCTTAATCTCCGTGAACCTTTTAACCATCCGCAGAAACTTGTCAATGCCCTGTGTCTGCGCTTCAGCCTGCTCAAGCACAGGGCGAAGGGCATCCATTTTTACTTTTAGCTCAACCTGCTCCTGTTCGTATTTGCCGAGCATTTTAGCAAACCGCTCCGAACTAAGCTCTCCGCTGACTTTGTCCTCATAAATTTGAGAAATAATGTCGTCGAGCTGTTGGATACGGTTTTCGGCTTTGCTGTACTCCGTTTTTGCCTTTCTAATGCTTTTTTCATTGTCTTCTTGAGCCTTTTTGCCCGCCATTTCAATGAAGCTGACCTCGTGACCTTTCGCAAGAGCAAACACTCGCTGTATGTCGGTAAGCACGAGTTGTTCGATTATTTCTTGACGGATTGAATGCGGTGTGCAGCTGCCGAAACTGTCCGAATTTGCTCGGCTCTGTTTGCAAATGTAATAAACGTATTGTGCTTTCGCACCGTTTGCCCGCCGTTTAATATGGAGTTTACTGCCGCAGTCTTCGCAATAAAGTCTCCCATTCAAAACGCCCATGTCACCGAGCTTTGTCGGTCGCTTGCGTCCGTCTCGGATACGTTGAACGACATCAAATGTTTCTTGCTCTATAATGGCAGGGTGTGCGTCCTCAAATATCGTCCAATCCTCAACAGGACGGTATATGTGGGTCTTATCCTTGTAAGACTTTACCGTAACTTTGCTCAAGGTTGCAATTCCAAGATACTCCCTGTTTGCTAATATGTCAGATATGTTGGAAGCACACCAATGATTATTCGGGTATTTGTACTCCGGCAGTTGCTTGCCCTCACGCTTGAGGCGGTGAATGCTCGGACGGTCAAG
>LSQX01253768.1_pt8 | contig 12638 bp, 9 predicted proteins | sample 654561 | NCBI WGS metagenome assembly LSQX01 (sample SAMN04489861, study PRJNA283612) | anaerobic digester metagenome | isolation source: 4 biogas reactors fed with cattle manure at either 37C or 55C with and... | place: Denmark: Kongens Lyngby | collected 2014 | reverse complement strand
AAAGTGGACCGTTCCGTAACCGGGTGGGTAGCCAACCAGCAATGTGCCGGGGAATTGCAATTGCCTCTGAATGATTACGGGCTGACTGCCATTGGCTATGTACCTTCTGACAAAGGCTTTTCCGGGATCGCCACCTCGCTGGGACACGCCCCCGTACCGGGTCTCATTGATCCTGCCGCAGGCAGCCGGCTTTCCATTGCCGAGGCGCTGACCAACCTGGTTTTTGTCGCGTTGGAAAACGGCCTGCGGGATGTGTCCCTGAGTGCCAACTGGATGTGGCCCTGCCGCAACCGGGGCGAAGATGCCCGTTTGTACCGTGCGGTACAGGCCGCCAGCGACTTTGCTATATCTCTGGGCATCAATATCCCTACTGGCAAGGATTCCCTTTCCATGACGCAAAAGTACCCCGACGGTACGAAGGTTCTGTCCCCCGGAACGGTGATCATCTCGACTGTGGCCCCGGTACCCGATGTGCGCACCAGGGTGCGGCCGGTGATGGATCTGAGCGACCCGGACTCGGCGTTGCTGTATATTGATCTTTCCGGAAGAACAGACGGACCTTGCCATCTGGGCGGTTCTGCCCTGGCACAGTGCCTGGGAAAGATAGGCACTGACTGTCCCGATGTGGAGGACATTCCCGCCTTCCAAAGGGGATTTGCTGCCGTACAGGCTTTGATCGAACAAGGAATGGTTCTGGCCGGACACGACGTTTCCGCCGGCGGGTTGCTTACCTGTTTGTTGGAAATGTGTTTTGCCAATGTCCGTGGCGGAATCCGTCTTAAGGACCATGTGCTGGAAGACATTGCCGGGGCAGACAGGGTGGCTGCCTTGTTCTCCGAGTACCCGGGAGTTGTGCTTCAGATACGTTCCCACAGGATTCGTGAAGCCCTGGGCCTGTTGCTCCGGGATAATGTAAAAACATGGGTGCTGGGGGCTCCTTCACAGGACAGATCGATCGCTGTGGACAGGACACTTTCCTTTGATATAGATAAGCTCAGGGAACTCTGGTACAGGACGTCCTACCTGATGGATATCCGCCAGAGCGGTCCCGAAAAGGCCCTGGAGCGTTTTGATAATTTCGGCAGGACACCGCTTGTTTATCATTTTCCCGCCTGGTTCAGCGGCGCCATGGAAGTCCGGAACCAGATTCCGAAAGGGACTTCGTTACCTAAAGCGGCCATAATACGGGAAAAAGGATCCCAATGCGACAGGGAAATGGCCTGGATGCTTTATCTGGCCGGTTTTGATGTACTCGACGTGCATACCACGGACCTGATCTCGGGCCGTGAAACCCTGGAAGATATCAGGCTAATCGTATTTGTGGGAGGCTTCTCCAACGCGGATACTCTGGGCTCGGCCAAGGGATGGGCGGGTGCGTTCCTGTATAACCCGAAGGCCAAAGAAGCGCTGGATCGTTTCTATTCCCGGGAGGATACCCTGAGTCTGGGGGTCTGTAACGGCTGCCAGCTGATGGCTGAGCTGGGATTGATCACTCCTTCGTCGCCGGAGCATTCCCCTAAAATGCTGCGCAATGATTCCGGAAAATTCGAATGTAATTTTATAAACGTTACGATAGAGGAAAGTCCTTCCGTTTTCCTGAGGGCTTTGCAGGGCAGCCGCCTGGGTATCTGGGTGGCTCACGGAGAAGGCAAATTTGCCTTTCCATGCAACGGGGATGGTTTTGCCGTTGCGGCAAGGTATTCCTACGATTCATACCCGGCCAATCCCAACGGTTCTCCCGGTGCAGTAGCCGCTGTGACAAGTGCCTGCGGACGCCACCTGGCCATGATGCCGCACCCGGAACGTTGCATTTATCCCTGGAACTGGGCTTTGTATCCGGCGGAAAGAACCGCTGATGAGGTTTCTCCGTGGCTTTCCATGTTTATTGAAGCCCGCCGGTTTTGTATGACATAAGATATACCATCCCGTCCATGGTAGATACCACGATCCGTGAATGGCCAATGGGTTGAACGTAATTGATCAGTCCGTCTGAAAGCCGGACGTGCCAAACATTTTTTCCGTCATTTTTGTCGTAAGCGTACAGTATTCCCCGACCCGAGGGAACAAAGACCAATCCGTCCTGGGCCGTTACCGGGGACGGTCCGATTTCGTAGCCGAAACCTCCTGCTACCCGCCATTTGGACAAGGCGCTCCGGGGACCTGTACAGAAGGCGTAAAGGGAATCGAACATGGTCTTGACATATACCTGCTGCCCGTCTTCGGACAAGCCGATGCTCTCCCTGCCTCCTTCGGCTTCCCACACGGTTTTACCGGTCCGTGCATCAACAGCATAACACTTTCTTTCAGGTGTGGTAAAAAAAATCTTACCCTGCGCCTTAACCGGCCAGGTGGCAGCCGGGGAGTACATGCGCCCCCGGTGTTTGTTTTCCCAGATCCATTGCAGTTCTCCGGTACGGGGATGGAACGAATAGAGCTCATTTCCCCACGATCCCGTTACGACCTGAGACGGGTCTGCATACGGCTTTGATTCCATAAAGCCGTTAATTTTATCGTATTTCCAAAGCAGCTTTCCGCTGCCGGCGTCCAGGGCGCGGAACGTGTTGTCCGATCCGCCGATGTACACCACCTCATCCAGCACTACGGGCGAAGCCACTATGGATTTACCGGTGGCGTATTTCCACAGGGTGCTGCCGTTCCGGAGGTCCAGGCAATAAACATTTCTGTCTGTAGAACCTATGTACACTTTTTGTTTTTCTATATGAGGAGTAGCATAAATCTTTCCTCCTGTGGGCGTACTCCAGAGCAATGCCCCGGTTTCCAGGGAGACGGCCTTTACCATCCCTTTGGTGTTGGCATAAACGACGGTTCCCGACACCGTGTCGGCAATGGCAGCCGAGCCTATATCGCTGTCATCGCTGATCTGCCAGAGGATATCTACCAGGGGATGAGCTGTATCTGCCTGGTATTCAAAGGCCGTTTCTGCGGGACTGTTGATGTCGGAAGGAAGTTTTATAAATGGCAGGGTAAGCCATGAAGGCAGGGTATAGGAACTCATAGGCTCCGGCAATGCGATCCGTTCCCGGAAGGTCACTTCCCTTTTTCGGACAGTCACCAGGTTGTATCCCGGGCCCTCTTGTCCCCTGGACTGGGAAGACCGGCATTTGATCACCGGAATACCTTCTGTGGCCATTGCTTCGTTTGTGTGGTAATGCCCGCAGATGGAAAGGCGGATGTCCCTGGTCCTGAGAAGATCAATGACTTTCGTGTAATTGCTCATGTCTTCGGTGAGCGGATAATGGTTGATGAATATTACTGGCATTCTTTTGGGGACGGTCTGCAATAAACTGTCCAGCCATACCATGCTTTCCCTGGGCACCATGGCCGGAGCCATGCGCATGTTGGGTCCTGAATTGGTGCCGGCAAAAAGGATGTTGTTGTGTACAAATGAGAATTGTTCGTACCCGAATGTTTCCAGGAAGGTGTTGCATCCGCTTTCGGACCATTTGGAATCGTGGTTGCCCGACAGGATGTACCAGGGTTTTTCAAGTAATTCAAGGATACTGTGAGCAGAACGTATTTCCTCATCGGAACCGAATTCGGTAATATCACCGGCAAGGATCACAAAATCTATGCTGTCCTGTGCGTTGATGTCACTGATGACGGTCATCAGTTCCATTTCGGAGTTGGGATTGTTCCTGTTGATGTGGGTGTCTGCGATTACCGCAAAACAGGTGACGTCACCATTGCTGCAGCTGCCTGCAAGGAAGATGACTGTTAGAAACAATAAAAGTCTGATGTTCATTTCCGTTTTAATTTGACGGATTTTTTGGCGTAGTACACGAATCCACAAGATACACCAGGGACATGTAGGGAATGCCGCCGTTGGTCATCAGTCCGATCTCGCAGGTACGGCTGTTGGAATAACCGGTCCTGACACCGGCGGCTTCCAGTTGTGGTCTGAGTTTTCTCAGGGCATAGGCATTAACCTCGGGCCGTGTAAATCCCTTGTCTCCGGCAAAGCCGCAGCAACCCACTTCCCGGGGGATCACCACATGGGTAGCGCACCTTTCCGCCAAACGTCGCATTTCCTTTTCCAGGTGCATTTTCTGTGTAGTGCAGGTAATGTGCAGGGCTACGGGCAGGTCGGTAGGGTGGAAATCCAGCCGGGGGACAAGAAACTTTTCTATAAATTCCACCGGCTCATAAAGGTCCATGTTTTTGATCTTTTCCCGCATGCGGTACAAACAGGGACTTTGGTCGCATAGTACCGGGTATTTGCCTGCCCGGCTTGCGATCCACAGGGCTCCGTTCAGTTCTGCCGTTTTACGGTCGGCTATGTGGGGCATGCCTTTGCTTTCCCATATGGTCCCGCAGCACAGGTTGTCCATATTGTCGGGGAAAATGACATCGAAGCCCGCCTTTTGGAGCAGGTTGACCATTTTTTCCGTAAGGGGAGTATTGTCAGGGGCACCCCGTGCCACTCCCATGCTCTGGTTGATGCATGAAGGGAAGTAGACTACTTTGTCTTTTTCCCGTTCACCGGTCTGTGGCAGTGGTTTTACACGATGGGCTCCCGGCATCGCAGGTGTCCAGAGGGGGAATCCCAATTGATGGGCTATCCGGCAGATCCAGCCCATGATAGCCGAACCGAGAACGATGTGTGCTGTGCGTGCAAGCTTCAGCACTATCCTCATGATGTTTTTCAGACCGGAGAAATGTTCTGCGGACAGACGTCCCAGGATCTCGTCACGGGATCCCGGAGGATGGGCCTGTTCCCTAAGGTAATGCGTCAAATCGCCCGTATTGATCTCCATAGGGCAGGAAGTGGCGCATAGTCCGTCGCCTGCACAGGTAGCCCGTCCGGGATAGAAGTAATCCTTTTCAAGCTGTTTCAGCAATTTGGGATTCTCCCCCGTTTCACACAGCCGTCTGATCTCTCGCCGGACGATGATCCGTTGCCTGGAACTGAGGGTATGGCCCCAGGTCAGGCAATTGATCTCGCAGAAGCCGCATTCTATACATTTGTCCACCACCGGGTGTACCACCGGGAGGGGTTTGAAATCTTTAATATGGCACAGGGGATCCTGGTTAAAGATCACACCGGGGTTGAGGAGGTTCTGCGGGTCAAAAAGATTTTTCAGGCGCTTCATAATATCGAAGGCATCTTCTCCCCATTCAGTGGCCACGAAGGGAGCCATGTTCCGGCCCGTTCCGTGTTCTGCTTTAAGCGATCCGTTGTATTTTCCGGCAACCAGCGAGATCACTTCCTCCATCAGGGCCTGGTAACGGGCGACTTCCTCCCGGGTGTCAAAGGATTGGTTGAGAATGAAATGGAAGTTGCCTTCCAGGGCATGGCCGTAAATGGCGCTGTCTTCGTATCCGTGTTTTGTAAGGATATCCTGCAATTGGGCAACGGCCTGCGGCAGGTCTTTCAGATGGAATGCCACATCCTCGATCAGGCAGGTGGACCCGGGTTTCCTCATTCCGCCGATGGAAGGAAAGATTCCGGCCCGGATGTTCCACAGCACGGAATACTCGCTTTCTTTATCGGTAAAGGATACAGGACGTAATTTTGTAAAGCGGTCCAGACCCTGGATGATCGTTTGGATCTTTGCGTTCAGTTCCGCTTTGTTGTGGCCGGCAGTTTCTATCAGCAGGGCGGTGGTGCCATCTGGAAAGTCTTTGATGAAATCCGGGATTCCCTTCCGTCCTTCAACCGATTTGAGTGCCTTTCTGTCCAGAAGCTCCGTCCCGATCACGGGCATTTCCCTGAGTGCCTGAACGGCCCGGCAGGCTTCTTCTATGGAAGTGAAATAAACCATAGAACTGGCACGCAACGGCCACAGGGGTTCGGTACTGACCGTGACACGGGAAAGAAAGGCCAGGGTCCCTTCAGACCCTACGATAAGATGCGTTATCAGGTCGAAAGGATCTTCAAATTCCACCAGGGGGAGCAGGTTCAGACCGGTCACGTTCTTGATGCTGTATTTGTACCTGATCTTTTCCACCAGGGAAGGATGCTTCATAACCCGTTCGCGGAGCTGCATGAGTTGTATCAGGAATTCCGGGTGTGTCCTGCAAAAGGCATCCCGGGATTCTTTACTCCCCGTATCCAGGACGGTTCCGTCAGCCATAACAAGGCGCATGGAACGGACGATCCTGTGGCTGTTGGCGTGGGTGCCGCAGTTCATTCCGGAGGCATTGTTGGCAATGATCCCGCCCACCATGGCAGAAGAAACTGATGCCGGATCGGGAGAAAATTTTCTGCCGTAAGGTTTCAGGATCTCATTGACCCGGTCTCCCACGATCCCCGGTTCCAGGGTAATGGTCGCACCGTTGTCGTGTACCTGGTACTTGTCCCATTTTGTGGCTGCCACCAATAGGATACTGTCAGAAAGGCTTTGTCCTGAAAGACTTGTTCCGGCTGCCCGGAAAGTTACCGGCATTTTTTTTCTGTGGGTTACGGCCATAATCCGGGCCACTTCTTTTTCATTTTCCGGAAAAAGTACAATCTGAGGGATCTTTCTGTAAAAACTGGCATCGGTCCCCCAGGCCAGACGATGCAGGTAATCGGTACGGATGCGTTCCGGGGCAAGTATTCCGGTGAAAGGATTTTCAGATTTCATAAATAATTATCGATCAGGATCTTTTCCAGTTTTTCGAGGCCTTCCACGGCCTTTTCGGTAATGGTATGTAAGTGGTTTCTTCTAACAGGCGCGGGTTTCGGGTCGATCAGGAACAAAGGCGTGTTGCCGGATGCATAGTCTATCAGACCAGCGGCAGGATACACGGCAAGCGAGGTTCCCACAACAATCATTATTTCCGCTTCCCGGGTCCATTGAATGGCTTTTGACATTTCAGGGACGGGTTCTCCAAACCAGACAATGTGAGGACGGAGCTGCGTTCCGTCCGCGGCTTTGTCTCCCCAATGAACGGGTTCGTATCCAATTTCTGTGATCAGATCGGGATTCTCACTGCTCCTGGCTTTCGTAAGTTCCCCGTGCAGGTGAAGTATCCGTGTACTGCCAGCCCTTTCATGCAGATCATCCACATTTTGTGTCACGATCCCGATATCAAAAAATTGTTCCAGACCGGCCAGGATCAGATGTCCCTTGTTGGGTTTTGCTTTTTTCAGATCTGTTCTTCTTTGATTGTAAAAGGACAGCATGAGTTTGGGATCACTGTACCAACCTTCCACGGAAGCTACCTGGCGGACCGGATGGTTCTCCCACAGGCCACCGCTGTCGCGAAATGTGCTGATACCGCTTTGGGCGCTCATCCCTGCACCTGTCAATACAACTATTTTTTTCATTTCATCCAGTATGTTTTGCAGAAACGTTCCTTAAACCAAAGCTTGAACAGAGGGTCAATGAAACTGGGTTTTTTCCGGACGGTTTCTATGATGGCTTTCTTTTCAAGGGCATCCCTTACCCTGTATACGTTTGCCGAGGAGTTGAGCGAGTATTTTTGCAATACATCGCGTGAACTGAATTGCTCCACACCGTCGGACAGTGCCCTGAGAAAAAAGATCTGAGGGTTGGTCAGGTCCTGGCAGACGCTTTCGAAGGGTTGCTGGAATATGTCGAGGAGCTCCTGCATCCCGTTCAGGTACATCGTATCGTTCATATATCCTTTTGTATTGGAAAAGCATATATCGGCAAAGTATTGTACGTAATAGGGATGGCCTTCCATTTTGCGGTAGATCATTTCTGCGTAATCCCTGGAAATGACACGACCCGCTTTGGCAAAACTGCGGATGATATAATCTGTGAATTCCTTCTCATCTATGGGCTCCAGGGGAATGTGCTCGGCAAATCCGTAAAAGGGCTTGCGTACGTCGAACAATTCCCGGAAAACGGAATAACCCGAGGAAGCAGTGCTGCCGGAGCCGCTTATCAGAAAAGTGACATGGTGCAAACTTTTCCACAATGCGGCCAGTTTCCTGCACAGGGAACAGGAAGCTATTCCCGATGACTGGACAAGGGTATGCAATGATTCTATCACCAATATGACCGGTCTGTTCAGGTGACAGGCGATCGCCTCCGGAAAACGTGCCAGTTCGTCTGAGGCTTCGGGGGTGAGGTTGTCTGGGAAATTCAGGCAAAACTCCAGGTCCTGATGCCGTGGGACGGAAATCTGAGGTTTGCTGATAACAAGCAGAGATGCCGACAGTTGCTCCCATTCTCCGTAGGTGCCGGCCACACCGCGGAACAGGGTGTTGGTCAATGACGCATACAGGGCATTTTCACTTCTGATGTTGAAACACGATAGCCGGCAAACGAGCGGATCCTGTCCGGCTTTTCTTATTTGCATCAGCACTTTGTTGATAAGTGATGATTTTCCGGTTTTTGGATTATCCCAGACTACGGAGTGTTGTCCTTTCAGCAGGTTGGATGCCAGCCAGTCGGCGCCGGCTGTTCTGCCCAGGATTTCAGCGGCCTGAAGGGGACGGTTAAACAGAAACGGTGAATTCATAACAAAGTTGTTGCAATCACACAAAGATACTTTTTCTTTGGTATTCCGGGAAACTTTTTTACCTTTGCAGTCCGATTTTGAAGAGAACGAATTTGATGATCGTCAAGCTGTTGAATAAGAGATGTTTGTAAACATCCGCTTGCGGTTGAAACTATAAATAGTTTTTATTATGTACGCAATTGTAGATATTGCAGGTCAACAATTCAAGGTGGAACAGGGCTGGAAGGTATTTGTGAACCGTTTGCAGGCAGAGGAAGGCGCTGCTGTCAGCTTCGACAAGGTCTTACTTAAGGACATTGACGGAAAAGTGGCGGTCGGCAAACCTTACCTGGACGGAGCTTCGGTCAACGCAACTGTCCTGAAACACCTTAAGGGAGAGAAAGTCTTGGTATTCAAGAAGAAAAGAAGAAAAGGATACCAGAAATGCAACGGACACCGTCAGCAACTGACGCAAATAAAAATTGACACGATTTCATAATATCTAAAACGTAGGATTATGGCTCATAAAAAAGGTGTCGGCAGTTCAAAGAACGGCCGCGAATCACACAGCAAACGTTTAGGCGTGAAACTATTCGGCGGACAGGTTGCCAAAGCCGGGAACATTCTGGTCCGTCAGAGGGGGACTCTGCATAAACCCGGAGAAAACGTAGGAATAGGCAAAGATCATACGTTGTATGCCCTTACAGATGGAATTGTGGTCTTTCGTAAGAAAGCCAATAACAAATCATACGTTTCCGTTCAGTCTGCGGCAGAAGCCGCAGGTGCGTAAGACGAAACGAAAGCAAACACGGCCGGCTGAAGGAATTCAGCCGGCTTTTTTTATGACTTGACGAGAGCTATGCATTCCATTTCGATGAGCCATGCGGGGCGGCATACCCTGCCCATGACAATGACCGTTGGAATGGAAGGAAATCGGCTGTTGAACAGATCGTTAACCAATTCATGGTCTTCCTGCCTCCGCAGGTAAACAATGATCTGGGAGACGTCGTCGAAGGTTGCTCCGGCTTCGTCCAGCAGGACTTCCACGTTTTCCCACATCCTGAAGGTCTGGGCCCCGATGTCGTCCAGGTGAAGCACATTGCCTGATTTGTCAATGCTGGCTGTCCCTGAGATCAGGATCTGTTTGTGGTGATCGAATCTGATTGACACACCCCGTTCAAAAGTGACCCCGTATATGTTGGTGGGACTCAGATGGGACAACCCGTGAAGGTAGGTGATGCGGGAGGCTTCCGGACCCTTCAGGGCATAGGCATCCATGGTGACAACTGAGGAGGGGGCCCCGTTGCTGCCTTCTATGCCTGTGCTGGCTATGTAATGGGTGTTTTCGTCCATTCCGATCCGGCTAAAATATTCGTTGCGGGCTTTGGCAAAAGCGGTATAATTGGTGTCAATATCCCTGATGAAAAACCAGGTTCTAAGACAATGATCTGCCATGTTGCAACCCTTGGCCTGCAGCCATGACTGGTAATCACGCAGCAATTTCTGAGTTTGCTCAGTTACATCGCCTGCCAGACAGAATTTTTCCGTTGTCCAGTAATGCGTAAATTTTTCGGGTTCCGGACCGGGTACCCTCATATATAGCCATACAGCCAGGTCTGACCCGTTTGCCGGCGGTTGTTCAATATAGGATATTGCACAGGAGGAGGGGAACAGGTTTCTAATATGGATCCGCGGGCGCTGAGAAGGGGCATTCCGTAAGAAGTATCTGGCAAAAACGGCTTCCGCATCCTTGTAGGGTACCTGTGAGATCCATTCCCTGATGCATGCATGCATGACCTCAATGGTATCGGTTCGGGTTGTATAGGGATCTTTGTGGGCTTTTTCAGTAAATTGAAAGATCATGTGGTATTCCGCCCTGCCTCCCGGAAGATTGAAAACGGAAACCTGTACAGACAATGCCGGGTCTTTATGAAGGGGCTGATTCAGAAATTCCATATAGGATAACGAGTTAAACCACTAAGGTACGAAAATTCCTTCGAATACGGCTGTTCTGAGTGATCCGGCATCGTCGTCCCCTTCATATTCCCAGTACATGGCACCTTTCATTCCGTATCTGTGAATGAAACGGCATTTGTATCCAATGGAACGGGGATCGTCATAATTGCATACGATCGTTCCGTTAACGTCTTTCAGGTAGGGCGCCTTAGCTACATCATCCCAGCATTTTTCGAATCCTTCAAGGTGTATGAGTTTCCCGTAACTGCCCATCCCCTCGGGAAATCCGGGTGAAGTCCTTCCGTAGAAAGGAATCCCCAGTACCAGCCTGTCCGTTGGAAACCCTGCCCTGACGTGGGCAAGTACAGATTCGTAACAGGAAAGGTTCCCCGTTAACGAGGAAGGATACAAACCCGAATGGTGAAAGGGCGGATTGCCTATGTCGTAGGTCATGATGTTCACAAAGTCAACATACTCCACGATGGATTTGAAATCAATGAATTTGCCGCTTGCGGCAGTTGCCAGGGTAAGCAACTGCCCATGGGCCAAATGGCTCCGGATGTCCTGCATCAGACGTGTAAAGTTCCTCGTGTCTTCAGGGGCGTATGATATGCCGGGTCCCTGGTTGGTAGGATATTCCCAGTCAATATCAATACCGTCAAGCCCGAATTCATTCACGACTCGCCGGCAATCCCTGGCAAATGACATCCTGAGGCTGTCATCAGCCGACATTTCGCTAAACCGGCCGCTTCCCCAGCCCCCGACCGACAGTAACACTTTAAGAGTGGGTTTTTGTTCTTTCAGGGATACGATCTCCCGGAGTCTTTCCGGTTTATCTATGGTTATCCCGTCACACGCTTCGTTCACATGTCCGAAAGCATAATTGATATGGGTAATTACAGACGGATCGGGGATCACTTCTTTCCACGAAGTTACGTAAGCGACCACCACTTTTTCCCCGGGGGGTTGCGGAGGTTCCAGAAGCCATTGCAGCGCATTTGTAAACAGCAGATTCTGCGAAGCATCCGAAAAACCGTTCCCTTCGTGTCCCATGTTAAAATACACCATTCGATATGCTGTGTTGGACCAGGCGACGGGTATGTCACCGCTATTGAAGACTCTTGAGATCCCGTGAGGAAAAGATTCCGGCGCCAGGCTGAGCAGTACCGAGACGCCGGGGTTTTCGCGCAACCCGGCAGAGAAACGGTACCATTCGTTGGCAGGAGCTGTGAAACTTTCGGGAACACCCCTGCAGACCCTGTGCAGGGGATCATCCACTTTCAGTTTTGTCGGCAGGGGGGGCCAGTTGTAGTCCTCAAAAACCACACCTCCCAGAAATTTTCTGAACCAGGGCCAGTCTGCTTCCCGGTACAGGGCAGCTTTATGGAATCCCATCCACCTGCCGCCCGTCTCCATATAATCTTCAAAGGCTTTTTTCTGGTTGTCATTCAGTGGCAAGTGGTTCAACATCATTACCAAGTGTGTTTCTTTCAACCCGGAGGGGGTCATTTGACCCATGTCGGTCGTGTATTCGAAGATCAGATCGTCTCTGCCGTTCAAGGCTGAAAAAAAAGATACGGCTTTTTCTGCAAATGCCACGTGCGGGGCATCTTCTGCCGTATTGTAAAAAGCCAGTATCCTGACAGGTTTTTTTTGCGCATAGGCTGTTGCCAGGCAACAGAAGCCCGTAACTAACAGGACGATTCTCCGGATGTTCATAATTGGTGTGTTTTTCTTTATCAAAAGTACAAAAAAACAATGCATCTTTGCAGGGAAATATCCAAACTATGAATACGGTATTGCAAATTCTCAATCTGGCAGGTTCGCTGGGCCTTTTTCTTTATGGGATGACGCTTATGAGCGAATCCCTGCAAAAGGTTGCCGGAGACGGACTCCGCGGATTTCTGGCCTCCATGACATCCAATTCTTTTAAACGTGTTCTGACGGGACTTTTCATAACGGCCGTGATTCAATCATCCAGTGCGACCACCGTGATGATCGTAAGTTTTGTGAATGCCGGTCTGTTGTCTCTGGCCCAGGCTATCGGGGTGATCATGGGAGCCAATATCGGGACCACTGTGACCGCATGGATCATATCGCTGCTTGGTTTTAAAGCCGATATATCCATTCTTTCCATACCCCTTATTGCCGTAGGATTCATCTTAACGATGTCCAAACGGCAGAAAAGGAAAAACACAGGACAGATGATCATAGGTTTTGCCCTGCTTTTCCTGGGCCTGACCTTCCTGAAGGAATCTGTACCGGAC
>LSQX01340251.1_pt1 | contig 12639 bp, 16 predicted proteins | sample 654561 | NCBI WGS metagenome assembly LSQX01 (sample SAMN04489861, study PRJNA283612) | anaerobic digester metagenome | isolation source: 4 biogas reactors fed with cattle manure at either 37C or 55C with and... | place: Denmark: Kongens Lyngby | collected 2014 | reverse complement strand
TCCCTCAACACTGCGCTCAGTGGGCGGCCAGGAGAGGTTTTCCAACGATTGGAGCAGCTTGTGGCTTCCGCTGCGGCCCAGGACCAAGACATGATCATGGTGGTCACTTTTTACACAACATCAGACTGAAAAAGCACTCGCGGCGGAGTGCTTTTCTTAAGCGGCAAAATATGCGATGAGTGCGGCGGCGATAACAGCGGGGAGGAGATTTCCAACTTTGATCTTGGCAGCCCCCAGCATGTTTAGACCAATACCCAAGATCAGCAATCCACCGGTGGCGGAAAGCTCCGCCAGTACGCCTTCACTCATAAAGGGTGCCACCAATCCAGCACACAATGCGATGCCTCCTTGGTAGATAAACAGCGGAATCACAGAAAAAGCGACTCCGATTCCGAGGGACGCGGTGAAAAACACTGCCGTGGTGCCATCCAAAATGGCCTTCGTGAACAAGACCCCATGATCGCCAGTGAGGCCGCTGTTGAGCGAACCAATCACCGCCATGGCTCCCACGCAGTACACCAAGGTGGCAGTGAGGAAACCCTCCGTAAATCGGCCTTTAGCTTTGACCAGCCGGGCCATCCTCGCTCCGACGTTCTCTAAGCGATTTTCCAAGCAGATGAGTGCCCCTAGGCCACCTCCCACCACCAAGGCTGCCACAGGAATGATAATATTCCCCGTATCAAGCCCCATAGAAATCCCGATCAGGCAAACGGCCAGCCCGAGACCGTGCATAATTGTCTCCTTAATCCTTTCCGGCAGTTTCACCAAGCACCCCAGCATCGAACCTGCCAGCACTGCTGCGACATTGACGATGACTCCTGTTAGAACCAAGTAGCATTCCTCCAACCAGATCTGTTACAGAGATGTTCTGTCCCCTCGGCTTTTTCCCTGCAAAAAATGGCAGTATCTCCCCGAGCATAATGGCTGCACCGCGGTCAAAGAATATGAGAGGAAACGAAAGGGGGGTAAGATATGCCTAACAACTATGCGATCAACCAGATCCGCCAGATTCTGCAGCAGATGGAACAAAGCGAATCCCGGAATGCTCAGCTCCTGCACCAGCTTCAGCAGGCCGAACAGCAGGCTACTCAGCAGACTCGCCAGCTACAGCAGCTCGTGAACCAGATCGATGCCACGTTGACTGCAGCCCAACCCGTTTCGCCAACGCTTGGATATCAGGGTTCACAATTCTCTAACTTCGGCAGCAACGTGCCGACTACCGGGAACGTCTTCGGCCAACAGGGCACCAGCAGCTTCTACGGCAGCTACAGCCAACCTAAGACCTTTGCACAGCATTCTGGCCAATCCCAGTTTGGCCAAGAAAGCTATGGGTACAGTGGTTCGCAGTTCTAGATGCCGGAAAGGAGTGGAAAGCGTTGCCCAGACTGACGCAGATGGAGTTTAACACTATCCGGGAACTCTTAGGGCCTGCGCTGGCTAACAAGGTTAAGCTGCAAAACTACGCGCAGCAGGTACAAGATCCCCAGCTCAAACAGGTTTTCCAGACGATGTCCGCGGGTTGTGACCAAAAAGTCAAAAACCTGCTGGGCTTCCTGTAAGGAGGAGTGGGATGCTTACTGACAGGGACATGTTTTTGGACGTCCTCTGCGGCGTGAAGCACGAGATCACCGATCTCACGAAAGCCGCCATGGAAGCAAGCGACGATCAGATTCGGCAAAGCTTCATGCAATATCGTGACAAGGCGGAACAGGTGCAATTGGAATTGGTGGCCATCGGCACCAGCAAGGGCTGGTATGTACCGGCACCCCCAGCGGACCAAAACAGTGTGAATGAAATCAGAAGTCACTACGAAAACGTCCTCCGAGAAGTCGAGGGCAGTCCGGTCTTGACCCACGTCTAAGCTTTCCAAAAAAGGGAGATGGCATCAGCCTCTCCCTTTTGCGCGGTTCAGATTCCCATGATATTGAACCCGGTGTCGACATAGATGGTTTCACCAGTGATTCCGCTTGCCAGTTCACTCACCAAAAAGCTGGCTGTATCTCCCACTTCGCGGCTTTCCACATTCCGCCTCAATGGAGCTTTGGACGCGTGGTGGTCCAGAATCTCCAAGAATCCTGAGACGCCTCGCGCGGCAAGGGTGTTGATGGGCCCGGCTGAAATTGCATTAACCCTCACACCCCTAGGCCCCAAATCGTTTGCCAAGTAGCGCACGCTTGCTTCCAGCGCTGCCTTGGCTACCCCCATAACATTATAGTTGGGAATCACCTTTTCGGCACCGTAGTACGTCAGCGTTACGACTCCGGCACCTGAGTTAAAGGAGTCTTGCAGAGCTCGGCACAGTGCTACCAGCGAATAGGCACTGACATCTAAAGCAGTGGAAAAAGCTCCCCGAGATGTTTCGATAAACGGTTTTTCCAGCGCCTCTTTGGGGGCAAATGCTAGTGCATGCACGAGACCATCGATGCCTCCCGCCGCCGCCCGCACCGCCGCCGCAGCCTCATAGATCTCCTTATCATCACTCACATCACACTGGACTAAGGCCAGGGGTGGCCGGCCGAGTTCGCCTGCAAGTGCTTCCACCTTGCCCCGAGCCCGTTCATTTTGAAACCCTAAAATCAGCTCAGCCCCCTGCCTGTCCATGGCTTTAGCGATGGCCCAGGCGATGCTGTGTTTATTGGCGATATTGAAGATTGCCACCCGTTTGCCTTTGAGAATCATATTCACACCTCATTCCAAACAGTTCTGGTACTATCATTATCCCTGTAGCCGCAAGAATCCTGCGCACCAGTTTTGCTCATTGGTATGAAAAAGCGTACCCCGGTGAGGTACGCTCGGTGTGAGTCACGCCTTTTGCCTCTGCTCATTTAGGCGGAAGGACAGCCGCAGCAAGCTGTCCGTGAGGTGAATGTGTTCCACTAAGACCTCATCTGGAACCTGCAGGTGTACAGGGGAGAAGTTCCAGATGCTCGGTACCCCGCACTTCACAAACGTATCGCAGATCTCCTGGCTGACGTGACCGGGAGTGGCGATGATGCCAATATCGGTGGGATTACTCCTCAGGTACTCTTCCAGCTGCTCAACAGGCTGGATCACGCAGCAGGCGTGATAATTCCCCACTAACAGCTCATCCACATCGAAGATGGCCCGGATCTCAAATCCCCGGCGGCGGAAATTCTCATAGCTGGCTAGGGCTTTGCCCAGGTTCCCGGCCCCCACAAGTACCATGACATAGTTGCGGTTCAGCCCAAGAATGCGGCTGATCTGCCGCAGGAGTTCGTCCACGTCATATCCGTAGCCCTGCTGTCCAAATGAACCAAAGTAGCTCAGGTCCGATCTGATCTGAGCAGCAGTAAAACTGAGAGCTTCTCCCAGCTGGGCTGAGGATACCCGTCCGACTCCCTGGTCCTGCAATTCGGTCAGGTAGCGCAGATAGATGGGCAGTCGCGTCACGACACCAGATGGAATTCCCCCATCCTTTTTCCGTTCTCTGGAAGGCATTCGGCTTCCTCCTCGTTAAGCTTCTACCAGATCACCTCTTATCTTCGACGTACACTGCCTTGTATCCTTTTTCACAATCATATTTTCAGAAAACTAAGTTATTCAACAGTGATTTCGCGCTGCAGCGAGATAGCTTCAGCGGCTACTAGATCGCGAACAATTACTTCGGCCTTGTACGTGGCCCGCGGCGCCCACCGCGGAATATCCACCCAAATATAAAACCACACCAGCTCGGGGGGAGATGCCGGCTGCTTGAGGGTGTATTCCACTACCTCAGCCTGTGAATACAGCTTCACACCAGTGCGCGTTCTGAGGGCAACATCGACCCGCAGATCAACAAGAGGATCATCTGCAGCTGTCCCTAAAGCAAAGCCCTCCACTTCGATGTAGGCGTAGGCGCGCGTCCCGCGCCGAAAGACGCCGCTAGGATTGGGATCATAGTCACCTTCTCCCCGCACCTCGTAGGCCCACTCCGCCCGGACAATCTCCATCCCTACCTCAGATTGCAAGTTTGCTTCTACCAACAATGTGGTCACAAATAGCACTGCCATAAGAAGCAGAACCAGCTGACGAGTCACGCACAGCCCCCCTTAATCCCTCGGTTTGACTAGGAAAGCGCCACAATATGTGCCATAATGGGTGTAGAAAGGGTGATTCAATGCTCAAAGGACTCACGCAGGGCAAATGGACGCGGCCCACCGACAAATCAGCGGTCTATACAGAAATTGCGCCAGGATCCAAATGGGGAATCCGGGTCACGCTGATTGAGCACTACGCCAAAGTTGAGGCTGTAGACAGCCCAAATGCTGCCCTTTACGAAGCTCCCGAGCGATACTGCACCATCGTGAAGCCCCCCGGCTTTCTAGAGAGACTCCGGGGAATCACGTTCGAAGACAAGATCATGGCCGCGGTGGCGGCCAAGCGCAAAGTAGCTGAAGAAGAGAACAGACATCTTACCACTTCTCCGCAGGGTTGAATGGTTCCTGTTGGGATATGGACGTGTCTTGGTGCAAAAGAGGAAAATTCGCGGCAGTCACGAACTACTAGAATGAACGCATTTAGGCCATTGGGAGGATTTCCGTTTTGAAGTTTCTGATCGTAGGCGACACCGTCGACCCCCAGTTATATGACCATTTCAGGCGGGATCGATTTCCTGAAAGTATCAGCGCCATTTTGTCAGTCGGCGACTTACCTGCCTGGTATCTGTCCTACCTGATGTCGGTTTTCAATGCTCCGCTCTACTATGTTAGGGGCAATCATGACTACAGCTTCGATACCAATCCCCCCGAAGGCGGCGAGAACATCCACGGCAAGGTGGTGGCCTTTAAGGGCCTGACGATCATCGGATTCGAAGGCTCCATGTTCTATCACCATCCCCAAGCAGTACAGTATACTGAGCGGGAGATGTGGTGGACCTGGGCCAAGATGAGGTGGCGGTTTTGGTTTGGCCGGAGGATTGACATTGTCCTAACCCACGCGCCGCCCTTTGGCATTCATGATGCTGATGACCAGTGCCACAAAGGCTTTTTGACTTTTTCCCGCTTGATCCATAAATACCGACCGCTGTATTTTATTCACGGCCATACTCACCTCAACTACGGGCTCAAGCAGAAACGAATTGACATTGTCAATGACACCACAGTCATCAACGGATACGGATTCTATATCCTGGATGTCCAGTAGTACTGTGGCAGGAGTGTGATCACTGTTGGTTCTTCGAGGTCATGTGGAATCATTTGCTGCCCGCAAGGAGAAATACCAACTGACCGACGTAGTGGACCTCGGATTGCGCATCGTGCCCGTCAGCAATATTGTCGGTTCAGTTAACCGCTGGCAAGATTTTGACGCCAAGTTTCGCATCCGCAACCGCACCACGTATCATCGCTATCAGCGGATCAAACAAGCAGTCGAACGGGGGGAGATTCTCCCCCCTGTGCAGCTGTACAAGGTCAAAGACCGCTATTACGTTGTCGATGGTAACCACCGGGTTGCGGTAGCCAAGGAGGTTGGACAGACGTACATCGACGCATATGTTACCGAGTACCTGCCTCCCGGCAATACTAAAGAACATCTCCTCTGGCGAGAACGCTCCGTTTTCCAGCGCCAAACCGGTCTGCTTGACATTAAGTTCACCGAACTGGGGGCTTACGAAAAGCTTCTGGACCAAATCCGCGACTACCAGGCAGAGGAATCGCAGCGGCTGGGCGTGGCGCAGCCTCTAGAGCATGCAGCCAGCAGCAGGTATGAAGAAATCTACAAACCCGTGGTCCAGCTGATCCGCAAGCAGAGGCTGTTGGAGGACTTCCCCAACCGGACTGAGGCGGACTTGTTTCTATACGCGTCCTACCACAAGCTGGCCAAGAGCCGTTTAACCAATCAGAGCGTGTCGTATCGTGAGGCCCTCGCAGACTTTCAGGTAGAAGAGCATCGCTCTCTGGCGGAACAGCTCAAAGACCTAATCACCGGCCTGTTTACGCCTTCTGATGAACAAGACCGCTGCCCGCACCATTCCCTGATAATGGACGAGGATGGGCTGGTGCATGTTACCCCCGACTGCCCTGGCTGCCGGCGGTGTGTGCGGAAGCCAGATGTTACTATTCAAGACGAGGATTCTCCCCTCTATTAGGTGAAGACTATGCACACAATCCTGCAGATTTTGGAAGAGATGTATCCCAATCCCCAAACAGCACTTCACCACAGTACTCCCTTCCAGCTCTTGGTAGCCACAATCCTGTCGGCCCAATGCACCGACGAGCGGGTGAACCTCATAACCCCTGCTCTGTTCGCCAAGTACCCTGACGCCCACGCGCTCGCAAAAGCCCATGTGAGCGATGTTGCGGAGCTGATCAAGACGGCCGGCCTCTGGCAGACTAAAGCCAAGAATCTGGTGGCTGCAGCCAAAATGCTGATAGAGGAGTACGCCGGAGAACTCCCCCGGACTCGCGAAGAACTGGAAAAGCTGCCGGGCGTGGGGCGCAAGACCGCTAACGTAGTTCTCGCGAACGCCTTTGGAGTGCCTGCCATAGCCGTCGATACCCACGTCTTTCGCGTCGCGAATAGATTGGGGCTCGCACAGGGCAAGACTCCACTGGAGGTGGAACAGCGGTTGATGGAAGTAATCCCCCAAGAAAAATGGGCAGATGCGCATCACTGGCTTATTTACCACGGCCGACAAGTCTGCCATGCTAGAAAGCCAAAGTGCGCGATCTGCCCGCTCAAGTGCTGCTGCGCCTACTACGCCAGTGAAGTGAAGCTACAGAGCGTACCAGAGGAAAACCACCAGCACAACGACCATGACTAAGGCAACTCCCAGTGAACCTCCCAGCTGTGCTTGTACTCCCGCGGAGTCCAATTCCGCTTCGCCCTCGCCTTTTCCACCTGATGCAAGGTGCGGCTGGAGGAGGGCCTGCCACGGCCCAAATCCTTCGACAAGCCTCCGTGCCGCGCGATACAGCGGTTTATACACGAGGTACTCCACACTCAGCCAGTGGGGTACCTTAACTCTTTCCCCGTACTTCCATACCACAAACAAAACAGCGCTAGCGATTGTGTAGGTTACAATTGCACTCTGCAGCTCATGCCCGGACCAATAGGGCACATGGGCAAGGTGATCAACGATCTCTGGGTCAAAGTGGATCGCCTTCACCACTGGTAGGGCCAACACATCGACCACTCTTTGAGCCTGGGTGCCGATGAACAACACGATCAGACTATACAGGCCAAACACTAGCTTGTGCCTCAAGCTGATATCCTGCACCCCCTCCCAGTTCTGACGCGGCTTCACCCAGAAGGTTTTCAGCCAAAGCTTGGTAATGTAGGCTGCCGTCAGGCCACCGGTAACCACAAAGATACGTTCCAACCACAGGAGCGCGGGCCAGCCCTTCAGGTGGTATGCCTCTAGAATGGCTTCGTGTATCAACACCTTGCTAACGTAGCCGTTAAACCCGGGTATGCCGGTAATCCCTGCGGCCGCGACCAAGAAAAAGGCGAATGACCACGGCATCTGCTTCTTCAGTCCCCCGAGTCTATCTAAGCCCAGTTCACCTGTGTGGAGAAATACAGCACCGGCCAAGAGAAAGAGGAAGGACTTAAAGAAAGCGTGGTTGATGGAGTGCAGCCAAGCACCCGCCAAGGCCACAGCGCCGTGAGAACCGAGAAAGGCTCCTGTACCCAGCGCAAAAAGAATGTAGCCCATCTGGCTGATGCTTGAATACGCCAACACTTTCTTCATGGACCCGCTCAGTAGGCCCATGAGAGCGCCCACGAACATAGTCACGGCTCCAATCCAGATAAACAGGTAGCCGAAACCCTGCTGGAAGACAAACAGCGGATCACTATGGGGCACGCTGAGAATGGAATACAGGAATCGGAAAAAGCCGTACGCACATGTCTTGATCATGAGCGCTGACGGCAGTGCCGATGCGGGAGCCGGTGCAACTGGATGCGCGCGGGGCAGCCAGATATGGAGGGGAATCAAACCTGCCTTGACGCCAAAGCCGCCTAAGGCCATGGCAAGCACCAGCCATGGGCTGATCCCCTTCGCGACAAGCGAGTGCAGCATCGGCTCGAAGCGCGTATGGCCAGCAGCATACTGCAGGATAAAGATGGCACCCAGGAGGATGAGCCCACCGATCACGCTCATGTACAGATAGACGTTGCCGGCGGACATGGATTCGCGATCCTGTTCATGAATGACTAGCATGTAGGAGGAAAAGGTCATCAGTTCAAAAAACAAGAACAGCGTGAACAGGTCTCCTGCCACGAACACGCCAAGGGTGGTGCCTAACGTGAAGACCGAATCGGAGAAGAACCGCCCTTGACTGTGCTCGTGGGCCATGTACTCCCGGGCAAAGACGGTAGAAAGGAACCATACCGCCGCGACAACCAAGGAAAAGCAGGCGTTCACAAAGTCCACTTTCCAGCGCAGGCCGACGCCCATGCACTGGACTATACTGCAGCTGAGAACGGTTCCACTTCTGACTACAGCAAACTGCCAGGCCGCTGCGGCAAGTGTCAGAAACATGATGCCGCCGGTGGCAGCAGAGCGATATCTGTCTCCGAGCCGCGCGGCCAAGAGGACTACAAAAGAACCCAACATGGGAATTAAGACCACAAAAACCGGTAGATAGTTGAGGAACGCTGCCATTTTAAGCTCCTCCTCCTAGAAACAGTCTGTGCACCGCGGGCTGCACAAAATCTACGGTGACGTTGGAAAAGAGACCAATCAAAACGCACGCAACCGCCAGAACTAGCATGGAGACCTTTGCTCCAGTGGTCAGCTCGATGTGCTGTTCGATGTCTTTCCCAGAACGGAAAAAGGCGGCAATGGCAATCGGCAGGTAGTATGCTGCATTGAGCAGACTACTGAGGAGCAGGACTCCCACAAGCACCGCTCTGCCTTCCGCCAAGGCTCCCAAGGCCAGATACCACTTGCTGGTAAAGCCGCTCAGGGGAGGTACCCCCACCATTGAGAGGGCACCGATTGTGAAAACCACCATTGGCAGGGGAAACCGTCTGCCCACCCCAGCGAAGTCCGCGATTCTGCGCCTGCCAGTAAGCTTCATGATAGAGCCAGCAGCCAGGACGAGCATGCCCTTGACGACCGCATGGTTGAGAATATGAAACACCGATCCCGTCAAAGAGTTCTCGTTCATGAGGCCGACACCAAGAAAAATGTATCCGACCTGCGCGGCGGTGGAATAGGCCAGCATGCGCTTGATGTCCGTTTGCTTGAGGGCTAGCAGGGAGCCCCCCAAAATCGCGGCCGAGGACATAACAAGCAGTATAGGTTTTAAGGGCAGCTGGGCTGCGAAATCAATCGGCAGCGCCTGCGTAAGCAGTTTCAGGAGAAACACGATGTTGACCTTAACGAGCAAGCCAGAGATGACAACGCTCGAGGGAGTGGCCGCAGATCCGTGGGCGTCCGGCAGCCAAGAATGCAGGGGAAACAGAGCTGATTTCACTGCAGTACCTACCATTATCATAGCGATAGAGGCCAGAATGTCCAGGGAATAGGAACTAACCGCCTGAGGAAGTGCCTCAGCGACTCTGCTCAGCTGCAGATGGCCAGTGCCCACGTAGAGGCCTGCGATGCCCATGAGAAGCACCCCAGAGCCCACCATGTTGAGGATCAAGTATCTCACTGCTGCCTGCGTCGAGTCCTTATCCCCTTTCGCTGCAACCAGTACCGCAGCGCAGACCATCACCACTTCTAAGAAGATATACATGCTGAACAAGTCATCGGATACGGTGACGGCCATCAAAGATGCCAGCAGCACCAGGAATACGCCATAGTAACGCGGGACGATCCGGGGCGCGATCTCTAGGCCTAAAAGGCCTTGGGCAAACAACAAGACTGTGAAAGAAACCCCGGCAAAGACCAACAAGAGTAGAGCGGCGATTCGGTCCACAGCAAGTGACAGACCCTCAAGCTGGAACACGACCACCTCAGCTTGTCCCGCCAAAGCGGCCAGGCGCCCAGCCAGGATGAAAACCACACCAGTGGTGACTAGAGCCAACAGGCCAGAGGACGCGGGATGTCTCTTGCGCAACAGAAAAACAAACAGCGCGCTAACCAGCGGGAGAACCACAACGAGAGGAACGATCAGAGATGCTGTCATTGGCCCATTCTCCTTAGCCGCGTTATTTCGTTGATATCCGCTGTACCGTAGTATCTGGCCAGTTCGGCCACTAAAGCCAACGCCACGGCTGTTACTGCTGTCGTCACGACCAGGCCGGCTATCACGATCCGCGCTGGCATAGGATTCGGGATTCCCCGTTGGCTGTGTACGAATCCAGAAGCCAAGATGCAGAGGAACACGGCGCTTTTCATTATGGTGATGCCCATAATCTTCTTGACTAAATTGCCATGGCTGAGCACAATCCACAATCCAATCAGAAACAGAATCGTTGTGAGCAGGTAAAACAGATTATCCATGATGCGCCTCTTTCCCTTGCCGTGCTTGTTTCACCAAACCTATTCCATGTACAGCTCCCGCACCTACTGCCAGCGCGCCGATGATGTCAAACCAGCGCAGCGTCTCGGCACCAGCACTATTGCTGTGCTCTGAGGGAACAGGGTTATGCGGATCACCAAAGGTAGGCATGTTCAGAGTCACACCTATAAGAAGCACCCCAATCAACAGGACAATAATCACATTCACAAGTGAGCGCACTACTCCATCCCCTCCATGCCAGCTGCGGTTTTAGCTAAGAGCCACGCGCAGAGGCCGCCTGTTACAGCCATGACTACTGCTGCGGCGGCGGCTCCTAGAGAGACCCACAGCAGCGCCATAACAGCGGCGTTAATCGCGAAGAACCTCACAGCACAGTGTCCGCTTTTCACGAGACCCACAGCGCTGGCGCTCGCGATAAGGCACACCAGCCAAAGCAAGTGTAGTACCGTCATCCCTTATTCCCGCCTCCCACCCCGTACCCAGTGCAGAAAACAGCACAAAAACGGAGGCCAGTGAGAACCTCGATTGGATCTCGGCCTCCGCCTCATATTGTAAGAAAATTAACGTATACTGTCAAGGCTTAGACACCAAAGGGCGTTGGTAGGTCGCTAGATGCCGGGAGGTAGTCTGTATCAGTAAAAACGTACACCTCTGTACCCACACCCGCGGCCGCCCCTCCTTCAGGTGCCTGCCCGATAATGCGCTGCCCCTCGCCAATCAGCTCCACTTGGAAACGGGCATCCTGTAGAGCCTCCATTCCCTCCTGCACAGGCAGGCCCACAACATCAGGAACAGTTACTTGGGGCACGCCGCTGTCTGCCATGGCTTGCCGTTCCACTCCGAGGAAGGGCATAACCTGCTGCGTGAGGCGGCTGAAAACAGGAGCCGCTATGATGCCTCCGAAAAAGGCTCCCTGTGGTTCCCACAGCACCAGCAAGGCGGCCATCTGAGGATCGTGAACGGGTGCGAATCCCGCAAAGGATGTCACCGTTTTCGAGTGTGAATAGCGGCCGTCCTCAACTACTTGTGCAGTCCCGGTTTTCCCAGCCACGAAGTAACCTGGAGCCTCAGCACGTTTGGCAGAGCCCCGGGTAATAACCCGCCGCAGCGCCTCTTTCACTATCGCTGCTGTAGCTGAACTGATCACACGGCGCTGGGCCGGCAGTTCGGGGGCAGTGGTTCCTGAGTCTGTGATAATCTCCCGCACATAGTGGGGTACCGAATAGATCCCATCATTGGCGATCGCGCCAAAGGCTGCCAGCAGCTGCAGGGGAGTCATAGTCAAACCCTGCCCAAAACCGATGTTGGCCCACGTAACGAGTGGAACGCGGCTTGAGGGAGGATGCACTGTTCCAGGTACTTCTCCTGGGAAATCGACGCCCATTTTGGCACCGAAATTGAACTTCATTAGATTGGGATAGAACTTCTCGCCTCCCAACTCCATTCCCAGTTTGGCATAGAACGGATTGCAGGAGTTCTGCAGCGTCTCGAAAAACGACTGCGGCCCATGCCCACCCCTGTGCCAGCAGCGGATTCTCCAGCCCGATACGTTAATGTACCCTGGATCGAAGAAGCCAGTGTTCACAGTTGCCACCCCTTCTTCCAAGGCCACCGCCATGGTGACAGCCTTGAAGGTGGAACCAGGTTCGTAGGTGTCCGTCACCGCGATATTGCGGCGGTAATCGGCCGGATAGTCCAGAACGTTTTCGATATCAAATGTGGGATAAACCGCGTTAGCCAAGATCTCCCCCGTTTTCGGGTCGGTAATAATGATTAACCCCAAGCGGGATCCCGTTTCGCGAGTGGCCCTTTCCACCTCCCTCTGAGCTACCTGCTGAATATAGTAGTCAATGGTCAAGACCAGGTCAGCACCGGGCTTGCCGGGGACGTACCCGCGAATGCCGCCGGGAATGGCCCGGCCTACCGCGTCTCGCTCGAATACTGCTTGGCCAGGAGTTCCCCTCAGAATCTTGTCGTAGTAGAGCTCTAGCCCCTCTAGTCCTTGGTTGTCAATGCCGACAAAACCAAGCACCTGGGGTGCCACAGATCCATAGGGATAAACCCGCTCAGAACTGTCCACCACCCCCACTCCGGGAAGACCTGCCTTAATCACTGCCTCTGCCTCTTCCAAGGACACTTTCTTCTTGACCCATTCGCTGGCCGTGCGTTTGTTCAGCCGCGCCAGGACAGTCTCGTAATCCAGATTAAGAATCTGTGCTAGGAT
>LSQX01261817.1_pt3 | contig 12640 bp, 12 predicted proteins | sample 654561 | NCBI WGS metagenome assembly LSQX01 (sample SAMN04489861, study PRJNA283612) | anaerobic digester metagenome | isolation source: 4 biogas reactors fed with cattle manure at either 37C or 55C with and... | place: Denmark: Kongens Lyngby | collected 2014 | reverse complement strand
GGTACTCAAGAGGATCCCTATATTTTCAAGTATAATGACAAAATGAGTATAAATACTGCATTTATGGAAGAGCTTATGAGTGATACAAATTTAGTGTTTGCTAAGTTCTATGTATTCCTTGATGATGATGAAGCACTAGAGGTTCTTCAAACATTCTCGATGCGATTTGACAAGCTAGTTGATGAAGAAAATGGTACTGTAGAAAACTTATTCACTTTCTTAGACCTTAGCCTAGGAGATCCAGATGAACAAGAACCAGGTGGAGAAGATCCAGGGATTCCAATTGATCCAGGTCCACCAACAATTACTTACACTGCTAATGAGCTGTTTAGAATGAGAACAGAAAAAGAAGCTGAAATACGCGACCTAAACTTAAGTATCAAAACAGCAACCGTTGAGTATAGTGATTTAGAAAATGAAATTAATAATAACTTCATTTTAGCTCAATTAGATGGTGTTGTTAGCGAAGTGATTGATGAAGAAACAGCAAAACTTGAGGGTCGACAATTATTCCAAGTATCTAGTAGTGGAAGTTTTATTGTAGAAACGACTATCACAGAACTTGATTTGCAACAAATTAAGATTGGTGATCCGATGTCAATATTCTCATATGAATCTGGGGCTTATGTTGAGGGTCAAGTGATGTCAATTTCACCCTATCCAACAACAAATTCCATGTACTTTGGGTATGGTCCTCAAAATCAATCTTCCTATCCAGTTAAAATATCTGTAGATAAAAGTGCTGATTTAAAAACTGGTATGTGGGTTGAAATTCAAAGGATTGATACATCTGAGTCACCTGAACAATTCTTTGCGCTGATGAATGCATTTGTAAGAACCGATGATGGTGATCCATATGTTTGGATTGCTCAAGATGAAAAGTTAGTTAAAAAACCAGTAACAATTGGTCGTACCATTCAAGGATCATATATTCAGATTCTAAACGATGATGTAACAATGGATGACATGGTTGCTTTCCCATATGGTAAGTCTCTTAGAGAGGGACAACCGGTTGAGGAGGGGACTTATGAAGACCTCTACAACCCATTAGGAGGTTAAACATATGATAGAAAATATTCAATTAGCATTTGGAGGTATTTGGAGTCATAAGCTTCGTTCAATTCTAACGATGTTAGGTATTATTATTGGCATTGCCGCAATCATCGCTATTGTTTCAACCATCCAAGGCACTAATGATCAAATTAAACAAAACCTTATTGGGGCTGGAAACAATACTGTTAAAGTTCAATTAAATCAAGGCGATTACCCATATGATCCACAATGGGGAGAACCTCTGGTAGGAGTTAGTCCAATATCTGAGGACATTCGCCAAGAAATAGAACAAATTGATGAAGTAAGAAAAGCTTCAGTATATAGTTCAAGACAATGGTCTGAAAATGTATATTATCAAAAGAATCAATTTAATGGTCAAATCTTAGGAATCGATAACAATTACTTCGAAGTAACTAATTATAAGGCAAATCAAGGGACACTCTTTATGCCTAAAGAATATATCGATTTCTCAAAAGTAGCTATCATTGATTCTGTGGCAGCAAATACACTGTTTCCAACGGAAGACCCAGTAGGTAAATTTATCGATATTTCATCAGAACCATTCAAAATCGTTGGTGTCGCTGAAGTACAAACACAATTTACACCAGTCATCAATAATTTCAATGACTACATGATGTATAATCAAGAACAAAGTGGAACTATCTTTGTCCCACTTCAAAGTTGGCCAATCATTTACAAATTTGATGAACCAAACAATCTAATTATCCAAGCTGTTGAAACAGACGCAATGCCAACAGCCGGTAAAGAGGCTGCAGACATATTAAATGGTACAATTCAATCAATTAATTCTGAAGAGTCATCTATCTCATATAAATCAGAGAACTTGCTTGAGCAAGCCCAAAGACTTCAAGAGTTATCAAATGCAACAAATCAACAATTAATTTGGATTGCCAGTATTTCGTTACTAGTCGGTGGTATTGGTGTTATGAATATCATGCTCGTCTCAGTGACAGAAAGAACTAAAGAAATTGGTCTAAAGAAAGCCATAGGAGCTCGTAAGTCTCATGTTATGAGTCAATTCTTAACCGAAGCAGCAGTTCTAACATTTATAGGTGGCTTAATTGGTGTCTTAGCCGGTATAGGTTTATCGCAATTAATCTCTCAATTTGCTGGTATGCCAACCGCTATCTCACTGCCAATCATTATTATTTCAGTATTCTTCTCAATGGTAATCGGATTAATATTCGGTTTATTACCAGCTATCAAGGCCTCTAATTTAAGCCCAATTGATGCTCTAAGAAGAGAATAGAATAAGATAGTATAGAATAAAATAAAAGAATTCACACCAATTAAGGTATGAATTCTTTTTTAATATTTTAGTTATCGCCCTCACCTGGATCAGGGGCTTGTTCAACAGTAAATGTTATAACCGTACCAGGTCTTATTGGGACGCTATTGACAGCTTGACCATTAACGCTCACTGTCGCAACTCTTGCGCCGACATCATCAGTTGGACCATCCAGTGTAAAGTATCCAGATAAATCATTCACCAATGTAGCAACAGGTTTACCAACATACGACTGTAGGTTTGTTATTTCGCCATCGTAATAAACGATAACAAAGTTTGTTCGATCAAATACATCTTGTGTTGTATCAGTATTAGAGTAATTTGGTGAAATCGAAATAATTCGGCCAACTTGATCTGTTGAAGAAGGCGTTTGTTGTCTTAAGGTGATACCAGCAGAAGTATTCGCTGTAATCCATTCTTGAGCTTCACTCACATTTCTACCAACAAAGTCAGGCATTGACAGCTTCTGGCTGCCAGAATTTATCGTCTGACAAATCTCATTACTCTTACCAATCTCATTTTCTGACCAATTGTAATAAGAACAGACCTGTAGATTTTGGTTTGATTTAATGTCAGGCAAAGTAATCGTTCTAGTTGCTTCATCACTTTCAACAGTTTCAACAACATTTCCATCAATACGAATCTCAGTTACATATTGGACTGCGCCATAAATCCATGATGGATCAAAGAGACGATTACCAGTTGCACTCCGAGTTTCACCCAATGAGTTGGTTGCTGTCATAACTTTTGTTTTTTCAGCAACTTCTAATTTTTCTTCATCAGGATATTCTGATAACTTAACTTCTAGCTCTAAGCCCTCATCAGTAAAGTTTTTAATTTCAACCTGTTGAGACGCTAAGTTTTCAAGTGTTTGGGTTTCTAATGTCGTTAAACGAGAGAATCGATCAATAATCATTCCGTTAACAATATAGGAAGAATCCATCCCCTCAATTGGTGTTGCATAAGGGTAAACACCAACAACATGACGTAAATCAACAATACCCTCAGGTCTAGCAATAGCTGTCGGTTCAGTAAATGTAGCAACATTCTGCAATAGTATATTTAATTGATACCCAAGATTATTCGCATTAATTGCGTTATTATAAATATAATTTGAGCTCTCACCATTGTTACAATAGTCAATATATCCTGACCATGCGACACTTGTTATATCACTGGTTGATGCTGCGTGCCAGTTATCTTTAGTCGCTCCATCAGGAATACCACAGCCAACAAATGCTGCATCGTGGTCACTTGTACCTGTCTTAGCATAGACAGGGAAGGGCATTCTATTAAGTCTTGCGGCTGTCGATAAGCCAGTAGTTGTTTCAACAGCATAACGCATCGTTGAAGCCGCCATATATGCAGCTTGAGGAGACATGACCTGAACTGGTTCAAAATTTGGAACAATTGGTTCTCTTCCTTCAATCTCAATTCGAGTAATAGTGTGTGGTTTTATATATTGACCACCATTCATGACTGTTGCATGCGCACCAGCAATCTGAACAGCGGATGCTTCAAATATGCCACCACCTATACCATAGGCCGAGTTAATATATTCAGAAATCTCTGGATCAAAGCCTAAATCAATCAAAGACTGAGTCATACGCTCATAGCCAACGGCATTTGGACCTACTAATAATTCATCCATTGTTTTAATGGCAGGGATATTTAATGATCCAGCAACGGCATCTCTGACAGTGACATCACCTTGATAAAGTCCAACAGTGAAGTTTGAAACAAAGACTGGCGATCCAATATAAGCATATGGACCATCCTCAATTGTATGTGTTGTAGCATATCCTAAATGCTCATAAGAGAAAGCATAAGGAAGGATTGGTTTTAGTACCGATCCAGGTTGTCTTCTTAATTGAAGCGCATTATTAAATTGTCTTGCAGCAACATCTTCTTGATCTTCTTGATGAAATTTACGCCCACCACCAAGGGCAATAATCTCCCCATTGGTATGGTTTAAAGAAACATAGGCAGCATCAATAACATCATCAAAGTAGAAGTCATGACGTCCTTCCTCAAGTGTTTCAATCGTTTCTTGTTGACTACGATTTAAAGCGGTGTAAACCTTTAAACCTTGGGTATAAGGACTTAGTCCATAGACATTTTCAAGTTCATCAATGACAGCATCTAAATACTCTTGATGAGGCTGTATATCTCCATAATATTTTTCTGCTCCATATAATTGGTTTTCAAGTTTAACTTTTGTATGAATGGAATGTTCTTCTTCGGTAATGTATCCATGTCTTAGCATCATATCAAGAACAACATTTCTTCTCTCAGTGGCTGCTTCGATATCAGTATAAGCATTGTAATCAGCAGGAGCATTAATAACACCAGCTAAATAAGCTGCTTCACTTATATTAAGTTCTCCCACAGATTTATTGAAATAATACAGTGACGCTTTAGCAATCCCTCTTGAATTAGGGACTCCAAAGTTAATTTTATTCAAATAATGTTCAAGAATTTTTTTCTTATCAATTATTTCTTCCAATTCCATAGACAAAGAAATCTCTTGAGCCTTACGATCAATTGATTCTTCAGCTTGCTCTTCATCTGTTGCAAAATGCGAATTCTTGATTGTCTGCATGGTAATAGTTGAGGCACCAGCACCAAAGCCACCACCTCTTATAAATCTAAGGATAGTTTGAATCCCTTCATTTGTAAATCGAGCTAAGTCAAATCCTTCATGATCAAAGAATTTAGCATCCTCAATTGAAATGAATGCATCAACAACGGCATTAGGTAATTCTTCATATGTAATATTGTCACTCAGCTTTAATGCTAATTCAGCAAATTGAACGCCATCAGCATCGTAAACTATCGATGACTCAGTTGTTTCTAATAAAGCTAAGTTTAGTTCTGGACGCTCATTAATCATATCTCTTAACATATTTAATCCAAAACCGACAACTAAAAGGGCACCTACTAAAATAGTCAGTAGAACTGCCGCAATAGTTTTTCGAAATACAAAGTATCTCTTTCTTTTTGGTTGGCTCATAATCTTATTCTCCTTTTATTAGAATCTTATCTAAAACCTGAATATAATCACATGGCTTTAAATAGGACATAGGTATTAAATGACCATTAGATTTAATCCATTCATAAGGAATAGATTTCAAAGATGTTTCCTTTAGAAACTTCTTCAATATTGTATATTCTACCAAATATGTCTCCTCAATTACACTAAAACGTAAAATTAAGAAACCGAAGCCTTGATGCTTTAACACATGATCCAGGTGACTTAATTGGTGTGAATGAATCATTGAAAGAGGTAACCTCGTTTTATTCTTAGTTGATTTTGCCTCAAAATCAATATAAACGCCTTTGTACACACCATTATAATCAGTTGTAGAGGGTAATTGATAGAACGCTTTAGTGATCTTAGCAGCGGATCTCTTAGGGTAATCAACCTCAACAACAGTTATTGGGGTAGGTTTCTTATGCACCAAGGCAATATTATGTACTCGATAATAATCATTGGTTGCATTTAAATCTTGTTCCAAAGACTGACCTAAATTTGCTTTCTGAGCAACTTTGTTAGATAAAGTTTGTTTTCTTTTCCCATTGGGATATCCAATCATTCTAATCACCACCCTCATTATACCAATTTTTATATCGTTTTACATGCTTTTTAGAGATCTCAATGACTCTTAGTGCTTGGAAAAAGCTCGTATTTTTGATATCATACTAATGATACAATGATGAGAGGGAATATGGAAAAGTTAAACTTAAGTCTTGATGAAATTGAAAACAAAGTTTTTTCTGTCGATTTTAAAGGTTATAGCTCCTATGATGTAGATGTTTTTTTAGATGATGTCATGGAAGATATTCAAATCTATCAATCAGAGATTAAACGACTCAAAGATTCAAACAAGCATTATGAGAATATTATTTCGGAGTTATCTCAAGAAAATCAACACCTTAAAGCAAAGATTGCGTCAAGTGAAGCCTTGAGTCCAACTCAACCTTCAACCTTAGATTTGATTCGTAGAGTATCACGTCTTGAAGAAATTGTATTAAAAGATTCAAATGAACAATAACTAGGTAATCGCTGCAAACGAGATTTGTAGAGGAAAGTCCATGCTCGCACCATCTGAGATGATGGTAGTGTTTGTGCTTAACGAAAAAATAAGTTAAGGCATCCAATGGATGACGGCGAACTCTTAACCTAAGGCTTAGCTATGGTTAAGAGCGTAAAGTGCCACAGAAACGATCTATTTAGAAATAAATAGCTGGAACGGGTAAACCCCACAAGCGAGAAACCCAAAATTGGTAGGGGAACTTTTCCAAGTGAATTCAAACAAGGAAAAGACACACTGTGTAGATAAATGGTTACCACCTTATTTTATAAGGGACAGAACATGGCTTATATGTTTTTGTTTATTTTATAAGTAGTTTAGGAGCAGCGCATGAAATCAATCGGCGAAAAGCTAAAACAAAGGCGGATTGAATTAGGATATAGTATTGAAGATCTGCATGAGAAAACGAAATTATCAGAAGTCCACATCAAAGCTATCGAAGATGGCGATTTGGACTATTTTCGTCATGATATCTCATATTTAAAGTTTTTTCTTCAATATTATTGTCAAGCCGTCTATTTAGATTATGAAGATTTCGAAGAAGAATTTAAAAAGACATTAGATGTGTATCATGAAACACAGTTACTAAAGAAGAAGGAAAGTCATCAAGCAAGTAATGAGAATATTCAAAGACGAATTCAAAACAATCAAAAGAAATATCATAAAGCTAAAGGTCAAACTAATATCCAATTCAGTAAGCTTGACCATCAAACACTAATCGTAATTGGGATTGTTTTGGTTATTTTAGCTGTATTAGTCTTTGGTTTCTTTAAACTTATTTTGCCAAATCTTTCATCAGAGCCTGTTGATAATAATCAACCGCCAGCTCAAGTTCAAGAACCAGATATTAATGATGAACCAACACCCGATCCCGATATTGTTGTTGAAAGACCAACGGTTGAAGAAGGTTTAACCATTACCGAAGAAAGCTATGATAAATACCGTATCTTTGGGATTGAAAAAAATGAAATGGTGTTTCGTATTGATTTTACAAATGATACGTGGGTCGAAACTTACATCAATGATAAAGCAGTCAATGATCCTCTGACAGGAACTTATGTCGCAGATGAATTTATAGAAATACCAATCACTGAAACAACAGATAAAATAACGATCTTATTTGGAAATTTAGATGGCAGTAGTATTTCAGTTAATGGAGAACCAGTTGAATTAAATCAGCAAGCAATATTAGGCACATCAGTTACGCTAAACTTCTTTTTTGGAAAGGAATAAACATGAATCTACCAAATAAACTTACAACGATTAGAATATTATTAATTCCAGTCATTTTATTCTTATTTTTTGTTCCAATATTCAATCAAAGTTTGACATTCTTAGGTCAAGCTTTTACTGTCAATGAACTTGTTATTTTATTGCTCTTTATTATTGGATCAATTACAGATTTTTTGGATGGTCAAATTGCACGCAGAAATAACTTGATTACAACTTTTGGAAAATTTATGGATCCAATCGCTGATAAGTTATTAGTAAATACAATGTTTCTATTATTTGCGGTAGACGGTAGAATACATCCAATCTTTTTTATTTTAATGTTATTTAGGGATACCTTTGTAGATGGCATAAGAATGTTAGCAGCAAGTAAAGGCGAAGTTATTGCTGCTGGTAATTTAGGTAAACTAAAAACTGTTTTACAGATGATTGCGATTATCTTAATAAGTTTAAAAAACATCCCATTTAATTCTTTATCAATTCCGATGGATCAAATACTGGTTGTAGCAGCCACAACTATATCATTGATTTCTGGATTCCAATATATTTATAACGCAAAACATTTGATCTTTGAATCAATGTAATAGAAAGAGGAAACTATGAGCGAAAAAAAGAATGATCAATTATTAGAAGATGCTCTAAAACAAATTCAAAAACAATTTGGTAAGGGCGCTATTATGAGACTTGGTGATCGTGCAGCAGTTGATGTTGACGCAATTTCATCAGGTTCTTTAGCCTTAGACTATGCACTGGGCGTCAGTGGATACCCTAAAGGTCGTATTATCGAAATATTCGGACCAGAATCAAGTGGTAAAACAACATTAGCTTTGCATGCAATTGCTGAGGTGCAAAAAGCAGGTGGAAAAGCAGCCTTTATTGATGCGGAAAACGCAATTGATCCAAATTATGCCAAAAACTTAGGGGTTAATATTGATGATTTAATCTTGTCACAACCTGATAGTGGTGAACAAGGTTTAGAAATTACTGAAGTGTTAATCCGTTCAGGGGCAATTGATTTAGTCGTCGTAGACTCAGTTGCGGCACTGGTCCCACAACAAGAACTCGATGGAGAAATGAGTGACCAACAAGTTGGTCTACAGGCTAGAATGATGTCAAAAGCAATGCGTAAGCTTTCTGGTGTTATGAATCGTAGTAATACGACTGTTATTTTCATTAATCAATTACGTGAAAAAGTTGGTATTATGTTTGGTAATCCAGAAACAACGCCAGGTGGTAGAGCTTTAAAATTCTACTCTAGTATTCGTCTTGATGTGAGACGTTCAGAATCAATTAAGAAGGGGACTGAATTAGTTGGTAATAAGATAAATGTACGGGTCGTGAAGAATAAAGTTGCTCCTCCATTTAAGTTAGCAGTTCTTGAAATAGTTTATGGTGAGGGAATTTCTCAAACTGGAGAAGTGATTGATTTAGGTGTTGAACACAACTTAATTAATAAGGCAGGTGCTTGGTATAGCTATGGGGAAGAACGCATTGGCCAAGGCCGTGAAGCCGTTCGTTCGTACTTAAAAGAGAATCCTGAGATTTACGAAACAGTGAAAGGCAAATTAAAAGAGATTTTATTTGCTCCAATTAATAAAGAATAAAAAGTGAACCTTTTCATAAATTGAAAGGGTTTTTCTTTTATAGATTATAGAGTGTATGTTCTTGTACATTTGACATAAATCCTCTATAATTAGTTAATAGGATGCTATATGCATTCTGTTTTATTATATTTTAAGTAGGAGGAAAGTATGCCAGATCAGTTATTTTCTGTCCTAGTTGGATTTATTGGTATTATACTTGGATTTGTTATCTTTATGATATTCAGTCGTTTAAACTTGATTAAAACTAAAAGAGAAGTTGAGCAATTGATTGAAACATCCAACCTAAAAGCTGAAACTATTATTCGAGAAGCACAGCTTGAAGGAAAAACAGCCGTTTATGAGTTAAAATTAGCAGCAGAGAAAGAGAATAAAGAGCGAAAATCAGAATTAAGTGCTTATGAATCTCGTCTTGATCGCAGAGAGAATCAAGTTATTTCTCGCGAAAAAGTTGTTTTAACAAATGAAAAAAGTTTAGAGGATAGAACAAAACATTTAAATACAAAATATCTTCAATTAGAGAAGATGGAACATGAATTAAAAGAAAAAATTGATTCACAAATCGTAGAGCTTCAGCGAGTATCGAATTTAAGCATTGATGAAGCAAAACAACAAATTCTTCAAAAAGTAGAATACAAAATGGACGAAGAAATTGCGAACTACATCAGAGATCGTGAGGACGAAGCCAAGCGCACCGCGGAGTTAAAAGCAAAAGACATTCTTGCGACAACTATTGAGAGATTCTCACAAGATGAAATAAGCGAAAGAACGGTGTCTGTTGTTCACTTACCAAATGAGGATATGAAAGGCCGAATCATTGGCCGAGAAGGTCGAAATATTCGTGCCATTGAAGCCGCTACGGGTGTTGATTTAATTATTGATGATACACCTGAAGTTATCCAAATTTCAAGCTTCAATCCAATTCGCCGTGAAATAGCTCGTAAAGCTTTAGAAATTCTTATTAAAGATGGTCGGATTCAACCAGGACGAATTGAAGAAGTAGTGAATAAAGTATCCAAGGAAATTGATGAAACAATTGTTAAAGCGGGTGAAGATGCTACCTTTAACTTAGGAATTCATCGCATGGATAAAGAATTAGTAAAAAATATAGGTCGATTAAAATTCAGAACATCATATGGTCAAAACGCTCTACAACATAGTGTTGAAGTGGCTCATATGGCAGGGATGATGGCTGCTGAATTAGGGCTAAACCAAAACTTAGCCAAAAGAGCTGGATTACTCCATGATATTGGTAAAGCTCTTGATTTTGAATTAGAAGGTACCCATGTTGAACTTGGTGTTCGTTTAGCCAAGAAGTATGGTGAAAATCAAATTGTATTAAATGCGATTGAAAGTCATCATGGTGATGTAGCTAAGAATCATTTAATATCAAATTTAGTGGCTGCTGCAGATACACTCTCAGCCGCAAGACCGGGTGCTCGTATTGAATCGTATGAAAATTATATTCAACGTTTAGAACAACTAGAAACAATTTCTAACCGCTTTGAAGGAGTTGAACAAACGTATGCTATTCAAGCAGGTCGTGAAGTTCGTGTGATGGTTGTTCCAGATAAAATCTCAGATGCTCAAGCAACATTATTAGCTAGAGAGATAAGAGATGCTATAGAAAATGAAATGACCTATCCAGGACAAATTAAAGTCACTGTTATTCGTGAAGTTAGAAAACAAGAGATTGCCAAGTAATGAAGATTTTATTTATTGGTGACATTGTTGGGCGACCTGGAAGAAATATTTTAAGAGACAATTTATCAATATTAAAAAAAGAGTATCAATTTGATACTCTTATTATTAATGGTGAGAATGCGGCCCATGGAAAAGGTATTACGCCAAAAATATATCAAGAATTTATTCGATTAGGGATAGACGTCATTACATTAGGGAACCACGCCTTTGCGAAACAAATAATTCTTGATGAGCTTGATTGCTGTGATAGTTTAGTTAGACCTCGTAATATGAATCCAACTAATGTTGGAAAATATGTAAAAGTAATCAAAACTAAGGAGGGGACTTTAGCGGTTCACAGTATATTAGGTGAGGTGTTTATGAACAATGTATCAGAATCTCCTTTTATAGCCTTTGAAAAAAGTTTACAAGAAGTTAATGCGGATATGCATTTAGTCGACTTTCATGCTGAAGCAACTGCCGAAAAACAAACCTTTTTTTACAAGTTTAAAGATTCATGTGTAGCCATCTTAGGGACTCATACCCATGTCACAACTGCTGATGAAATGGTTGTTGATGGATGTGCCTATATTTCAGATGTAGGCATGACTGGTGTGACCCAATCAATACTAGGTCGTGATATCGAAGAAGTTATGTTAAATCTTGAAGGTGAGAAAACTTTTTACAAAGTTGCCAGTGGTCAAGCTCATTTAAGTGCTGTTTTGGTCACAATTGTTGACAAAAGGGCAACAAATATAGAAAGAATTAAAATTATTCAAGAAACCTATTGAATTAAAAAAGTTATACTGGTATAATTTTATTTGTCAAGGAGGTAGATTTTATGCCAGTTAGAGTAGATCAAGATACGTGTATTGGATGTGAAGCTTGCATTAGCGTATGCCCAACAAGTGCACTTGAGATGAATGCTGATGGAAAAGCTGAGTGCATTGTAGATTTATGTATCGATTGTGGTGCATGCATCCCAACTTGTCCAGTATCATCAATAGAAGAAATCTAAAATGTTAAGAACCTAAAAAGCCAGGATGACCTGGTTTTTTTAGCGAATGGAGCTAGTTTATGAAAACACAATGGAAATTACCTGACACCACCCAAGCCAAAAAAAGACTGGGAGAGGTGGAAGTCTTATATGATCAATATGAATTAACACCACAACAAAAAGAACTTGGGATGAATAAAACATACTTTATTAAAACTTATGGTTGTCAAGCCAATGAAAGAGATTCTGAAACTTTGGCAGGAATCCTTCAAACAATGAGCTATACACCTAGTGAAACTATTGATGAAGCGGATGTTATTTTATTAAACACTTGTTCAATCAGAGAAAATGCCAATAATAAAGTCTTTGGTGAGATTGGCAATCTTAAGCATGTCAAAACACAGAATCCTGATGTTATTATCGGCGTTTGTGGATGCATGACTCAGGAAGAAGATCTTGTTAAACGTATTCTACAAAAACATCATCAAGTTGATTTAATTTTTGGGACTCATAATATTCATCGTTTACCCGATTTGTTACATCAAGCACATTTCTCAAAAGAAAGAACGGTTGAAGTGTTCTCAAAAGAAGGGGACATCATTGAAAATCTTCCAACAAAACGATTCAACACTATTAAAGCATGGGTCAACATTATGTATGGCTGTGATAAGTT
>LSQX01099519.1_pt1 | contig 12640 bp, 12 predicted proteins | sample 654561 | NCBI WGS metagenome assembly LSQX01 (sample SAMN04489861, study PRJNA283612) | anaerobic digester metagenome | isolation source: 4 biogas reactors fed with cattle manure at either 37C or 55C with and... | place: Denmark: Kongens Lyngby | collected 2014 | reverse complement strand
GTATCGTCGGGCAGATATCCGATTCCTGCGCCATCGGCCAATCCGTCGCGAGCAATGACGACTTCTATCTCGTCGCCTCGGCAGTAGGTCATCCCGCACCTCCATCTGCTTAGTTTTTTTGTGCAATTACTACATCAGACACACGTCTCAATCGACAACGATCGACTTACGGGGCCAAAGCCGTCAGGCTTCCGTCCAAACCGACCACATACGAAGTCGATCCGCTTGCGCCGACACCGGCAAGAACATAGAGTGATGGCGTAGTCTCATACTGCCACAAAACCTTGCCCTCCGATGCTGACACAGCGCTTAAAGTTCCCTTGTTACCGCACACATATACAACGCCGTTGTGCTCAGTCGGGGCGGTCGGCACCATGCCCGCAGGCACATCAACCGACCAGATCGTCTTGCCTGTCGAGTCCACTTTCTGCAGTTTGTTCGTTGTGCATCTCAGATAGACCGACTGGCCATCCTCGGAGAGTCCCACACCGGCAATTCCCTTAAGATCGGAAATTGTCTCTCCCGTATTTGCATTAGAAAGAGCACAGTCATATTTTCTATCCGGCGTAAACAGCACGCCGTTGCATACTACCGGGCCGCAATCAGCAGGGCTGTAATATCGAGCCGCTCCGCCATACGAACTGCCGTGCCCGACTTGCTTCCAAACCAGCTTGCCGTCTGCGGTATTGAGGCAATATATAAACGTATCCCACGCGCCATAATATACCTTGCCTTCCCACAGGAACGGCTTGATCTCGATGTTATATCCGGCGTCGGTGTTTTTCCAGTTTTGTTTTCCGGTTGCAGCATCAACGCTGTAAAACGCGCCAGTGCCGCAAGCGAAGTAAATGGACTTGCCATCGGAGACCGGAGACGAGTAGATCGGCTCTTCGGCCTGGAACTTCCACACTTCCTTGCCGGTCGATGCGTTCAGGCAGTATAGATAGGTGTCTTCACTGCCGACGTAAACTTTGTCTCCCTGCGTCAGAACCTCGCCGCAGATCATGCCTTTTGTTGGGAAGACCCATTTAGACTTGGCAGGAGCAGTATACGCACGCACGGTGCCGTCGTATCCGCCGATATAAATCGTGCCATCAGGTCCCACGGCAGGAGTTGTTTTGCTGGCGGTTCCGGTCAGCACGCGCCAAAGGACTCTAGGTCGGGTGGATTCGATATAAAAGAATGTCGATTTATGATACTCCGCTCCATCCTTATCCTTGAAGGTCAGCTTCAGGTTGTGGGCCCCGGGTTTGAGATTTTTGGCTGCCAGCAAACGCTCAAAACTGCCGCCTGCTTTCAACTCCAGAGCGGTAGTCTCCTCAGCTTCGTCAACCCTCACTACAGCGCTGACAATCTCACCTTTTCCGGCTGCGATCCAGGCTTTAATCGGGACCTGCGCGGAATATGTGGCGCCTTCCCTTGGCGATGCGAAACTTATATTAGGATATCGTTTGGTCGGAGCCGCAAGTGGCTTCTCCAGCATTTTTTTTGTGGCTTTAGCTTCAGGGCCCTGGTCTTTGTAGGCTATTCGAAGATGGCCGTCCATTATGGAGTACACCTGATAACCTGCCGGTCCCGGCCCATAAGTGGAGCCGCCCTGGACGATATCAAAGTTCTCATACTTGCCACAGTTTGCGCCGTGACCGTGGCCATACATTATTATCGCAATGTTATATGGCCGCAGAATATCAAGCAGCCGGTCTACATCGTAGCGGCTGGCAAACTCCCTGGTGCTCAAAGGATGGTGTAGCGCCACGAATATAGGTATATCCTTGCCCGCTTTTTCGAGGTCCTTTTGCAACCATGTCAACTGTTCCGGCCCAAATGCAGGAAGAGGATGCTGGAATCCGGCTGAATAGAGCACGATGAAGTGGCATCCGTTCTTATCGAACGAATAATATGGCCAGCCGTACAATTGCGTGATTTCATAAGTCAAGGATCGCCATGTGCCGTCGTGGTTCCCTATTGATATATACAAGGGCAGGTCGACGTTCTTAAAGTAATCCTTATAGAGCTTGAATACCGCCGCGCTTCCAAACTCAGTCACGTCACCGGTGTCAATGATAAACGACGGCGGCAAAGCGATGGTTTTGAATGGCTCAAGAAGAATCGGCTGCGGGTTTTCCAGCTCAGATATTGTTTGTGCAGCTTTAGTCTGGGTGGTGTGGTCGTCGCTGATGTGCACGAAGGTGAAATTGCCAACGGCCGCCCACGATGGCAAAACAACCATGCAGACGAACAACGAGGCAATCAACGATATCGACCATAGGTTTCTACGTTTGAACAATGCTTAAATCCCCCTAAATGATTTGCAGTTCCTCCAATATGGCAAGTGCGAATTTATCAGCCTTGGTCTGCTTATATCGACCGTTNNGATAATGGGAAAACTCATGCAAAAACACTCCCAATATCAGATTTTCGGCATTTTCGAATCGGACAGTTTTGAGACGCTGATAGACTCTTTGCCGGCCATACTTGTCTTGTTCGGTATAATAGTCGGAAGTCTTGAACTGCACTTCCAACGGATAGCGATTGTATTTATTGATACGCAATCGAATCAACTTTCCCTCTTCAAAGCCGCGTGTCGCCCGATAATACGTACCCGATATATACCTTCTTGACCCCTTTGGACAGTATTTCAACTGAACGGTAATGCCCTTAGTCGGATATTCGCCCACGGCTTCCCGCAGCATACCATCCACATCGTATTGGGTCGTATTCTCTATATTCATATTCTTATACGGATGGAAACCCGCTTAGTCTCCCCGCAAACAGACGATTTGCCCAATGCGCCCCGATAAATGCAAAAATAAAGACTCCGAGAGCCGCAAAAAGCATCGATGTATCCAGTTGCGGCGCGATGCTTATGTCGGATTGCCCGACTATGCCCCAGCTCATTCTACATAACATCGAGACAACGGCCAGATACAAAAATTGCAGAATGGCAATTCTAAATGCGGTAGGAAGTGATCCATCTCTCGATCCCATTCTAACTGCCATTCGACCTGCCATCAAAATGGCAAATGATCCGATCAGAGCCGCCAGCCATAAATATTTCGAAGGAGGTTTGGTCTTGACCTTTGAGCCTTGGGTAATATTGTTGCCTCGATAGACGTGAACGCTGGTTTTATAGGCCGCAGCGGGAATGTTTACCGGCACAGCAGCAGCCGACAATTCCGCCGAATACACCATAAGATAGCCGATGCCCATCATAGCGGGCAACGCCTGCACGACCTTTGGCTGAAAAGACATATCCTCATCGCTGGCGTCAGACTTTGAAATAAGAGCCGCCAGCGCAACCGCGCCGATGAGTATTTGCACCACGAGTCCCGTCAGCAAAACAGCCTTGGCGCAAGCCCACCATTTGCCGGGTATTTCCTCGACCCCGCCGACTGCCCGCACTGCCATAAGCCCGCCAAGGTAGGAAAATATTATGCCGAATACAGACCCATAAATCAGCGTGCTGTTTATAGACGGTGAAAAGAGCAATTCCGGCGGGTTAAGTTCGAAGCCTTCGATCGGAGGCAGTGCAGTTGAAGAAAATCCGGCTTTCACCAGCGACGCACCGCCGGCAAGCAATACAACATGGATAACTCCTGCGCCCAACGCAACCCCAAGCATAGACCACCTGGTCGCATTGTTTCGCATATAACCGGCGACAAGACCTCCGATTATGAGAGAGAATACGGGTATGATCGACCAAATGGTAATTGGCAGGGTAATCCAGGCAGTGGAATTGCCGTTAAGCGCAGCGCCGGCCCCAACAAGGGTGATGTGCTGGGCAGCATAATAATTGAGCAATGAAAGCCATAATGCGTCCTGGAGATTCTTCCACGAGTTGCCATTTGCAATCGCTCCAAAGCCCGCAAGACTGAAGAGGAAGCTGATAATACAACCGATGCCAAGGGCGACTACTGCGCCAACGAGGGCGGCAACAAATGGGTTGGTCGCTTCGCCTCTCCAACTACTGCTCGGCCTCATATAGACTGCGCCTCCTGCATGCTCATTCATTACGCGACGCTACCATAATGTCAATTATAGCTTTGTCGCCCAATTCCTTCCCCATCATCTGTCTCAGTCGATTTGTTCAACTCCCCAGGCTCGAATAGCCTCAATAGAGGCTTCGTCGGTCAGGTCCAGATGCACCGGCGTAACGGAAATATAGCCATCTGCCACAGCTTTTACATCGGTTCCTTCTTTGAGATCGTCCTCCGGCAGATCGCCGCCAAGCCAATAGTAATCTCGACCAGTCGGATCTGTGCGCTTGTCAAGCTGGCCGACATAGCGTCTTTTGCCCTGCCGCGTAACTTGCACTCCGTTTATATCAGACGCAGCAACAGGGGGCACATTCACGTTCAAAAGGGCGCTTTCCGGCAGTTTATGATTGTCGATCAACAACGCCAGGTCAACCGCAAATCGAGCAGCGGCGGTATAATCAATTTTTGGCTCAATGCCGGCCACTGAAATGGCAAATGAAGCGACGCCGAGAATAGCTCCCTCCATCGCAGCGGACACCGTTCCGGAATATGTAAGATCCCATCCGAGATTCGGGCCATGATTTATGCCCGACACCACAAGGTCAATCGGCTCCTGGAAAATGCCTAAAATAGCCAGGGTAACGCAGTCAGATGGCGTTCCATTGGACGCATACGCGGCGCTGCCGTCTTCCAGGACGACTTTTTCGGCGCGGAGAGGTTTATGCAGCGTAATCGAGTGCCCGCAGGCGCTCCGAGGCCGATCAGGCGCGACCACAAAGACATTGCCTATTTTGTCCAGTTCGGTTTTGAGTGCCAGCAGTCCCTCTGCAAATACTCCGTCGTCATTTGTAACAAGTATATTCATGTAATTAAACTCACCGTTGATAGTCTCATCTTAGCCTCTGCCAATGCAATTACCTTCCGATAGGCAGGGTTATTGCGGTTTGTCGATCCAGGTATGCCAATCGCTGCCTATGTCCCCGCGTTTTCTGTATCGTTCCATAGACAGAGCGCAGTTGCATTCGCCCTCATTTTCCATCAACAGCGCATCGATAGCGATTGAAGGCAGGGCTTGGACGGCCGATTCCACGCTCGATTTCTCCTCTTCAGCCAACAGCCCTTCGAACAGTTCGCCGGGACGATACCCTCGCTGCGCCACTCCCTCGGCATAATTGGTCACATAGCAAAGAGGACAGTAGCACATCTCCAACTCCTTAGCCAGAAATGCCTCCGGTATCAGAGTCATACCGACCAGACTTGCGCCGAGCAGGGCATATTTTCTGATCTCAGCTTGTGTCTCCAGCCTCGGCCCCTGAGTGCACACATACACATCATCTGTCCTGCACCGGCCAAATCGATTTTTTATCACATCCTGCAGGTTTGTCGAAAGCTGCGGACAAAATACCGGGTTCTGTCGAATAAATCCTATGCCCAAGTCTTCGTAAAATGTAGTTTTTCTTCCCGAAGTCTCGTCGATTAAATCTCCCGGCACGAGCATCTCACCGATTCGAATATGCGGGTTTATGGCCCCGGGGCCGGACCACGCTATGATCTTCGATACGCCAAGCTCTTTGAGCGCCCATATATTGGCGCGGTAGTTCACATACGGAGCCGATACCGCATATCCCTTTTCTCCGTGTCTGGAAAGAAAAAGAATCTCGGCTCCATCGCGCTCTATTATGTGTATGGGAGGAGAAAACCCGAACGGCGTCTCGACAGGATCGATGGCGCCGGATTCCGATAGCCCGGCAACGGTTCGATAGCCCTGACTGCCTCCTATAATAGCTAACCTGCTCGACATAATCTTATCTCCGATAATGAACCTTTAGAATCTCATAAAGGGTTGTGCGCTGAGCGGCATCGAATCCGGAGGCGTGAATAAGCTCAATGAGGTCACGCTCGCTCATTTTATGGGTGACGCCGGTTGCCGCTACCACGTTTTCTTCGATCATAGTGCTGCCGACATCATTGGCTCCAAATCTAAGGGCAAGTTGCGCCACAGCCGGCCCCTGAGTAACCCACGATGCCTGCACATTGTCTATATTATCCAGATACAGACGAGAAATCGCCAGCATGCGCAGATAATCGTGCGCGCCCGTTGGTCGGCGGTCAATTTGAGTATTGCCGGGCTGAAATGGCCAGGGAATAAACGCGGTGAATACTCCGGTTTCGTCCTGCAAAGCCCTGATTCGCTCAAGATGCTCCACCCTGGCTTCAATATCCTCTCCCATGCCAAACACCATTGTTGCGGTAGCGCGCATGCCAAGCTGACTAGCCGTGCGCATAACCTCGATCCACTGATCGGCAGAGCACTTATCCGGACTTACACATCTGCGCACTGAGTCTGATAGTATCTCGGCTCCCCCACCCGGCAGCGAATCCAGACCGGCTTCGCGCAGTCGCATCAGCGTATCTTTGATAGACAGCGAGGATAAATCTGATATATGCACAACTTCAGGCGCGGATAAACAGTGAACCTGTACATTGAAATGCGCCTTGATTGTCTTTAGAAGATTCTCGAAATATTCTATGCGCAATTCCGGATGCAAGCCGCCCTGCATTAGAATCTGAGTCGCGCCCAAATCGACTGCCTCGCGTATTTTTTGCAATATCTGTTCCGTTGTGAGCACGAACCCATCGGGATCGCCGGGCTTGCGATAAAATGCGCAGAATCGGCAACCTGATACGCAGATGTTTGTATAATTTATGTTGCGGTCGATCACATAGCTGCGAATCGGCTCAGGATGTCTGGCCGTGCAGGCTTCATCAGCCGCCCAGGCAAGTTCGGGCAGCGTGGCGGTATGCATCAGATCGCAGGCATCCTGCGGCGTCATTCGACTTCCCATTATTCGCACACTCATTTATTTACCGCCACATTATCCAACAAGCCGTGCGCGATGGCTTTCTCCCGGAACAGCTCAAAGCCCTGCAATTCGCGTTCCCCCATGTCATAGACCATTATCCGCGCAAGATAGTCATAGCAAGTTGCGTAGGACAACCCCAGTCTGTTGGATTCTTCCTCTGCGATACGCTGCAACAGCCCTCTGCCATCGCTCATCGCGTTATGCAAAACCTCCGTAAGCTCAGGCGTAATCCCGCGACCTGCCCAAACCGCAAATACTGCGGGCAATCCGGTCAGCTTGCGCCATTGATCGGCGAGGTCGAGCACGTGCAGGCCGTCTTTCGGATACTGCATGGCCGGATCGCCGATAACCAGAGCGGCATCGGCCAATTGAAGCATATTGCTCGGATGCGGGTCTGCCTGCACGAACTCAGGGGACAGATCATATACCTCTTTTAGAATAATTCTGAGCATATTAGCCCCGGAAAGGCTGCTTGTGTCAAGAGCCACGGTTCGGATTGACTCCACAGGCCGTTTGCTGAGCATCAATACGCTTTTAACCGGGCCATCTGCGGCGATGCATATACCCGGACATACGCCAAAATCAGGGTTCATAAAACAGGCAAAACTCGAAACGGGAGCGGCGGCGATCTCATTGGCTGCAAGCATGCGCGCCAGCACGGACGGCGGCGCATATACAAACTCCCACCCGTCAGGCAGCCCGCCGGACTCCAGCGTATATACAAGCGGCCGAACATTCATATATGGCAGACATCCCAGTCTCATATTTGCTCCGTAGAAATCAAGTTGTAAACGGTGTCGCGTTCAACCGGCACGTGTCCTGTCTCTTCAATCAAGTGTTTGATATCGGCCACGGTCAACCCTTCCGGCGTGCTGGCCCCGGCACGATGGGTTATCTTTTCTTCTACCACCGTGCCATCGAAATCATCCGCCCCGAAGCTCAACGCGACCTGCACAAGTTTTAGCCCCAGCATAATCCAAAAGACTTTCAAGTGGGGTATGTTGTCTATTATTAATCGAGCTACCGAATATACTTTGAGGTCATCTATTGCGCTCATCGGCGACGCCAAACCGATCAAATCCGTATTAGCCGCGTGGAATTTCAGGGGAATAAACGTCATAAATCCACCGGTTTGGTCTTGCAGGTCTCTTAGGGCAATCATATGCTCCACGCGCTCTTGATATGTCTCAACATGTCCATACAGCATTGTGGAATTGCTTTTGATTCCGAGTTGATGAGCCTGGCGGATCACCTCCAGCCATTTTTTGCCGGACATTTTCTCAGGGCAAACAATTGAGCGCACCCTTGGGCTGAAAACCTCAGCCCCTCCGCCCGGAATAGATCCCAACCCGGCGTCTCGCAGTTCAATTAGAGCTTGTTGGATCGTAATTCCCGCCACTTCGGCTATATGAGCGATCTCTACTGCTGTAAAAGCTTGTATATGTACAGATGGAAATCTTTTACTCAGCGCGGACAGCATTTCGGTGTAATAAGACAACGGCAAGTCCGGATGCAACCCTCCTACGATATGAAGCTCGCTGAACTTCATTGCCTGCCATTCAGTTTCCGCTCTGTGCACTATTTCATCGACGCTCATCGCATAGGCGTCCGAGTCCCCTTCATTGCGCGAAAATGCACAGAACCGACAGCGATTTTTGCAGATATCGGTGTAGTTTATATGCCTGTTGACCACATAATATGCTCGATTGCCATTGATCCGCATCCTGATCTCGTTGGCCACAGCTCCGATAGCAGAAATATCATCTGACTCGAACAGTCGCACTCCGTCCTGCGCCGATAGTCGTTGTCCTTCTAATGCGCGCTCGAGAACATCTCTCACATCGCTTTTTGCTATTATTGACTCCATCATAGAAAAATATCCGCCACAACAAATAATAAAAGCCCGATACTTACGCACCCGTTGAGCGTAAAGAACGCAGTATTAACCCGGCTGAAGTCCCTTGCCGAGACCAGGCTTTGCTCATAGATTAAGAATAGCCCTACGAGCGCAACCCCTGCATAGTAAGCCGCACCCAACCCGCTTAGAATACCGAACCAGGTGAGCAATGCTACCATACAGGCATGAAATAATCGCGATACAAACAGCGCATTTGCAGGCCCGATACGCGCAGGCAGAGAAAACAGGCGCACCCTGCGGTCGATTTCAAGGTCTTGAAGTGAGTATATGATATCAAATCCTGCCGTCCACAGCATAACCGCGGCGCACAATGCCACGGAAACAAAGCTGAATTGACCGGTGACCGCTATCCACGCACCCACCGGAGCGATACCCAGGCTTAATCCGAGCCATAGATGCGATAAGCTCGTAAATCGTTTGGAATAGGAATATGTCAGCAGAACCGCAAGGGCTATCGGTGACAGTGCGAAAGCAAGCCGATTGAGCTTGTATGCCGAGAAAATAAACACAAGTGCTGATGCAATGGTAAAAACCCAGGCAGCCCCTTTCGATACCGTGCCGGCAGGAATCGCACGAGAGGCAGTGCGCGGATTATCAGCATCTATTTTTGCGTCTGCAATCCTGTTAAACGTCATTGCAGCGCATCGCGCCCCAACCATCGCAATCAATATCCACAACATTATGTGCGGTTTAGGCAGACCATTAGCTGCAACAAGCATTGAGATCAAAGCGAACGGCAAAGCAAAGATCGTGTGCTCAAATTTAATCATATCGAGGATGATCCGCAACTTCTGGATCATTCTCCCCAACCCTTCGTCAGCCCGATATCAATTCCCATCAGTTGCAGGACACGATCCACAACAAAATCCACCAAGTCGCTGATTTCTTTTGGTTTGCTGTAAAATGCCGGGCAAGCGGGAAGTATAACGGCCCCTGCCTCGGCAAGCGTTGTCATGCTCCGAAGTTGTATAAGATTCAACGGTGTTTCCCGCACAACAAGTATAAGTTTACGGCGTTCTTTTAGACATACATCTGCAGATCGGGTGATGAGATCATCCGATACCCCTGCTGCAATTCTCCCCAGTGCGCCCATCGAGCATGGGATAACGATTAAACCATCATAATTATGAGAGCCGCTGGCTGGCGGTGCGCCTAAGTCTGTAGAAGATAATAGTTGAAACTTAGACTTTTGTTGCTTTGGCAGTACTTGAGATAAGGTCTCCGATCCAAGCTCGCGTCGAATAATGCCCATTGCGGATTCCGAAGCGGTGAGGTATATGGTGTTGTAGACTTCGGGCAATAGCTGCAACAGTCGAGCGGCATACGCAGCTCCGCTCGCGCCTGAAATTGCAACCATTATTCGAGACTCAACAGCCAATTCCCAGGTCCCTCCATATATTGTCGATGCGGCTTATGATCTCGTCGCTCATCTTAATATCATCCGGCCATGCCCTATTATAACCCTCCCCCGCAATCTTGCGAGTGGCGTCTATTCCCATCTTCGAACCGAATAGCGGCTGTCCGGCGGCATGATCGAGCACATCCACCGGCCCATCGGCAAATATGATATCCCGCCTCGGATCGATGTTGCTGCCTAGACGCCAGAGAACATCGCTTATGTTCTGCACATCGACGTCTTCATCGAAAACCGCTATGATTTTGGTGAACATCATCTGCCCAAGTCCCCATAGCGCGGAGATAACTTTGTGCGCCTGCAGGGGATAGCGTTTGCGGATTGAAATAAATGCAAGGTTATGAAAAATACCCTCAATCGGCAGGTTCATATCAACTATTTCGGGCAGTTGAGATTTGATAAGCGGCAAAAAGATGCGCTCAGTGGCCTTGCCCAGATAACAATCCTCCATAGGAGGCCGACCGACTATCGTAGCCGGATAGATGGGCTTGCTGCGCTGTGTTATGCATGTCAGATGAAATACCGGATATTCGTCAGCGGGAGAATAGTAACCTGTATGATCGCCGAAAGGCCCTTCCGTGCGACGCTCTTTCGGATCAACATACCCTTCAAGCACAATCTCCGCGTCCGCCGGAACCTGCTGATCGATGGTCTTGCACTGCACCATTTCCACAGGGCAGCCACGCAAAAAACCTGCAAACAGCATTTCATCAAAGTCATCGGGCAGGGGCGCAGTTGCGGCATAGGTGATAGCGGGATCACCTCCAAGGGCCACTGCAACTTCCATTCTCTTGCCCGCGGCCTCATGTTCGGCATAGTGCCTGGCCCCAACTTTGTGCAAATGCCAGTGCATACCCGTTGTCTGAGAATCATATACGTGCATGCGATACATTCCCACATTGCGCTTTCCGGTCTCCAAAGACCTGGTAAACACCATTGGAAGGGTGATAAACCTGCCCCCATCACTAGGCCAGCACTGCAATATGGGAAGAGTATTCAAGTCCGCATCCGTGCCGGTCCTAACGATCTCCTGACAAGGAGCATTTTTGACCGTCTTTGGAAACGCGGAGGAAAGCTGAATCAGCTTTGGCAGCATCATCAGTTTTTCTGCAAATGTGCTCGGAGAATCCGTATGCAGCAACGATTCTATGCGGCGTGCAATCTCTTCGATCTCACCGACGCCTAACGCCATTGCCATCCTGCGGTAGCTGCCATAGGCATTGATTAGCACGGGCATATCGAAGCCCTCGACATTGCCGAAGAGCAGTGCCGGTCCCTGCGATTTCATCACGCGGTCGGCAATTTCGGTGATCTCCAGGTCACGGCTTATCGATTCGGGCACCCTCACAAGCTCGTTTTCACGCTCGAGATGCGCTATAAAATCTGTCAGTCCATTGTAAGCCACGCCCTAATTATCCTACCGAGACACTTCTTAGTCAAGCGCAATAGCCCATCATCAGTGAACACCCAGATATGGTCACTATGCGGACGCTTACGAATATGTTTTTGCTCAGCTTGAAACGCCATCTGAGAGCCTACAGCATTGACAGGCCATTATGCGGCCTCTATAATCTTTCTACCGGACGATGTTATCGGCCGATTTCGTGCAAGGGACGCATTATGCTGAAACCATCTGATTTCTTTGATTTGAACGGCTTTGAGTTTAAGGCCGTATTTGACGGAGTCGACTATGTTTGGGAAGCGCTCAGTCGTGTGGGAAGATTCGCATTAGAATACATAACCAGCGTGGACGCCGACAGCACGGTCCAGGGCGTGATTATGCCCGGAGCATATGTCGACGACGTGCACGCTGTTGTTATCGGTGAAGGAACGGTCGTAGAGCCGGGCGCGTTCGTTCAAGGGCCGGCGATCATAGGACGCAATTGCCAGATCAGGCACGGCGCATACATCCGCGGGCACGTTGTCATAGGCAACAATTGCATAGTCGGCCACTGCAGCGAGCTTAAAAACTGCGTTATGATCGACACCTCTCAAGCTCCGCATTTCGCCTATGTTGGAGACAGCATACTTGGACGCGGGGTCAATTTAGGTTCCGGAACGGTGCTGTCCAACGTCCCGATATCCAGCGTTAAAGACCAGCAAACAGGCAAACGCCCCACTATCAAGCTGACTATCGACGGCAAAACTTATGATACCGGGCTTGTAAAGTTCGGCGCAGTGGTTGGTGATTATTGTCAGACCGGCAGCAATGTGATAACTAATCCGGCGACGCTGCTTGGCAAAAATTGCCTGGTCTATCCGGGCGCATCTGTCAAAAAAGGTTTTTATCCGGACAACAAAATCATCAAGCTGCGGCAGGATGTAGAGTTGGCAGATAAGCGATAAACTAGGGCAATTGCCTTATCTGCGTGGCGAATCCGCTGAAAACAAACTCTGTCGATACTCCCGGGATTCGCAGTTTTCGCGCCACTCCATCCATATTTGCAACCACTGCATAACGCTTGCC
>LSQX01131043.1_pt1 | contig 12642 bp, 11 predicted proteins | sample 654561 | NCBI WGS metagenome assembly LSQX01 (sample SAMN04489861, study PRJNA283612) | anaerobic digester metagenome | isolation source: 4 biogas reactors fed with cattle manure at either 37C or 55C with and... | place: Denmark: Kongens Lyngby | collected 2014 | reverse complement strand
TTTACACGGTTACTATCAAGCCTGTACATATGGTAAGCCTTAATTATCATAAGACCCGTCATCTCACCTTGAGCTCCTGCGGCCGGCTGTAGCGTAACTCTTTCCATGCCGAGAATCTCAGACAAATACTTGTCCATATTATAAAGAATCTCTAAATTCCCCTGAGCAGTTTGAGGATTCTGAAGCGGGTGCATTTGGGCCAGGCCTTCCATTGACGCTATATCTTCATTAATCTTTGGATTGTATTTCATTGTACAAGACCCTAGAGGATAAAATCCAGAGTCTACAGAATAATTTTTCTTAGATAGCAATGTATAGTGACGAATAATATCTAGCTCTGATACTTCAGGAAAATCTAGTTCATCAGTACGAAGCATACTCTCATCCATATAGTCTGTAATTTTCATTTCTTTAAGAGAATCTTCTGGAAGATTATAGGATCTTCTTCCTGGTTTAGATAATTCAAATATTAATTTTTCGTAAGCCATTTAGATTTCCTCCATAATTTTCACAAAATGATCAATCTCTTCCAAGGTTCTATTCTCAGTAACGGCGATTAACATGCCATGGTCGTAGTCATCTTTAATTTTCTTAAGATCAAAGCCTCCTAAGATACCATTTGCTCTAAGAATCTCATTGATTTCATCTACTGGCTTAGGACATCTAACTGCAAATTCTTTGAAAAAAGGTTTGTTAAACATGGGTTTGTACTTTCCAGACCTGGTCAGGCTTATAAAAGCATAATGAGCTTTCTTAAAGGAATGAGTTGCTACTTCTTTAATGCCTTCTCTTCCCATGGTAGCCATGTAAATGGCTGCAGTGATAGAGTTTAGGGTTTGATCAGAGCAAATGTTAGAAGTGGCTTTTTCCCGCCTAATATGTTGCTCTCTAGCTTGTAGCGTCAGCACAAATGCTCTCTTTCCATCTCGATCCAAAGTTTGACCCACGATTCTACCTGGTAACTTACGCATCAATTTCTTTGTGGAGGCTAAAAAGCCTAATACTGGTCCACCGTAGTTTAGGTTTTGCCCCAAGGCTTGTCCCTCACCCACTACAAGATCTGCTTTAAGCTCCCCAGGACTCTTTAATATGCCTAAGGAAATAGGATCTACACTCATAATTAGTAACGATTTATTTTCGTGGATTAGCTTTTCCATAGCGGGAATATCTTCCACTAAACCAAAGAAGTTAGGGTACTGGACAACAACTCCAGCCACATCATCTCGAAGTTTTTCTTCTAAATCTTCAATATGAGTAACTCCTTCCTGGTCTTCGATGTAGTCCATGGATACCCCTCTAAATTCTAAATAAGTTGATAAAACTTTTTGATACTCAGGATTTAGAGTCTTTGAAACCAAAATCCGTTTTCTTTTTGTATGCACGGAAGCTAAAATTGCAGCTTCAGCAGCTGAAGTCGCGCCATCATACATGGATACGTTAGATACGTCCATGCCCGTTAAAGAACACATCATGGACTGGTATTCAAAAACACTTTGCAGAGTTCCTTGACTAATCTCAGGCTGGTATGGTGTATAGGAGGTATAAAACTCTGATCGAGTTACTAAAGGCTTAATAACAGCAGGAATGTAGTGATCATATGCACCAGCTCCTAGAAAACAGGTTAAATCATCCACATTAGAATTCTTTTGGGCCAACTTATTCATTATTCCTCTAACTTCAATTTCTGATTTTGCTTGAGGTAAATTTAATTCTCGCTTTAACATGATTTTTTCAGGTACATGAGCAAAAAGATCTTCCACACTACTCATACCAATAGTCTCTAGCATTTCCTTAATATCTTCTTGGGTATTTGGTAAATAGGGATGCATGCTTATTCCTCCTCTAAAAGAAACGCTTCATAATCCTCTTTATTCATTAAATTCTCAAGTTCATCTTTATTCTGCAGTTTAACCACGATTAGATGATTCTCGTAGGAATCGGTATTTATTAGCTCTGGCTCATCTTCTAAGTCCTCATTAATTTCTACCACTTCACCAGTGACAGGCATTATAATATCAGATGCTGCTTTAACAGACTCTACAACTCCAAGATTATCATCTATGGCGATTTCATCTCCCACTTCAGGAAGCTCTACAAAGACGATGGAACCAAGAGCATGCTGAGCATGATCTGTAATTCCAATGTAGGCTTTGTCTCCATCTACTTTCACCCATTCATGATCCTTTGAATAATATAAACCTTCTACTACTTTTGACATTTACTTTCTCTCCTTTTATTGTGTATATTTAACTACTTATATTGTACAACATCTCAATTAAGTCTGGTGGGAATATCCCACTTTACTACGGCTTACTAAGAAATTTCCGATTTCGAACTTGAGCTTTTTCTTTCTTACCTCTGATTTCAATAAAGATTTCTTCACCAGTTGAACTATGTTCTATATTCACCATAGCCAATCCGATATATTCTCCTAAGGTCGGAGACTTATATCCCGTGGTGACGAATCCAATATCTTCCTCTTCCTTATACACACGGTATCCATGTCGAGGAATTTTTTTCCCCTCCATCACAAAGCCTACAATTTTTCTTTTTAAACCTTGTTCTTTTAGCAGCTTTAGTGCATCTTTTCCTATAAATTCCTTTTTATTCATTTTGACAAAAAAACCATATCCGGCTTCGAGTGGTGTCCATTCATCACTTAGCTCATTTCCGTAAAGAGGAAGATTAGCTTCAAATCGAAGGGTGTCTCGTGCACCCAGTCCAATGGGCTTAGCTCCCGCCTCTATAATCTTATGATAGAGGTCTTTAATCTCCTCATTTTTCATATATAGTTCAAATCCATCTTCCCCTGTATAACCTGTTCTTGAAATTAGGGTTTTAATTCCAGCTATTTCTACATCTTCCCTAAAATGAAAGAATTTAATTTCTTCTAGGTCAATAGAAGTTAGCGTTTGGAGCAAAGCCTGGGCTTTTTTCCCCTGTACAGCCAATTGAGCAGTTTCATTAGAAATGTTTTTTACTTGAACATCATACCCAGCCATATGTTTTAATATCCACAAATAATCTTTTTCTACATTAGAAGCATTTACAACTAATAGAAATTTCTCTTCATGATATCTATAGATAATTAGATCGTCTACCACTCCTCCGTTTTCATAGCAGAAAAAAGCATATTGTACTTGATGGTCTACTAAAGTTTCTACATCATTTGTCACTAAAAAATTAACGAAATTCAAAGCATCTTTTCCGTCTACTAGGATTTCACCCATGTGAGATACATCAAAAAGCCCCACCCTTTCGCGTACTTCTTCATGTTCTTTCATAATCCCTTCAAATTCCACCGGCATATACCAACCAGCAAAATCCACAGTTTTTCCGCCATATTTTTCATATTCTCCTGCTAAAGGTGTCCTTTTTAGATTGATCAACTTATTACCTCCTTGCTTATAGTCTTATTACCATCATATCTATTTTTAGACCGTTATTCAATAATTCTACTGTAATAGTTTACAATTTAGAAAAGTATTTTATTTCACACACTTCATCAGATAAATAGCCTATTTCGAAATGGGACATTACATGAATATACTTTACTGTTTATAACTTTCATTTCTTTGTTTTATTAAGGTCTACACTTAACTTTCTTAGTGCTGAAATCCTATAAGACTCAGCACTTATCCACATTTTTTTAGAAGATGAATTTTAGTACAGTTGGCTTATTTTATTAAATGTGTTTTATGGCACATCATCTATTTGACTAATTATTAATTTAGATTTAAAGTATTGACCTAAAAATACTAATCATGAGAAGAAAACCTTTTTGACTTGGTTTAATTTCTAGTGATTAAATTGAAATAACACAGTTAGCTCTTCATCTAACTATGCAATGTAACAAATTTGATAATAATGTGGCTATATTATGGCCCTACCATGTCCAAAGGTTGAAACTTCTTTAGTTTTATTTTTATCAGGGTATTCTCCGATATAATAGAGACATCAATAAATTGAAGAGGTGAATGTAATATGAATTTTAACCTTCTAATCGGAGGAGCAGCTGGCCAAGGAATGGAAACCTTAAGCCATACGCTTTCGAAAATCCTACAACGCAGAGGCTATCATCTATTTACACTCCAAGACTATATGTCTAGAGTGCGTGGAGGCCATAATTTTTTCCAACTCCGTTTCTCAGAAAATGACGTAAAGACTCATCGAGATGACCTTGATGGGATTATTGCTCTTAATCAAGAAACCTTAGATCTACATATCCATCGCTTAAATGCTGATGGGTTCATTATTGCAGATAATGATGTGAAATCTGACGACAAAAGATTAATCACTTTGCCAGCCAAAGACTTGGCTAAAGAAGTAGGAAATCCAAAAGTTCAATCTAGCGTAATTCTAGGAACTCTTTTGAAACTTTATGGTATGGACAATACTCATTTAGAAGATATCTTAGCAGCAAAGTTTGATACTAAAGTTATCACTCAAAACGTGGAAGCCTTCCAAAGAGGCTTTGACATGGTGGAAGCTCGATATGAAGAACCAGAACTTCACAAGGAAGATAATCTTTTAATCCAAGCTAACGACGCTATTGCTTTAGGAGCCCTAGCTGGTGGTCTTAAATTCTATAGTGCCTACCCTATGACTCCTGCCACTTCTATTATGAGCTACTTAGTTCAAAAATCTGTACCCGCAAAGGTTGTAGTCGAACAAGCTGAGGATGAAATCGCCGCCATTAATATGGCTATCGGCGCATCTTATGCTGGAGTTCGTGCCATGACAGGAACTTCAGGCGGAGGGTATTCCTTAATGGTGGAAGCTCTAGGAATGGCGGGAATCGCTGAAATCCCTCTAGTCATCGCTGAAATCCAAAGACCAGGACCTGCCACAGGACTTCCAACAAGAACAGAGCAAAGTGACTTGAAATTTGTCATCAACTCTTCCCACGGAGAATTCCCTCGTATGGTTATCGCCTTACGAAATCCAGAAGATGCTTTCTATCAAACAGCAAGAGCCTTTAATTTAGCGGATAAATATCAAATCCCCATTATTTTATTAGGTGATCAGTACATGGCTGACGCTGTGAGAACCGTAAAACCTTTTGATTTAGACAAAATTGAAAACAACTATTATATGGCTGATGAAGAAGAGTATAGAAACGGTAAAGAATACAAGAGATTTGCTCTTACAGATAATGGAATTTCTCCAAGACTAATCCCTGGTAGAGTCCCTGGCACTATGGTGAATTCTGATAGTGATGAGCATGATGAAGATGGTAACATTACAGAAGCTTCTGATGTAAGAATCAATATGGTCGAAAAGAGAGACAAGAAATTCCAACTTCTCAAAGAAGAGGTCATGGAACCTGAGTTATTAGGTGAAGAAGATATGGATATTCTACTTCTTGGATGGGGAAGCCTACACAGTCCACTAAGCGAAGCTGTTGATCTCTTGAACGAAGCATCAGATCAAAAGTTTGGTTGTCTTGTCTTTGGAGACATCTGGCCCATGCCTGAAAAACTTCTTCGAGAGAAAGCAAAGTCAGCTAAAGTATTGATTAACGTAGAGCAAAACTTTACAGGTCAATTAGCGGCTCTAATCAGTGAAGTAACAGGAATCAGAGTAGACCAGTCTGTCTTGAAATATGACGGAAGACCTCTATCTGCTGTGGAAATTAAAAACAAAGTCATGGAGGTATTGAAATAATGATAGAAAAGAAAGAGTTTGTTACATTTGAAACAGCTTGGTGTCCTGGTTGTGGAGACTTTGCGATTTTAGATGCGTTAAAAGAGACCCTTCAAGAATTAGGAAAAGAGACACACAAGGTTCTTGTTGTAGGTGGTATTGGCCAAGCGGCTAAAACCCCTCAATATATAAATGCCAATGGATTTGCCAGCCTTCATGGACGAGCACTTCCTCCAGCTGCTGCTGCAAAAATTGCCAATCATGAATTAACTGTTATCGTAAACACTGGTGATGGTGACTCTTATGGAGAAGGTGGTAATCACTTTATCCATAATATCAAAAGAAATACGAACATCACTCACTTTGTTCATGACAACCAAATTTATGGATTAACAAAAGGACAATCATCCCCTACCTCTGACTTAGGTCACGTAACGGACTTTACCCCTGATGGTGTAACAACTAATCCTATTAATCCAATGGTAGCCGCTATAGGCCTTGGATGCGGATTTGTGGCTAGAGCCTTTAGTGGAGACAAGAAGCATCTTAAATCCATTATGAAGGAAGCTATAAATTATAACGGTTATGCCTTGGTGGATATCTTGCAGCCTTGTGTCACCTTTAATAAGATTAATACCTTTGCTTGGTACAAGAAAAGAGTATATAACTTAGATGAAAATGAAGGATACAATCCTATGGATAAAATTCAAGCCTTCACAAAAGCTTTAGAATGGGGTGACAAAATCCCTCTAGGTGTTATCTATAGAGAAGACAGAGATAGCTTTACTGATAAAATTTCTTTCCTGAAGGAAAAACCTTTAGTAGATCTTCCTGTAGAAACCGAAGTCATCAAAGACTTCCTAAATGCATTTAAATAAATAACAGCAACAAATGCCCCGATATTCAGAAACTGAGTATCGGGGCATTTCAATTTTGTCTATTTTTTTCTAGCTAGTCTAGTGACTTAAGAACTTCATCGAGCATCATATCAGTACTCCTAAATCCCCCTGAGGAGATGTACCATATCATAGGATCTAAGTAGAAAATATTCCCCTCTTTATAAGCCATAGTTTCTTTAACCAAATCATTCTCCAAGGTCTTTGAAGCTGTTACTTCTCCACCCACCACTTGAGCTCTGTCAATAACAAACAGATTCTTCGGGTTTTTATCTAAGATATACTCATAAGAAATGTTCTGCCCATGAGTGGAAGTCTCAATCTCTTCATCCACTTCCTTAAAACCTAAAGCATTATGAATAATTCCAAATCGTGAATTTCTCCCATAAGCACTAATAGATCCATCATTGGTTAAGATCACAAGAGCTTCTTCGTCGCCTTGTGTAGCCTTCTCCTCAATTTCCTTAGCCTTATCCATCAGTGATTTCATTTTAGCATCAGCTTCTTGGTCTTTACCAAATATCTGTCCAATTACTTTACTATTATGTTCTAAAGAACCCATGTAATCCTCAGAATCAATGGCCAAATATAAGGTGGGTGCAATTTTTGAGAGTTCGTCATAAGCGGCTGCTGCTCTTCCTGAAATAAAAATAAGGTCCGGTTTCATTTCATATATGGTTTCAAAATCAGGTTCTTTAAGAGAGCCCACATTAACATACTCATCAGTATCAAATTCTTCTAAAAAAGCTGGAATATTACTTTTAGGCAACCCAGCTATGGGGACATTGAGAGCTTGAAGCATATCGAGAGTTCCATAATCAAAGACGACAATATTCTCAGGGGTTTTTTCTAAGGTTACTTCTCCTAGTTCATGAGTTATGGATAGACTCTCATCAGGGTTTACTTCCACCGCTGTTTCTGCTCCTGAGTTTTGTGAAGCTGTCCCTTTTTCTTTATCTTCCTCCACTCCTGCACAAGCTGATAGCATAAGAGCTGATGAAAGCAACAAGATAGTTGCTAATTTCAATTTAATGTTTTTCATACTTTTCTCCTCTTTTTTCATGATATTTTAGACATAGTAATTATATTTTTATTATTGTCATAGGGATAAAGCCCCTCTTTATAATAGGTACAAATCTTTTGCCCACCCACCGCATGGACATTAAATTCCATGTCAAAGACTTGACTTAAAACTTCTGAATTAATAATTTTGTGAGTATCATCATAGTATCTAATTTCACCATCTTGAAGGGCCAGAATTTTGTCAGAATAACAAGAGGCAAAATTAATATTGTGGATAACAATGACCACGGTTTTACCCAGTTCATCTACAATTTGGCGAAGAATTTTCATAATCTCTACTTCATGCTTCATATCTAAGTTGTTTAAAGGTTCATCCAGAAGGATATATTCCGTGTCTTGAGCAATAACCATGGCAATATAAGCCCTTTGCTTTTGTCCTCCGGATAGTTCATTAATATACTTATTTTCCATGGGTTTTAATTGCAAATATTCTAATGCTTTTTCGATATGATGATGATCTTCTTTAGTCAATCTTCCCTTTGAATAAGGAAATCGTCCAAATGAAACCAGCTCTTTAACGGTAAGTCTCAAGTCCATATGATTATTCTGTCTAAGAATAGAAATCTTTTTAGCCAAATCTTTATCTTTCCAGTTGTTTAAATTTACCCCATCGATGACCACATCTCCACTGCTCGGCTCAAGAAGTCGAGATACCATGGATAGTAACGTGCTTTTCCCTGCACCATTAGCCCCGATAAAAGATGTAATCTTCCCCTTTTCAATGGTAAGAGACACCCCTTTTACCACTTCTTTAGCATCGTAACGTTTCGTTAAGTTTTTGATTTCGATCATAATTTGCTCTCCTTTAATAAAAGATAGATGAAATAAGCTCCACCCACAAAATTAATGAGCACACTTATTGGTGCACTGAAGGTAAAAACCCTCTCTACAAGCAGTTGACCATAAATTAAAGCGATACCACTGACTAAAGTAGCTCCTAAGAAGAGTTCCTTATGCTTGTAGGTCTTTAAGAGCTCTCGAGATAGATTAGTCACCAGGATTCCTAAGAAGGTTATAGGGCCAACTAGAGCTGTGGAGACTGAGATCAAGATAGCGCCGATAAATAGGCTTTTATCCACTAATTTCTGGTAAGAAACGCCTAAATTTATAGCTTGATCCCTTCCTAGGGTGAGTACATCCATATCGCTGAGATTTGTCATTCCAAAAGCCAGGGATACGATTAATAATATACTCCCCATGAGAAGAACTTCAGTATCTATGTTATTAAAACTGGCAAAGAGTTTCCCTTGAAGGATTAAAAACTCGTTGGGGTCTATGATGACTTGCAAAAATGAAGAACCACTTCTAAATAAGGTTCCTGAAATAATCCCAACTAAAAGGAGAAGATAAATATTTCCACTTAGTTTCTTTAATAGTGTTCCTAAAATTCCTACACTAAATATCACCATAATCAAAACCATCCCTAAAAAGGAAACCTGTTTTCCTATACCCGCTAAAATTGTAGATCCAAGAAAAAAAGTCATTAAGGTCTGAAGAAAAATAAAAACGGCATCTAGCCCTAATACACTGGGGGTAAGGATACGATTCTCCGTTACCGTTTGAAAAGAAAGGCTAGCATAGGCAATGGATGCACCTGTAATCAGCATGGCTAAAACTTTTGGAATTCGCCTTGAAAGAGCATATTGATAACTTTGTGGATTCAGTCCCATAAATAAAAACAAATAAATTCCTAGGATCAGTAGAGCAAGTAGGATGAATAGCCTCTTTTTCATACTACTTATTCACCCCCTTGAAGATTAAATATAAGAAGATTAGACTGCCAATGACCCCTGCTGTTAATGAAATGGATATTTCATAGGGATAAATAAGAATTCTTCCCAAAATATCACAACCGAGCAAAAACACAGAGCCTAGCAGTGCAGTCGTTCCTAAACTATTTCTGAGATGATCACCCTTCATGAGAGATACAATGTTTGGAATAATGAGTCCTATGAAAGGAATATTTCCCACTGTTACCATGACTGCACTAGAAATCAGCGCCACAATTAGTAAGCCCATATTGATAATTCGTTTATGATTTAATCCTAAATTTTTAGAAAAGTCCTCTCCCATTCCAGCAATGGTAAACTTGTTTGCATAAATAAATGCGACGCCTGCTAAAGGAATAATAATGAATATAATTTCGTATCGACCTTTCGTCACCATAGAAAAGCTCCCCTGGAGCCATGTATTGATATTTTGGATTAAGTCTAGTCGGTAAGCTATAAATGTGGTCACTGAATCAATCAAGTTGCCTAGCATAATTCCGATTAAAGGGATCATGATAACATTTTTAAACTGAACCCTTTTGAGTATAGCCATAAACAAGAATGTACCCAGTAGAGCAAATCCAAATGCCATGCCCATCTTCATCAGTGTATTTGCCCTAGGCATAAAGACCATAGCAAACAAGATTCCCATTTTAGCACTATCCATGGTGGCTGCTGTGGTAGGAGAAACAAACTTATTCCGAGTAATTTGCTGCATAATTAGCCCAGATATACTTAATGCGCTCCCTGTTAAAATGATGCTAAAAAGTCTTGGGATTCGACTAATGAGAAAGACGAGTATTTCGGTCTCTCCCCCTTGAATTAGATCCATAATCGCAATGGGTTTAGCGCCAATTCCTAACGATAATAGAGAAAATAGAATTAGTAGTCCAATCAATAATTTGTTCTTCATAGCCCTAATGGATTAAAGTCCATATGATTGACACCTCCTCTAATTACTTGATATAATAAATTGGTTGAAATTGATAATGGTTCTCATTTATAGTAACAAAATTCTGTGAGGCTATCCTATGCTTTATTTTGTTTTTTATTACTATATTTGGTTGAAAGAAAGGAGTGGTTCGTTTGTTCATTGAAAGGAACCCCAAAGAAGTGGCTGAAGACTTTTTTGCCAGCACTTTTATCCCTGTTAGCGCATATCACGGCCATGGCTTAAAGATTTACGAAGCCGGAAATCAAGGAATTTATCATGATGATGACCTGATGGAGAAGCTCACCCATAAAATGACCTATGGTGGTGAAGATGGATACACTTCCCTAACCCTATCCAGTGAGGAAGGATTTCATTACACTGCTTATTATATTAATAAAATCAAACCTAAAGATGGGTTCGTTTTAATAGGCCCCTATCATCAAGACGATCTAGAGCGGATAAATCGACATGACTTATGCTATCTAAATAATCTGTACATGGCACCACACAATAAGATTAAAAATTTATGTCCTGAAAATGGATGTGCTCACTGTTACAGTCTAAATATCCGCCGAGCACTTAATTATATTGAGGCTCATTATAAGGAGAACATCTCTTTAGATGTGATTATCTCTCATCTAAATTTGAATAAGAGTTATTTCTGTACCCTCTTTAAAAAAGAAACTGGACTAACTTTCACTACTTATGTTAATGAAATCAGGGTCGAGAAAAGTAAACGGCAATTATTAAAAGACAACCGTAGTATTCTTGATATTGCTCTGTCTGTTGGTTTTACCAATCAAAATTATTACGCCATAACCTTTAAAAAGCACACGGAGATGACTCCCATGGAGTTTCGTCGAAAGGCTTTTGGTTAGAGTTTAAAATTGAACATCAACAAATAACCTTTCTGTCCAGAGAGAGATTTTTAGTTTATTTTTTTCCTATCCCCATACAATATCGCATAACAAAAAAAGCTAAGATCCCATAATCGGGTCTTAGCTTTTTATTGTTTCTAAGTTTATTACCTTCTATTTTTTCGCGATATATTTTCTTACGTCTATGGCAACCGCTGTGATAATAATGATTCCTTTAATAATGGTTTGAAGGTATACATTAATCCCCACATAATTTAGCCCATAATTAAGGAACTGCAAAATTACAGACCCGATAATAACGCCTGGAATAGTACCTACACCACCTGAGAAAGATACTCCACCCACAACACAAGCTGCAATGGCATCAAGCTCGTAGTTAGCTCCTGTGGCAGAAGTTACTGACCCAATACGAGCTGCTTCTAGAAAGCCCGCTAATCCGTAGAGCACTCCAGAGATAATAAAGATATACATCATATTTTTTACGATATTTACACCAGAAACTGCTGCAGCCTCTGGGTTTCCACCGATGGCAAACATGTTTTTCCCTAAAGTTGTCTTATTCCAAACCACATACATGATCAGAGCAACTCCAGCTGCATAGAAAATTAAATAGGGCAGTTTTACTCCACCAATGGTAAATGCCCCATTAACTAAGTTTAGATAACTTTGGTCTAGGGTTGAAATCGGTTGAGCTCCTAGTGGAGGCCTGTCAATATAAGTTTGAAGCATTCCATAGGCAATCAACTGGGTTCCTAAAGTAGCAATAAAAGCGTGAAGTTTTAATTTAGCAACACCAAATCCATTTAATGCGCCAAAAGCTGCTCCAACTAAGATGGCTGCCACTAAAGGTACAATAATGGGTAAAGCTTGTAAATTAGGATACATTCGAGCGGCGTAGTCTGTCTTTTGAAGAAGTGATGCAGAGATAGCTGCAGTAATTCCTAAAATTCTACCCGCTGAAAGGTCTGTTCCCCTAAGAACAATAAGTCCTGCTACACCTAAGGCCAAGATGGCTCTAGTGGATGCTTGGCTTAGAATATTTGTAAAGTTAATGATGGAAACAAAGTTTGGTTCATAGATAATTACAGCTAGTATCAGTACACCTAATATAATGTATAAGGCATAATCTAGGAGAAAATCTCTGAATTCTTCACTTTTAATTCTGGTCATAACACTTTGTGGTTTTTTATCTTTTCCGTTATTATTCATTTTTCACCCCTACACTTATAAATATTTGGCAGATAATGCCATGATTTTCACTTGGTCTAGTTGGTCTGTATCTTCTATGCCCGCTATTTTCCCATTAGACATCACAAGAATTCGATCACAAATTCCTAGGAGTTCAGGCATCTCTGAGGATACAACAATAACTCCTTTACCTTTCTTCGCTAGTTCAATGATTAATTGATAAATTTCATATTTGGCTCCTACGTCAA
>LSQX01233342.1_pt1 | contig 12643 bp, 13 predicted proteins | sample 654561 | NCBI WGS metagenome assembly LSQX01 (sample SAMN04489861, study PRJNA283612) | anaerobic digester metagenome | isolation source: 4 biogas reactors fed with cattle manure at either 37C or 55C with and... | place: Denmark: Kongens Lyngby | collected 2014 | reverse complement strand
GTTGTCTTGCCGCTGCCCATGAAGCCGGCCAGGATGATCTTGAAGGGAAACTGGTCCAGGACCGCCCGGGCCAGCCTGGCCTGGACCAGAGCCATGCCCGCTTTGGGAAAGTCCACCCCGGGATGCCAGATCTTCTGGGCTGCCAGGGCCTGCTGAAAAAGCATTGCCAGGCCACTGCGGCTGGCCAGTCCCTGTTCTCTGGCAGCCAGGATAAGCCTGGTGGCCAGCGGATTGTAAATTGTATCATAAACAAAAGTAAAATGCCGCAGCAAATGTGACGGCAAGGGGGACTGCCGGGTCAGTGGCCACAAGCCAACTGGTGTCCCGTTGAGCAAGATCCAGTCTTTGCTGTCGCCGGCTGCCTGCTGCCAATTTGCCAGCGGGCTGACACTTTGGATTTTAGCCTGGGGCAGCTTCTGCTTGATCGCCCGGGCCAGCTGGTCAGCCTGCTCGGGCCGCCGGGCATTAATCCAGACCTGGCAATCCCGGCTGGCCGCAGCAAAAGCCATGGTCCTGCTGACACCGCCGGCGCCCAGGATCAGGACCTTTGCACCAGAAGGCAGGGGGCAGGTCGTGCAAAAGGCAGCATAGTCAGTGTTATAGCCCCGTCCCTGGCGGATTGTGTTGACAGACCTGGTCAGGCTGGCTGTTTCATCCAGGCTGTCCAGATAGGGTATCACTGCCTCCTTATGGGGAATGGTGCAGTTAAGGCCCGCCAGTTCAGCCTGGAGCTGCCTGAATCTGCCAGCAAGTTCAAGGGGTTTTATGTCAAAAGGCCGGTATCTGCCATTAATACCTGCGGCAGCCATGATCTCCTCGTGGAGAAAAGGCGACAGGCTGTGTCCTAAAGGATGCCCGATCAGACCTAGTTCAGTCACATTCATATCCAGCCTCTTCCAGCAGCCAGGCGGCTTTGATCGCCTGTCCCGCATCTGCCAGCAACAGTTGCAGGCAGCCACCTTCATAGGCGCGCTGTTCTTTAATCTTGATATTACTGATATTTATTTCGTTCTCGCCCAATAAAGTGGTGATCTGGCCCAGCACTCCCGGTTTATCGTCGACATACACAGTCAAAGTGCTCGGGGCGGCCAGTGCTCCTTTACCAGCGGCAGGCAGGTTGTTGCGATAATGGGCTGCCTGGAAAAACAAGCGCTCAAGTGTCTTCTTGTCACCTGCCTGAATGGCACTGGCATATTCTTGCAGGACATCGATATACTCTGTCAAGGCCGGGAGCAAAAAAGCCCTTGCTTCACAGCTGATTGCTGCCCATAAAAAGGGATCAGCAGAGGCGATGCGGGAAATGTCACGGAAACCACCGGCTGCCAGCCGGGCAAGCGCCCCGTCATCTGTCCTGGCGGCCAAAAGCGCCAGGCCGGCCGCCGCCACATGCGGCAGGTGGCTGACTGTGGCAACAGCCCGGTCATGCCTGGCTGCATCTATAATATAAGGTACTGCCCCTATTTTACGGACCAGGTCCTGCAGGTTTTTGACAAGGCTGTAGGGCAGGCTGGTGTTTTGCGGAACACACAGGGCATAGACAGCATTTTCAAAAAGGCTCTCGTCGGAGAACCGATAGCCCTGCCTCTCCTTGCCGGCCATGGGATGGCCACCGATAAATCGATCAGAAAAGACCTGGTCCATGACCGGTTCCTTGACACTGGCAACATCAGTGATCAGGCCTCTTGTGTAACGGCCGGCCAGGTTGGCAAGCCGGGCCACTGTTGCTGGGGGTGTGCAGATAAACACAATGTCACAGCCTGACAAAAGGCCCAGGGCCTTTTTGCCTGGTCCGGACTCAGGCTCAGCTGCGTCAAGGATGGCAGCTTCTGCGATTACGCCGTCAGCCAGTGCCTGGCTAAGGGCTTGCTCATCAATATCCAACCCTGCAACTTTAATTCCAGCCCTTTGTCGCAAGGCTTTGGCTAATGAGCCGCCGATCAAGCCCAGGCCGAGCACAGCCGCCTTGGCAAAAGGTCTTGCCGCCAGTTCTTCCTTTTCCATTGGCCGGTCCCCTTTCCTTAATTTCTGTTGTCCTTAATTCTGACCGGAGGCGGCCAGATCGTCAAGGTGATTACATGAAGAAAAAGGGCTGCTTATGTTCTTTCCAGGCCAGACAGGTAACGTAAAACAGCATCCTGGCTGACAGCATGTAAAAGGGCTTCCTGCTGGTCCAGCTTGCCCTGGGCCAAAAGAGAGGCCAGGTGCATATCCATGGTCATCATGCCTGCTGATGCGTTCATCTGGATCACACCATCGATCTGGGGCGATTTGTTCTCCCTGATCATATTGCGGATGGCATTATTCACCAGCATGAGCTCGAAGGCCGGAATTAATTTACCATCCTTGCCAGCCAGCAGTTGCTGGGAAACAACAGCCTGGAGCACCGTGGACAGCTGGACGCGGATCTGCTGCTGTTGGGCTGGCGGGAAAACATCTATGATGCGGTCTATTGTTTTTGCCGCTCCTATCGTGTGCAGGGTTGAAAGGACAAGATGTCCTGTTTCAGCGGCAGTCAGAGCTATGGAAATAGTCTCCAGGTCACGCATTTCCCCGATCAGGATCACATCTGGCGCCTGTCGCAGGGCGGAACGCAGGGCCCTGGCATAGCTTTGGCTGTCAGTACCTATCTCCCGCTGGTTGATGATACCCTTTTTGTGACGGTGCAGATATTCAATCGGGTCTTCCAGGGTCAGGATATGGCAGGAACGTTCCCGGTTGATTTTATCGATCAGGGCGGCCAGGGTGGTCGATTTACCACAGCCTGCCGGTCCTGTGACCAGGACCAGGCCTCTTTTTTGGTCTGCCAGCGCCATCACATCGTCCAGGATACCAAGCCGGACCGGATCAGGCATCTGGCCGAACACCCGGCGCACTGTCAGGGCATACGAACCACGCTGGCGGAACACATTAACCCGAAAGCGGCCCACCTGGCTCAGCGAAAGGGAGAAATCCGTCTCCCCCTCCTCACCGAGGCTGGTCCGGCCTTGTCCCTCCCTGAGCAGCTGCAGGGCGGCGTTTTCCGCTTCAGACTGGTTGAAAACACCATACCTGTCCCTGGTTCGCATTCTGCCTTCTATTTTCACGATTGGCGGTTTGCCTACGGTGATGAAGAGGTCTGAGGCACCCAGCTGCACCATTTCGGTTAGGATGTCATGCATATCATTCATCGCTTTGCCCGTCCCAGATACCTTCAAAAGAACTGCTGTAATCAAATGGCTCCCGCCACCAGTTCCAGCGGTTGATGGCCAGGGACTGGTCCTTTTCAGGTTCGACAGTCACCGTGATCTCAATTCCCTGGTCACTTCCTGCCGGGCTGAAGACAAGAGCGTCAATCACAAAAGATCCATTGACCGCTGTCACTGTTTCGCCACTGATCTGCTCATAATTTCCCAGCTCCCGGGCCAGGAGGGCCACCTGCGCTGCTGGATCTGCATCTAGAAACTCAGGTTCAACGCATGCTTGGCTGATCAGGGCCAGCACCTGCTGGGCCTGGCTGTCAGCCAGATAGTAGCCACTGTTCCAATCAGCCCTCTTCCTGGCCAGGCGCAAGTTCGCCGCCCCGGAAACCAGGGCCAGCACACCAAAAAATATCAACAGGACCAGTAAAAGGATGATCAGGGCAGATGCTGCCCCCCTTTTATTCTGGATTGGCCTTGTTTTTGCCTGCATCTGCCCGCCCCCTTACTCAAGCCCTGCCCATTGGCCGCATTCCATGCTGTAGATAGCCTGATCATCTGCTTCGGGATATTTTTCCAGGACAATCTCCAGCTGCCAGATCCCGCTGGAATCTTCTTTGACTGCCAGCAGGGCCTTGTAGGTGGCTGAATCAGCCGCACAAGCCAGAAAGGACTTGTCATAATAGAGCTCATTGACCTGGCCTGGCCCCAGATCCTGCGGACTGGACTTCCATTGGTCCGCCAGGTCACCGGCAACCGCAACTGCCTGATCAAGGACAGTTGCCTGGCTGGTCAGCTGGTGGGCTTTAAAAAAGATCTGGACAATCATGGTGCTGAAAAAAGCCAACAGGGCAATTGCCATGATCAGCTCGACAAGAGTAAAACCGGCTTTATGTTTATACCACCTGCTCATTCTTGACCACCTGCACTGTTCAGCCTGATCAGGCGCTTCCTCACCTCAGCATCAGGCCCGTCACTGCCGGTCAGGCTCACCCGCAAAAGTTGCGGCCCGGCCATTTCCAGCTCCAGCTGACCGGCCCGGGCAATCTTATTGCCCATGAGCGGGCTGACCTGGGCACCTTCCCGCGTAAAGAGTTCATAGAGGGTGTTATCATAAACATAGATCCAGGTGTAGTAAAGCTCATCTCCAATGAGCTGGTTGATCAGCAGGGCAGGTTGGCCGCTGAAAGGATCTGCTGTGATCGTGACCAGGCCGTCTGTGTCATTGGACTTCAGTTTTACATCCAGGTAGGAAAGACCTGTGCGCAGGTCGGCTGTCTCCTGCTGCCTCCGGGTCAGGCGAAGATAGGCGGTGCTGCCTGTCTCCGTGAGGGTAAAAACATAAAAGGAAACAAAGATCAGCAGCAGCATGACCAGGACCATCTCTATCAATGAATAACCTGATTTGTTCATTGCCACACATCCTCAGCCGAATGCACATCAATAACCGGGTAGATATTGTCAGCTATAACTTCATAGTAAATGGCATAGTTTTTTTCATCAAGCAAAAGGCCATAATGGGTTTTCAGATAGGCCAGGTCTGGCGGGTAAGCCCCTTCCAGGGCATAGCACTGGGAAACAGCCATTTCAACAGCCGCTCTTGCCGTATCCAGGCCGGCTTGCTGGTTTTTGTCCTGCAGCCGGGTGAAATTCTGCCAGACCAGAAAAATGATCAGGAGCGATATGAGCAGGGCAAGCAGCATGCCGCCTATTTTAAATGTCTCTTCTCGCATGAAAAAGCTCCTTAATCAGCCAATGGATGAGAGGATCTCAACCAGTGGCAGCATAACTGTCAGCAAAATTGCCCCGACAATGAGGGACAGGATGATCACCAAAAAGGGCTCGACCAGGCTGGCCAGGCGGGTGAGGCGGTTATTGACCTCATTTTCATAGGCATCCGCCAGTTTGCTCATGACCTGGTCCAGCTCGCCGGCCCGGCTGCCCAGGGCCATCATGCGGATAAAAAGCTGCGGGAAAATATCTATCTCCTGCAAGGCGGTGAAGACGTCTCCGCCGGCTTCAATCTTTAAACGTCCCTGCTTGATCTTCTGGCTGACCACGCTGTTGCCCATGACCTCCTCAGAAAGGGACAGGGAAGCTGTAAAGCCCAGGCCACTGCCTAAAAGATAGCGCATGGCCAGGGCAAAGCGGGCGGCGAAGATGCGGATAAAGACTTTCTTCACCAGTGGCAAGCGCAAAACCACCCTGTCCTTAAACCGCCTGCCACCATTGGTCAGGCTGAGCCAGGCCCAGAAGACAGCGATAATAATCACAAGCAGCGGCAACAGCCAGATGGCCTGGCTGGTTATGAACAGGCCCAGGCGCAAAAGCCCCCTGGCAAAGCCCGGCATGGCACCGCCAAAAGAGGCCAGGATCTGTTCAAAAACAGGTAGAACCCGGATAATCAGCAGTAATATGATGCCCAGCATAAGGAAAAGAAGAACCAGAGGATAGATCAGGGCACTGCGCACCTTCTTGCGCAGGTCACTGTCCCTGAGATAAAAGGTGGCCAGTCCACTCAGCACCTGGTCAAGATTACCTGACACCTCGCCGATATGGACCATGCGGACCAGATAAGCCGGGAAGGCCTCTGTGTTTTGCATGGCAGTGGCCAGGGGATGCATTTTTCCCATCTCAGCCCCGAGTTTTTCCAGCACATTACGCAAGTGGCGGCTGTCAGCGCTTTCTGCTAAAAGCTCAATACCTTCAGGCAGCAGGATCCCTGTCCGCAGGATAAGGGCCAGCTGTTCGCAAAGCCAGGCAAGTTCAGCTGGTTCCAGCCTCGTTTTTCTCTTTACAGCCATGCGTGACCTCCCCATGATCAGCTTCATTTTCAAATAGGATTGTGCAACAAATCACAAAATCATTATACACTTTTATTTTTATCTGCACCAGAGAGCTATTTCCTTGCAGGTTCGCTGCCTTGTCCGCTATAATAGGCCATATAAGTCAATTTATTTGACAGGAAAGGGCGTATGAACTTTTGCTAAAGAACCGCCGAAAAAAGTATCCTCGCCTGAACAGTACTGCCTGCCAACCAGCTCGTCTTTATTTACTGGTCTTGCTGCTGGTCTGGCTTTTTCCTTTTCTAATTGCCTCCTGCCAGGTCCACCGGCCAGAGCTGAGCCTGCCGGATGGGTCTTTGGAGTCCAGTGGTGCTATAGATCCCACTGTCACCGGCAGTCTTTCCACCAGCCCGGCCGGGACGTCTGATCAGACAACAAAACCCGGCGGGACCGGCCAGCTGGCTGAAACCAGCCAGCAGTCTGCCGTCACGACCAGCCAGGAGATCACCCAGACCACAACTGCCCAGATCTCAGCCAGCACGACTCCTGTCCCATCTACAACCACGCCAGCTGCGACAGGGAGCAAGAGCCCGACTGCCACACCTTCAAGAAGGCCGCAGGCCAGCAGCACACCTACCCCTGCCCCGGTCAGAACAACAAACACCAGCAGGCCAACTGCAACGCCAACACCAAGGCCCCCAAAAGTCTCAACACCAACACCAACATCAACACCAGCCCCGCCTCCGCCAGCCACGCCAACACCAACACCAACACCAAAAGCGGGCTCCTCGTCAAGCAGTTTCCCGGCCACAAATTACGGGACCTTTTTCCGTGACCAATATGGCGGCAACAGCCAGGTCAGTACAAGTGATGACGGCAGCATTTTAGTCGATACCGGCAGCACAGCCAACGGGGTTGTCCTGGTCAGGGTTGATAACATACCGGCCAGCAAGCTGGTCAAGGCAATTGTTGTTGCCAATGGCAGCACCTACCAGTACGACCTTGTCGAACGGGGCAAATACATCGGCTTGCCTTTACAGCTGGGCAATGGTGCATACACTTTAACTATCTATGAGCAGGTTACCGGCACATCCTATATCCCGGTGATGTATGAGAGTTTTTCTGTCTCCCTTGCCTCCAGTTTGAAACCCTACACGGCATCATCCATTATCAGCGATTTTTCGCGCAGTTCAAAAGCAGTCTCCCAGGCAGCCAGCCTCTGCAAAGGCATCAGCACCCAGGACGGCAAGGTGGATGCCATCTACCAGTGGATTGCTGGTAACATCACCTATGACACTGCCCTGGCCAATAACATCATCAACAACAAGAGCAGCTATGAAACTTATCTGCCCAGTCCGGATAAAACCATGTCAACCCGTAAGGGGATCTGCTTTGACTATGCCTCCTTGATGTGTGCCATGCTCAGGTCACAGGGAATTCCCACCCGTCTGGTCAAGGGATCAACTCCGCTTGGCTATCATGCCTGGAATGAGGTTTACTTTAAAGGCAAGGGCCGGGTGGTCATAGCAGGATCCCGCCTGATGGAGATTGATGCCAGCAGCTGGGTCCTGCTTGACACCACCTGGGCCGCTGCTGGCTGGAGTCCGGAAAAAATCAAGAACACAGCCCACAACAAACAAAGGGTTTATTAATAAAACGCGCAGCCTTTAGCTGCACGATGAAAAGGAAAGGATCTGAACTAATGGACATAATGGAGAAATCCCTAAAAAAGCACGAGGAATGGCAGGGGAAAATCGAGGTGATCACCAAGGTGCCGGCAGACACGAAAGAAGCCTTGTCGCTTGCTTATACACCTGGTGTGGCCCAGCCCTGCCTGGAAATCCAAAAGGATATCAGCAAAAGCTATTCCCTGACCAGGCGCTGGAATATGTGTCTTGTGGTCAGCGATGGCTCTGCTGTTCTGGGGCTGGGGGATATCGGCCCTGAGGCCAGTATGCCGGTAATGGAGGGCAAGTGTGCTCTTTTCAAGTCCTTCGGTGATGTTGATGCCTTTCCCATGTGTATAAAATCACAGGATGTTGAGACGATAGTGGAAACGATTTACCTGATTTCAGGTTCTTTCGGTGGTGTAAACCTGGAAGACATTGCCGCGCCCCGCTGCTTCGAGATCGAAGATAAGCTCAAGCAACGTTGCGATATTCCAATTTTCCACGACGACCAGCACGGCACAGCGATTGTTGTCCTGGCTGCCCTGCTCAATGCCTTGAGAGTTACAGGCAAAAGTATCGATGGTATCAAAGTTGTCATTTCAGGTGCCGGTGCGGCTGGTATCTCCATTGGCAGGCTGCTGCTGCATGTGGGTGTGGCTGATTTGTCCTACAGTGATATTGAAGGGGCAGTTTATGCTGGCCGGCCAGGCATGAATCCTTACCTGGCCCAGATGGCCCAGTTGACCAACAAGGGCAATATAAGGGGTGGCCTGGCTGATCTGCTGGCTGGTGCTGATGTCTTCATCGGTGTATCAGCCCCAGGCATTGTCACAGCAGAGATGGTGGCAAGCATGAACAAGGGAGCCATCGTCTTTCCCATGGCCAATCCTGTGCCTGAAATCGGTTATGCCGCAGCCAAAGCTGCCGGAGCAGCTGTGGTCGGGACAGGTCGCAGCGACTTTCCCAACCAGATCAACAATGTTCTGGCCTTCCCCGGTATCTTCCGGGGGACCTTTGATGCCCGGGCCGGGGATATCAACGAGGAGATGAAAATGGCCGCGGCCCGGGCTATTTCGGAACTGATCACAGAAGAGGAGCTCCAGGCGGACCGGATCCTGCCCGATGCAGATGACAAACGCCTCAAGGATCGGGTTGCCCGGGCGGTCTTTGACGCTGCGAACAGGACCGGGGTTGCACGTCTTTCATGAAATGACCCCGGAGCCCCCGGCTCCGGGGCTTCATGAATCAGGGCTGATCCAGGGAAAGGTCGATGATCTGATGGGTCAGGTATTCAAGTTTCTCCCTGGCCAAAAAAGACAGTTGACGGATTCTCTCCTCCGCAAGGCCCTCCTGCCGGAAACTGATACTGACCTGGTAACAGATATCGTTCGGACAAAATTCGGCACGCGTACTCCAGTAAGAATCCTTGGGTGAATTGGCTTCCACGAGATCAAGCGGAATGCCCCGGTATAAGGGGCTCTTCCCGTCCGCTCTCACGGACTGGATGTCACCCGCTGTCAACGAAAAATGCCCCTCCGTGTCCTCCATGGATCCTATGCCGTAAATCGAGTACCCGTAAGGTTTTGCTGTTCTTTCCCTCCCCGACATAAGAAAGCGGTAACTGATGTCCGCCCCATCCAGGAGGGTGAGGTCGGGATAGACCAGTCCTTCGGTCTTCGAGAGCTTCTGTTGCAAGTTTTCGTAATTCGCAGCATCCTTCTGGAAGTCGGGGTAGACGGGCCAGGTCCAGAACATATAAATGAAAAAACCTGCGATGGCAAGCAGGATCGCAGCGAGAAGGGTGAACATAAACCCCTTCCCGGTTTTCTTGGCAAAAATCTGGATCTTGTGTGGTGCCTTGGATTCCATTTTCTCCTCCTCGATAATTGAAGAATCAAAGGATTCTGCCTGATTTATTATCCTTTTCTGCGCCTGTGATCTTTCTTGGGGGTTTGAGTTTGACAGCAAACTCGCGGATGGTAATCTGCCTATCCCATGATAACAGAAAGGGCTGCCCTTCCCGGAACAGCCCCTGATTATTCTTCGTTATTTGGACTCAGGCCCAGGGATCTTCCTCCTGGGGAATCCGGATACCGGACAGGAGGCCGGGATAGTCCCAGACAAACCAGTCATCGCCCGAGGCCTTGCGGCGCAAGGTGACCACGCGGGGACTGTCAGCTCCGGAGGAGCGGAGATGGAATTTTCTGAATTCATCGCTTTCGGCCGGGATGGGGTCGGGGAGGATCTCGATGGTCAGAGGTTCATCCGCCTTGTAGTTGTTTTCCGGCCGTGCGCCCAGGAAGTAGGAATCGGGCAGGTAGATCTTGTCCATCAGCCGGTCCCGGATAAATTGCTGATCCCGGGTCGAGAGCGGGCGGGGTCCGTGGAGGACATTCAACATGCCGAGGCCGCTTTCACGGTCCATGACATAGTGCTTGAAAGCGACCATCAAGAGAGCTGCCGATCCTTCAGGGGACTTCATCATGTCCCGGGCAAGGTCCTGGAACTCTTTTTGGTCTTTGGGCCATTCATGAATAGTAATCTGCATACGAACCTCTTTTTTGTATATATGTTATCACGAAGGCCCCTATTTCGCGATCAGGTCAAAGCCGGAAAGCCAGGTGGCGTTGGAGGTCCCGAACATATAATTCAGAACCAGGACATCGGTGATTCCGTTTTCCTTGACCAGGGTATTGAGGCTTCTCACGTAATAGCGGGGATCGACCACATAGACTTCGTCAAAATGGTTGGCCAGGTAGGGGACCAGGGCATTTCCGAAGGAGTCCTTGATGACAAGGACCTTGCGGCCGATGCTGTGGTCGGTCACGATCTTAAGCAGGGCCCGGTCGCCGCCCGAGAAGTTCAGGTAGCTGTTGGATCCCTTGGAACGTTCATCGTTCAGCCGGATCTGGTATGTAACGGTCATCTCGCTGTTGTCCCAGGCTGTTGCCGTATAGGTGGCATTGGGCCGCCAGCCTTCAGTGGTATCCGGATTGTTTTGCAGCATCTCATTCTTGGAGACCCGGTAGAGGGAGCCCAGATAGGTGCCTTCGATCTCGTAATGCTCCATATCCGAAAGCGCGACCGGTTCCAGGCCTGCCGATTCACAGAAGGCCGTATAGCCGTAGTAGGCGCCCAGGCCGGTCCAGTGGTGGTCGGTCCGGTAGTAGATGTACTGGTCCCGATGATAGAGAAGGGCCTCATAGGCTTCCACGCTCTTGATGTTGGCATCCAGATTGTCCCGGACAATCCCGATGCACATGATCTGCGAGGAGTAGCCCGAATGGTGCTCGTCCGGGGCATAGAGTTCGATGGCCGTCGGGGCAATCAGGCTGTAAAGCTGGACGCCGCTTCCCAGCTTGGTGTCCAGATCATTCAGCCTTTTGGCGTAGGCCTTCAGCTTGTCCTCATTCCCGTAGTAGCGTTCCATGGCGCGCTTGTTGATGAATAGAAGCTGCTTGGTGGAGACAATATCATCGATGGGGTCCAGGGGCGGCGGGGTCGGGGGATCCGTGGGCGCCGGTTCCGTCTCCGTCTGGGATGGATCTGTTGTGCCGGAAGGCAGAGGATCCGTCGGCTTCGGATCCAGCTCGGGATCCTGTTCCGGGTCGGGGACGACTCCCTCTTCATCCGGGATCAGCTGAATGGCCATGCCGTCCGGATTCATGTTGGGATAGGCCAGGGCCCGAAAGCCCTTGCCGGAACGGATGAAGAGATTGCGGAAGGGAAACTGGTCGTTATACCATTTTTCGATCTTGACCGCCTGCTCGCCCGTCAGGGCATCCGCATAGCTCAGCTTGGGGAAATGGCTGAGAAGCCTCCCCTCATCCTCGGACACTTCCTGCTCGGGAATAATCATGTGCAGAACCCCGAAAACAAGCAGGGTGACCAGGAAGACGAGGCTTACAATTGTTTGGTTTTTCTGACGTCTTTTCATTTTTTCTCCTGATGATCAGAAACGGAAGTACAAGAAGGGGTTGTAGCTGGAGGCCACAAGTGAAGCGGTCGAGACCAGAAGCAGCAGGAGGACCCCCACGGTCTGGATGATGCCCCCTGCCAGCGAATTGTCAAGCTGATGCAGGGGCCGCCGCAGCCGTTTTTTCAGCCAGGGCAGGAGGGGGGTGGCAAAGATCAGGGCCGCCAGGATGAAGATGATATGCTGCCTCCAGAGGATCTTGGCCTCAATGTCCAGGAAGCCGGCCAGGCCCGGTGCAAAAATCCGCCCCAGGAAGGTCATGAGCCGTGACCAGTCGGTGAAGTAAAAGAGGCTCCAGCCGAAAAGGACAGCGGTCATGGTCAGGATATGGCCCAGAAATTTGGGGATCTTCTTCTGGTAGGGAAGAATGAAGGCCCGCTCAAACATGAGAAGTGCAAAATAGTAGAGGCCCCAAAGGACAAAATTCCAGCTGGCCCCGTGCCAAAGGCCGGTCAAAAACCAGACCAGGAAGGTGTTGCGGAGCCGGTGATGGCGGTTGCCGCCCAAAGGGATGTAGACATAATCGCGGAAGAAGGTGCTGAGCGAAATATGCCAGCGCCGCCAGAATTCCGTGATGGTGGAGGCGATGTAGGGGTGCTTGAAGTTCTCCAGGAAGTGGAAGCCGAACATATGCCCCAGTCCGATGGCCATGTCCGAGTAGCCGGAGAAGTCGAAGTAGATCTGAATGGCAAAGGCGATGATGCCCAGGAGGGCCGTGGCTGAACTGATCTGGGCGAAATGGCCGGACTCCAGGGAGACCTCCACGATCTCGCTGGCATAGTTGGCGATCAGGACCTTCTTGGCCAGACCCGTAAGAAAGCGGCCGATTCCCGAAGCCATCCCGTCCAGGGTGATCTCGCGTTTGGATAGCTGGAGCTCAACATCGGAATAACGGACGATGGGACCGGCGATCAGCTGGGGGAAGAGGGACACGTAAAGGAGAAAGCGGGCAAAGGACCGCTGGGTCTTAATTTCCCCCCTATAAAGATCGATGATGTAGGTCAGGGCCTGGAAGGTGTAGAAGGAAATCCCGAT
>LSQX01131015.1_pt1 | contig 12645 bp, 11 predicted proteins | sample 654561 | NCBI WGS metagenome assembly LSQX01 (sample SAMN04489861, study PRJNA283612) | anaerobic digester metagenome | isolation source: 4 biogas reactors fed with cattle manure at either 37C or 55C with and... | place: Denmark: Kongens Lyngby | collected 2014 | reverse complement strand
AGATGTGTATAAGAGACAGGTGTATAACGCATGATTACGCACACGCTCTTTTCCTTCATACTCAAGCAAACTTGCCGCATCATACACAAGAGGAAGGAGATTGTGTTTGCAGGCAAGAGAAAACACCTCCTCAAGGTTCACATCTGAATCCATATTGGGCTCTTCATTTCTTATGTGGCTTTTAATAAGCTTCAAGAACGCCTTGCAGGTCGGGTTCAAGACTTTCACCTCCGCCAAATAACGCAACTCTTCCGCCACTTACTCGGTACACTCTGTCGCAAATACCAAGCACGCTTGGTCTGTGGGTTGTAAGTATGCAGGTTACTTCTCCCTTTATCCTCTTTATATTCATCAGAATCCTTCTCTCGGTATCCACATCAAGGCTGCTGGTGGCCTCATCAAGAAGCAGTATGGGCGCTTTCCTTATCAATGCCCTGGCAATTGAAAGTCTTTGTATCTGCCCCTCGGAGAAATTCTTTCCTCTTTCTTCAACATTTGAATATATTCCCTCAGGCAGTTTTGATACAAAATCATATGCATCCGCCATTACCAGAGCTTCCTTTATTTCCTCCTCTGTTGCATCGGGTTTTGCCAGTCTCAAGTTTTCTGCAATTGTCCCTGAGAACAACATATTGTCCTGAGGAACATAGGAAAAAAGAATTCTTGCCTTGTCGTCAAACACAATATTCTTGTGCTTCTCATTATATGGATAGATATTAAGTCTTCCTTTTTGAGGTTTGAGCAGTCCAAGCAATATCTTAAGGATGGTGGTTTTTCCTTCTCCTGAAGGACCTACCAGGGCGATTGTCTCTCCCGGTCTTGCAAGAATGCTTGCATCTTCAAACACTTTCTTGCCCCTTCTGTAGCTGAAGGAAACGCCCTCAAGACTGATTGCCACTCCTCTCTTCCGCGCACTTTTCAGTATCTGTTCATCATTGGAAATATCGCAGGCATCTGTTGGTTTTTCAATAATTGCCATGACTCTTCCTGCTGATGTGGTTGCTGATATGGCAGAGGGTATAAAAGATATCAGGGATGAAAAGCTTGATCTGAGCATGCCTGCAAGTTGCAGAAACAATACCATTGTTCCAAAGGTTATGAACCCCTGGTACAATCTGAAAACCGCCCAACCAAAGCAAAGATAAGAGACAACCAGTCCGGTTATTGACATGAACAGATGAGTATGAATTGAAAACTTGTTATAGTCCAAACTTGTTGTCGTATATTGTTCAAGCTGTTCTTTGTGTCTGTTTGAAAAAACAGACTTCAGCCCCAGAGCTTTGATGGCTGCTATGTTCACAAAAGATTCTTCATGATAGGACGTGAGTTTTGAACTTGCTTCCCTCATTCTTTTGCTGTGCTTCCTCATTTTCCTTACCAACAGATCCGATACAACCATGGATACAGGCGCACTGGCAAGAGCAAGCAAAGCCATAACATGGTCAAAATACAGGATGATTATAAACGAGCCGGAAAACTGCAATACCCTTGTTACAAAACTTGGTATCATGCCTACAACACTGCCCGCAACAGCCCTTGCATCAGAGTTGATTCTATTTAGAAGGTCTCCTGAGTGAAAGTCCATTAAATGTTCCGAGTCAATATTCAATATGCTGTCATATATGTCTATCCTTATGTCATTTATTATCCTTAAATCAATTTTTGAAGTAATCCTGTTGGTAAGTGCTCCTGTCAATATCTCAAACAAACCAAAAGATATGTATATTATTGCAATGGTGATAATAACTTTTAACTGCCTGTTTGCAAGGCTGTCTATTAAAAATTTGGAGGCAACTGCATTTAGAAGGCCAAACATGGTGCTTACGGAAAAGAGGAAGATGTAAAAGATAACTTGCATTTTGTATCTTTTTATATACCCGTATATCCATTTTGCCTCCATCCACATTTCTTTCAAAGATCCGTCCTGGATCTTCCTCTTTATACTAAACAGATTCACCATAATACCTCAGCTTTCTGTAATAAGGATATTTGTATAAATAACCGTATCTGTAACCATAACTGCCAATACCCGTTTCTGTGAAGGTCAAAACTGCTCCGAGCACATTGACCTGGCTGTATGACAACGATGTCAAAGAGTCGATTATCAAGCTCCTTTTGGCATAATCCTATCTTATGCAGTAAACCGCATGGTCCGCAAGTTTTACAAAGGCAACAGCGTCAGGAACCAGGTGGCAGGGCGGAGTATCAATTATTACAAAATCAGCCATGTTTCTAAGCATAATTATTACTTCCACAAGGGAATGATGCGACAACAGCTTGTTTGGATTTGGGTATGATTTTTGTCCTGCCAATACGCTGATGTTGTACTTGCCAAAACCATGTATGCTCTGCTCTATGGTTTGTTCTCCCTCTAGAATCTCCCCAAGGCCGTTTAGAGGCATGACTATATCCAACATGTTCAGTACCGAAGGATTTCTCAAATCCCCGTCCACAAGGATTACCGAGTAACCCATCTGTCCAAGGGCAATACTCAGGTTTATGGCAAGGGTCGTTTTTCCCTCCTTGGGAACACTGCCAGCTACGACAATTACATTGTTCTTTTTATCTGACGTTTCCTTTAGCAACTTTGTCCTAATCGATCGTATGGACTCGCCAAATGCACTTCCCACTTTATCATTCATAATGTTTACGGAATGGTCCATGTCATTTTTTCTTCTCTTGAATTTCACTACTGGCAGAACGCCAAGACACTCAAGATTAAGAATCTTCTTTACATCATCCACTTTTCTTATTGTGGTTCTGGTCAATGCATAAAGAAAGATAAATCCACAGCCAAGAACACATCCAGCCAGGAATCCTATCTTTGTCATGCGTGAATAAACAGGACGGTTTGTAGGATTTGTAGGCACTTTGGGAGATGACAGCATGTTCATCTTTGTATCTCCGATTACAAACTCTGCTACTTTGGGATAGTTCCGTATTACAGAGTTCAGAATGTGGTATGCGTCATTTGGATTGGTGCTTGTTACCATAATTGTAAACAGGTTTGTGTCGGGTATTGCTACTGCGTTTATGCTTCCATTCAAGTAAGGGACACCAAGATCCTCGCACACGATTTCCTGGAGAAGATAACTGTTTAATATGTATGGAAAAGTAACTGCCATCTGGGAGGCAGTCTGGCTGTTGTAGTAGTAGCGGTAGCTGTATCCTGCGTAATTGTCCACATATGCTGCAAGAATTGTAAAAGTGGCTTTTGAGGTATACAAAGGAGTATACTTTCTTGCAGAGACATAAAAGAACAGCCAGGACATAACGCTTGCAAGTACCAGCACAATATGCCAAAACTTTTTTATACCCTTTATCAAATCGCTTAGAAGCACCATTATGTCTATTGAGGTTTCATTATCCATGACTAACCTCCTTTGTGTCTTCTTTCTTTTTGAACAGAGGAACCCTTCTGTAATAGTAGCTTTTGTACATGTTGCTTCTTACAGAACTGGCAAAAGGAAAACCTTTTAGATTATTCAAAACAATACCAAGCAGCTGGCATTTGCTTTTATCCATCTTGTCAATTGCATCATTGATTTCTCTTACTCTTGCAAAGTCCTGTTTTACCACAAGTATTGAAGAATCTGCTGTGTTTGCAAGGATTTCTCCGTCGGACACCGCACCAAGCGGCGGCGAGTCTATACAGCTTTTTGTATGAGCAGATATAATCGATGCTGGCAAACATGTCAATTACAAGGGGCGTTCTCTTTGCTCGCTTTAAAACCTGTCTCAAAGTTTTGTACTTGCGCTCATGCCTTATGGTCGACAATAGTTTTGCATGCAGCTTTGAGTTTGCCTGTTTTTCATTCTTTACTGTATCTCTAAAGAATGAGAGAGCACAAACTGCACAAGCAGACAAAAAAGCTCCTGCCAAAAAGGACAGTTTCCTTATTCTAGGCTCATCCACGCTGTTTACCGGCCAGTCTGACATTTCGATATCTTCAATGTCTTCAAGATGTGCATTCCCATATATGTAGTCTGACACCAGCCTATAGTTCTCAATAATGAGCTTTAGGGTCTTGAAAGCATCTTCCGGGCTTTTGGCGGTTACTCCAACCACCAAAAGATTTGTTTCGGGTATGGCGTAGGCATCAATTTTTCCAGGCAGCTCCTCATACCCAGCTATTTGAGATGCCTTCTCCTTTAGAATATCGCTGTCCATTATCTGGGTGAAAATATTTGCCATTTCAATCGTGGTGCTGAGATTTGCATACATGGAGCTGGTTGCGTCTTTTGTACTTACCACAAAAGTAACCTGGCTTCTGTATTCAGGCACATATGTGTACCTGACATAGAAAATCGCAAGCATTGCCACAACTGCCCCACCAAGTGCAATTGTCCACAGATTCAAGAGAATATCTCTCAGAAGCGTGTATATATCTATATCTTCAATGCTAAATTCTTTCTCCATCATGCATTCCCTTCTTCAACAACACATACCATGCTTGTTGTATAGGTTTCTACACCCTCTGTCACACTATAGTAGATCCTATACTCTCCAGGCTTTGATGTGTCCAGATCGGAATAGATGTTCACAAGGGAAATGTCAAGAAGCATGCCGTCAATTCCTGTTACTGATTGTATGTAGTCTTTTGGGTCAACTTCCTCTCCCGTTTTAACATACAGCACATAGCTTTCAAGCTTTATCTTTGGTGTCTTTACATTCCTTTCCCTGACTGTCACCTCAAAGCTCAAATCAACCACATCACCTTTTGAGTTTGTAACCATGGCTTTTACTGTGTACACTCCAGGTACATTTGTTGTCAGATTGCCAAAGTCATACTTTATCTTGCTGCTTATGTCCCCATCAATGAGACAATAGCATTTTATGAAGTCGTCCATGGATATAGTACTGCCGATATAAAACTGTGGTTCATGGTCGATTATGAACTTTGGCGATTCGTAGTCTGTGTACTTTACCTTTCTTGTCAGTTTGGACACGTTGTTGTCGCTGTCACAGACAACATATGTTATGTTGCACACGCCCTTTTCAATGAATTTTGATATGCTTTCAATCAGTATTTTGCCGGTTAGATCCCCATCCTGATCGTCGCGGGCAGAAATCCCTTCAAACAACTTGTCCTTATCCATTATGCTCACTTCAATTACTTTTCGATCAGTTGTTATGGTCGGGTACGTTCCATTTGTTTTTACTCCATACACCCCAAACTGGATAAAGTAAAAGATACCTGTCACAATGGACAAGAGTAATATTACTGCTCTGAAAATCTTCACAATAACCCCCACCTATCAATATTCTCGTCTTTTAAAATTCTCCCTGGATTTATATAAAACAATGTTTTTGCATAGTCAGTACCGTAGCGGTAACAAATATAGTCGTACGCTTCGTCCAGTCTGGTGGTTCTTTGGTATGGGCTGTGGGCGTCACTGGCAATAACGTGTACAAGACCGTGTTTGAGCATGTATTTGGCCAATTTCTGCGATGTTGCGCCAAATTGACCAAGTATGCTCCCTTTGTTGATTTGGAAGATACAACCTTGGCTTGCCAGTTGCATTAGCAGACTTGTGTCGTCATGGAATAGCTCATATCTTTCGGGATGTGCGATGATTGGTATGAGATTTGCATTTATGATGGATTTGATATTTGTAAGAATGTTATGAGTTGAGTCAAAAACAGGTAATTCGATTAATATGTATCTGGTGTTGTTGATTGTTATCAGTTTGTTGTCCTTCACTAGGTCAACCACATCTTTTGTAAGGTAAATTTCCATTCCTTTGTATAAGGTAATTGGTATTTCTTTTGTTAATTCCTGCAGTTTCTTAAAGCAATTTTCGAACCATTCTCCATAGTAGTTGCTCTGTATCGGGATATTGCTGTGCGGCGTTGCTACCAATGCCCTAACTCCGCACTGACATGCCATTTCCAGCATTCTGACGGATTCGAAGAAAGACACGGACCCATCATCGACACCTGGTATCAGGTGTGCATGAATGTCTATCATTTTATCGCCTTCTTAAGTGAATCCAAGATTTCCCGTGTTGTTTGAAACTGTGTATAGAGTGTTTTTCCTTGCTGTGTTTTGGGATTGCACACAATTATATCAATGCATTTTGCTAAAGTAAATACTTTTAGGTAATATCTTTTATTTCCCAAGGAAACAAAAGTACATTTTTTCCCAAAACAGTTTAATTCCTTTTAACAAGCGCATCCTTGTCCAGTACTGCAAGTATTACATCAATATCATTCTCTTGAAGAAATTCTTTAATTGCAGTCAAGGCCACTTCAAGCGCCTCATCTTTCGGGTATCCATAAATACCGCTCGATATTAAAGGAAACGCAATGCTCTTACATCCGTACTCCACAGCCAGTTTTAATGAATTTGTGTAAGCATTGTGTAACAGACGCCTGTTTTCTTCCCTGCTCCACTGGCTGTATATGGGTCCAGCTGTGTGTATTACATACTTTGCTGGCAGATTGAAGCTTGGAGTTATGACTGCCTCACCAATTTTTATTGGGGCAAGCTTGTCGCAGGCTTCTTGCAGTTTGCTTGCTCCGGCAGCCCGGAAAATCGCTCCACAAACACCACCTCCCATTTTAAGTTCGGTGTTGGCAGCGTTGACAATTGCATCCACCTTTAGTTTTGTTATGTCCTGCTGAACAATTTCAAATGACATTGCACAACCTCCATATTGAAAAAAAAACCAGCAACCCTCATGAAGTTACTGGTTTGCACCATTCTAGTCATATCGCTTTGACAAGCTCATCTATTAATACCAGATTGCTTATTCTTTCCAGTTTTATTTCTGTCTTCTTGCAGAACTCAGCCAAAGTCTCATAACAAATGTCACGCTTGCAGTATATCACTTTTGGCCGGCCATGAATGGTTATTTTCTGCGTTATGAAATCATAGATTTCTTTTGCTGGATTCTGTGTTGGCAAAACAACTTTAACACCCAGAATTGATTCAGACAAGTTCTCCCCAAGCACTACCAATCTGCCTATCGCTGGCCTGTCCAGATCTTCGTCATAAATAGTTGAATCTATGTACACCAAATCAAGCTCCATTTCCGAATCGGTAGCTGGCATCTTTTTAACAAGATTGACCAGGTCCTCATCATGTATTGGCATTATTTTATTCACATCGGGGGATACTTCAAGAGATTGCTGCGTGTAAGAGTAATTGTTGTTTCCAACAAAGTTTCTGTAGAGCACGTTACCGTCCTTGATTGAGAAATACATGCATCCTTTTGAATAATCTTTGATAAACTCATTGAACTGTTCAAAAAAACCTTTTAAGAAAAGCACTTCGCCTTTGTCCAGCATATATGGTGCATATCCAGGTCTGATCGATACAAATTGTATCCATTCATTTTTGCCGCGAAAAGATATTCCAAGTTCTCTCAACTTCTCAAGCTGCATGCTAAGCATTTCCTGTCTGTCACAGAAATAGCAGATTAAATAATTCTGTTCACATTTGACCTGGTATGTATCGTCCTTGTTGCTCAGATATTCAGAGTATTTTGCCAGAGATGTTCTGTTCGGATAAATTGCGATTGCTATTGCATCGGAGTCCTCACCAGTTACTATACAATAACATGGTTCATCACGCCCGGGTATATCCAGCGCCAGTATCCAATCATCGCCGACATACTGCCAAGGTTTCAGGCTTTTTGTAACTTTAGCCACTTCATATAGCTCTGTCCATTCCTGAACCGACGCATCCACGAACATTTTAAAAATTCCTTTCAATTTATGATTATGAATATAATATAACACATTTTCACAGGTTTGTAAATAGTTAATATTACCTCTTGGAGCTGGTGTCAAAATGTAAAAACATATTTCACGCTGCTAACAAAATGGAAATAATCAAGGATGCGTCCATATTCAGTTTTATGTAGTGCTTGTCAATCAAACATCATTGAATGCAAAAATTGTTCAATACTAGGAAGCCTTTCTTCCATGGCCAGAAGTATGCCCGTTTTGGAACAAAAGTCATCCAGCAGCTCCTCGCATATGTCTTTAGTGTAGTGTATTTTCGCAGGTCTGCCTGTTTTTCCAATAGCAGAAAAAACTGCCTCAAAAATCAACTCAGCAAGATCATCGTTTGGCAGAACTATCCTTGTTTCAAGGATATCACCTGAATTCCTGTTGCTGATTACCAGAAGCCTTACAATCGGATCCCTTTCAAACTGGGTGTCTCTTATTCTAGACTGGACAAAGGTTATGTCAATATCAAAGCTTTCTCCACTGTATGGGGTCTTCTTGATTCTTTGAATCTGTATTTCATTTTCATACTTGTAGTAATCTGACTGTGCATTGACTATGGGAACCTGCTTCTCAATAGTCATCCATCTCTTCTCATCATCGTCGAAATATCTGCATAATGCAAAGCCGTCATCAAACCTTACATCAATCTTGTTTGTGTTATAATCTTCAACTGCATTGCAAATCTGCTCTATGCATTCAGCAAGCAGCATGACTTCTATCTTGTCCGGGTCTGCAGGAGCATAGCATTTCCTTTTGGACAGGAAAAACACCCAGTCCATTCTTCCTCTGAACGAAAGCCCCAGCTCTTTAATTATATTATACTGGCTTTTGGGTACACTCTCCCGGCTGCCAATGCACATGGTAAATATGTCAACGGAACAAATGTCGTTGAATATTTCCTCATGGGTGTAATCGGGTTTTAGAAAAGTCTTGATAAATTTTGCATAGGATGAAGAATCCCTAAGTATGTGAATTGATATAAGTTCGGGATTCTCGTCTATGCTTACATAATACATCTCGTCCCTATCGGGCATCTTTATTGAAATTGTGTCTAAAAAACTTAATGATTCCCATGGTCTTAAGTTCTTCAGCCTTATTGCATGTCCGTATAATTGTGCCCAATCATCAAGTGTTGCTTTAATCATTGATAGTCCCTTTCACATTGATTTATAGTATATTATAGCACAATTATCTTTTTCTCCAAAATTGTTATGGCTGCTTGCCAATATACGCAAGCAGTCCTCCATCGACAAAAAGGACATGTCCATTTACAAAGTCAGATGCTTTCGACGCAAGAAAGACTGCAGGTCCTTTCAAATCTTCAGGTGTTCCCCATCTGTTTGCAGGGGTTCTTGCCTTGACGTAATCATTAAAAGGATTGCCATCTTGTCTTAAGGGCGCGGTTTGCGGTGTTGCAATATATCCTGGAGCAATACCATTTACCTGAATGTTGTATTGTCCCCATTCAGAGGCAAGGCTTCTTGTAAGCATTTTGAGCCCTCCCTTTGCAGCTGCATACGCACATACCGTTTCCCTTCCCAGTTCACTCATCAGTGAACATATATTTATGATTTTTCCTCCTCCGTTTTTAATCATATGGGGAGCTACAGCTTTTGATACTATAAAGGGAGCAACCAGATCCACGTCTATGACTTCCTTGTACTCGTCAGCAGTCATGTCAACGGCAGGTATCCTTTTTATGATACCTGCATTGTTCACAAGAATATCAATGTGTCCATACTCTTTAATGAGCATGTCTGCAAATTCCTTTACTTCGTCCTCCTTGGTGACGTCACATATATACCCCTTTACATTAAGACCGTGCTTCTCGTACTCCTTTATTCCCTTTTTGACATTCTCTTCATGTATGCCGTTGAATACAACAGTTGCTCCTGCCTCGGACAGAGCTGAAGCAATAGCAAAACCTATTCCATAGGAACCTCCAGTTACCCATGCAACTTTTCCATCAAGTCTGAACATTTTGTGCCCCCCTTATTTCAATTCCAAAGTAGGAATATGGTCCATGTCGGTAAATTCCCTGTTTTCACCAGCCATTGCCCATATGAAAGAATATGATCCCGTGCCGCATCCTGCATGTATTGACCAGGATGGAGATATTACCGCCTGCTCGTTCTTTACTACTATGTGTTTTGTTTCATCAGGTTCACCCATAAAGTGAAACACCACATTATCTTCCTGTATGTCAAAATAGATATATACTTCCATGCGTCTTTCATGAGTGTGGGCAGGCATGGTGTTCCATACGCTGCCTTCCTTCAATATTGTAAGGCCCATGGAAAGCTGGCATGTCTCCAACACCGACGGGTGTATGTATTGGTTTATAACCCTTTCATTCGATGTCTTGGGGCTTCCCATTGGATTCTTTGCCGCACTTTCCAGTGATATGTACTTGTCAGGACATTTCTTGTGAGCAGGTGTTGACGCCATGTAGAATTTTGCAGGATCATTTTTGTCATAGCTTTCAAAATATATTTCTTTTGCTCCCATTCCCACATAAAGACAGTCAAATCTGCCCATCATGTGTTCCTTGTCATCTACGATAACTTTGCCCTTTCCTCCAATATTGATGATTCCAAGCTCCCTTCTCTGCAAAAGATACTCAACACCAAAGCTTTTCCATGCATCAAAGTTCTTGTTTATTGCTATTCTGTCTTCTGTTGGCATGCAGCCCATTATGAGTATTCTGTCAATATGGGAGTACACAGAAGTTATGTCATTTGGTTCGAATACTTTTTCAATAAGGAACTCCTCTCTAAGTTCTTTTGTAGTATACCTTTTTACATCCTTGGAATTTGCGCCATACCTTACATCCATCATTTCAAAACCTCCATTAATCCTTAGTATATATCAACATCTCATTTATACTTACCCAGGTGCCACTGTAATTGTGAGCGCCGGTTACTCTTATTCGAATATATTTTGCTTCTATGTCCACATCATGGCTGAAAAAGAACCACTCTTTATCGTTCTTCCTATAGTCAACCACGGTTTCAAAGTCCTTCCCATCCATGGACTTTTCAATAACATACCTGTAAGCTCTGTTCTGATAAGGAACCACCACAATTTTCTTAATGCCCAGCACTTCTTCAAATTCCAATGTAGCAGAATTTCCATATCCTGGACAGGACCACCTGTGTCCTTCCTTGTCTTCAGTAACACCATCCACCAACTTTACTGCTTCGTTTCCTTCCTGCTGGTTGGTTGCAGTCACTTTAATTTTCCCTTTATAGTAGTTGGGATCTATAGCTCTGTCTTCCTGTCTTATGGGCTCATAATCATCTTCAGGAATAACAAGCTCTGGTTGTTCATAGTCCTCACAAATGGACATGAGTTCACATGCAGCCATGACAAATATGCCGACTGCGTACTGTTTTGTGCTCTGTCTTCTTGCTTCCTCATTATCATAGTTTTGATAATTCTGGGGACTGTCGGATACGGGTTGAACGTAAAGAAGCCTTCCTTCTTCTGAAATGGCATACTTGACTACTCCATCATAGGCTTTTTGCAATGTGCCAAAATACTCGTCGTATTCGAGATAACCATGCTTTATCCCGACTGCATAACCATACATAAACATTACGGTGCCTGATGTTTCAATACCACCAAAATGTTCAGGATCATCCAGGTTTGCATTCCAGGTGCCGTCTTCCCTTTGTCTATTCTTAAGAGATTTCGCCATTGCTTTGAAGTCCTTTAAATACACTTCATAAGATTCATGATTTTTATCAAGCACTTCAAGGGTCTTGGCAAGACCGGCAAACGCCCATCCGTTTCCTCTTGACCACAGTATTTTTTTGCCCGATGGCGTCATCGTGTTATGCTTGTTTTTATCATATACGAATCTTGCGTCCCTGTAGAAAAGACTTGCATCCTCATCCCACATAATGTCCCGTGCTTTTAAGTATGCACGGTAGGCATCGTCTATGTATTTAGCGTCCTTTGTTATGTTTGAGAGTTCTGCATATACTGAAAGGCTCATGTAGACAAGATCTATCCAACCAAAATCCGTTCTTCCCTTTGCATTATAGTCTGCGTTTCGAATAACGTCTTCAAGGATATAATTTTCTTGTTTTAGTTTGTACAAGTCTATGTAGGTTTGTGATATACAGTAAAGATCTCCGTTGACAGTGTTTTGTCCTTTGTTGACAAGATAATGATGTCGTTTTGCATAATCAAGAGAATAATTGTAGAATTCGATGTTGCCGGAGTACATATATGCTCTTATGTTTCCGGAGTGATAAACAGCATCATCCCAGTTGTTTGAATTTGCTGTTAGATTTTCTTGAAAGTATGTGTTTACCTTGTTTATTGTTTCCAGTATTTCAGCGGCTTTGTATGCTGATGTTCTTACTTCATTAATATCTTCTTTATTCTCCGGTTTCTTGACACAGGAAACCTGTAAAATGAGAATAAGCACCATTATTATGGACAGCACCTTTTTCATCTATAGCCCCCCCGTTGGAATAGCTTAATACATACTATATACCAATATTAATAGGTAAAGTATGTAAACTCTATCTTTTTTTGTGCATATTCAACTTATATTTTACTTACTATTTCCAACGGCACATGAATTGTTGTAGTCTTGCCCATGAATTGAGTCTCAATTATCGCTATCCTCTTATGTCTATTTACCTTTTTAATTCTTCCTTCCTGTCCTTTAAGGGGTCCGTTAGTTACAAACACCTGGGCGCCTTCTATGTAACCTTTGGACATTTCCATAACTCTTTCATGGTTTAAAAAGTCAACAAAAACCTCCAATTCTTTTCTTTTGAGTGGAACGAATTGAAAGTCGGCATGAAGCACCCTTGTGAAATATGGTACTTTCTTTATCTGAAGATATACTTGTTCTATTTGGTCACTTATTATGAACAAGTAACCAG
>LSQX01374097.1_pt4 | contig 12646 bp, 12 predicted proteins | sample 654561 | NCBI WGS metagenome assembly LSQX01 (sample SAMN04489861, study PRJNA283612) | anaerobic digester metagenome | isolation source: 4 biogas reactors fed with cattle manure at either 37C or 55C with and... | place: Denmark: Kongens Lyngby | collected 2014 | reverse complement strand
GGTACTATACTTTACCACCAGGACGAAACCCTTGCAAGCCTATCTTCAGCGGGTTCATTTTAGTTAACAGGAATTGATGTGCCCCGGAGAGCCGGGTGGTCTTAGGGGTGGATAGAACTTCCAAAGACGCCGTAGATGCCGCAAGAATCAAGCAGCTTCACCCGGATATTGCCGTTTCCCAGCGCCTAAATCGTGAAACCCGGAGAAACAGCATAATGAACCCCCAGGGTATAGGCATTCCTAAGGAAAACAATTATTATACAATTAAAAATACAGGGTATTTTAGGCCCGTTTTAAGGGGGAACAAAATAAAAAGTACTTTTTTGTCCTGGTGCTGGCAGTGGCCTTGTCATTGACCTTAACCGCCTGCGGCGGGGACAAGGGAAATGGCAGCGCCGATACTCTGGATACATAGAATAATTTCACATCCGGCAGCCGAAGCATAAAAACGGGACCGCCTCACAGCAAGTTAAGGCGGCCCTTTTTTTTATTTGGAGTTAATACTTTGGCAGGTGCCGGAGTTTCAAGTTTATGTCAATTTTCCCGTCCAGCGTGGCGGACGTTTTTCTACGAAAGCTCGTGGGCCTTCCTTTGCATCTTCACTAAGGAGCATTTTCATGGCCGCTGGGTGTTGATCCAGGATACTGCGCTCCAGGGTATTAGACAGGCTGGCCAAGGCTACAGCTTTTGAAGCTTCAATGGCAAGTGGGGCACTTAGTAAAATCTTCTCTGCCAGTTCACGTGCCTTGGATAGTTCTTCCCCCGCAGGCACAACTTCGTTAATTAGCCCCATTTCCAGCGCTTCACGGGCTGTAATCTGCTCACAGGTCAAAATTAAGCGCATCGCCTGCTTCATGGGTATTTGCCGTACAATGCGCGCTAAACCGCCACCGCCTCCCAAGGATGCAAGACCCACCCGTGGTTCAGGCAGAGAAAAAACCGCATGCTCTGCTGCTACCGCCAAGTCACAGGCCATAACAATCTCCATCCCACCGCCGATAGCAGCGCCATTTACCGCTGCAATTACCGGCTTGTACAAATCAAAGCGGGCACATAATCCAGCAAAACCTGTAGGCGGCTTTTCCGTTACTGACTGTGTTAACGGGTTATCGATATGCAATTTTGATTTTAAGTCGCTACCTACGCAAAACCCGCGGGTTCCTGTTCCAGTAATAATAGCGACCCGTAAATTGCTGTCTTCCGAAAATGCATCAAAAACTCTAGAAAGCTCATGATGAGCCTCTGGATTAAGCGCGTTAAGAACTTCCGGCCGATTAATTGTAATGGTAAGTATCTGTCCGTCAACCTCAGCTTTGCATGCTTTCAATCCAGGTAAATAGCTGTTGTTTGTTTCACCCATAGCTATTCCCCCCTAATAAATTCATTTCTTTCCATGAACTCTAACTCGCCTGGTTGCCGCTGCGAGACCTGCCAGCGATAAAACATACTTCAACCCCTCTAAGAGCAAAGATTTATACCGGCTTTTTCTACACTCTCTGCAAGACTAGGTATGCTAAAGAATACCAATTGCCCTAGCAGGAGAACCATCCAAAGCTGTTAATTTGAGAGGAAACACCAAGGAATCAATAACTTCTTCTTCTACAAGATCTAAATTGGCTAGGCATTCTACCAGTATTACGCCATTTTAAAAAAAGAGGCGGTAAATCGGAAGGCTTTCTCCAGGAACAAGGGAACGCACTCACAGCAACCCCAAGGATTCCAGCCTTTTAAGGATATCTCTACCCTCTTGAACACCTTCTATAATACGCCGTGGCTGGACGCAGTCGCCTATGGAGATAACTTCGGCTTTTCCAGCGAAAGCATCTTTCACTCGTTCAAATAGGGGGTTGTATGCTTTCAAGCCCGTGCAGATGAAGCCGTAGTCGAAAGGCAATTCGAATAGCTTTTCTTCCGCTTTCAGCAAAAAACTATCTTTCCGTACCTCAGTTAAAATGGTATTTGGCATTTGCTTAACATTAAAGCGCTGCATAAGGTTATAAAAGCTGGATTTGGAGACGGGATCCAGATCCCGGCCAATAACCGGCAGCGTCTCCACAATGCTGATATCAGCGCCTCGCGGGGCAAAATACGCCACAATGTCCAAGCCCACTGCTCCGCCACCGATGACGACGATCTTTTTCCCGTCCATTTTTTTCGGATACTTGCCGGCTATAACGTTGTTGATCATTTGCTTAATTGAGACTACCTTGTCTTTATCGAGATGTTCTTTTAGCCCCGGTATGGGAGGTATTAGCGGCTTTGAGCCAGTAGCACAGACTATGAGATCTGGTTTTGCCTCGCCGATGCGTTCGAGTGTTGCCTCCACGCCGGTAAGGACGGAGAGATTAGCTAGTTTCTCCGAACGGTGGATAAGATAAGCGAGGAAATCCCCAATCCGCCTCTTGTCTGGCAGCCGGCTGACGGAAAAAGCCCAGCCACCCAAATGGGCTTCTTTTTCAAACAGTACGACCTTACAGCCCACTTCCGCGGCGGTGCAGGCCGCCTCTAAACCGGCCACACCGCCACCGATGACCACGACGGAGCAAGGCTTAGTTACTTTACAAATTTTATAAACATCGCCTTCGATGACAGCAGGATTGACGGTACAGCGAATCGGTCTGTTCAACCCGATGCGATTACCCGCGCAGCCGATACAACAGGAAATGCACCGGTTGATTTCATCTTCGCGACCCTGTCGCACCTTGTTGACCCAGTCGGGATCAGCAATGAGACCGCGCCCCACGCCGATGATATCCGCATCCCCTCTGGACAGAACAGCCTCGGCCACAGCAGGGTCACGGTAGTTGCCCATGGACACCACGGGCTTATTGTATCTCTCTTTCACCGCTTTTGCCATATAGGAACGCCAACCGTCCGGATGATAAGCAGCGTCGATCTGGTTTTCCATCGAATCATTCAGGCCGGCAGAAACGTCGTAAACATCTATATATTCATCTACGTATTGCAGCCATTCCAAGGTGTCGGTTAATGTAAGACCTCCGGGAACAAATTCATCCGCGCTTATGCGCAGAAAAACAGGAAACATGGAGCCAACCTGATTGCGCACTTCGTGTGCTACCAGCCTCGTCAGCCGCACCCTGTTCTCCACGCTGCCGCCAAATTTGTCATTCCGGTTGTTCATGGTGGGAGATAAAAACTGATTTAGCAGGTAGCTGTGGCTCGCATGGATTTCCACTGCATCAAACCCGGCTGTCTGAGCCCGCTTAGCCGCCTCCCCGAATTTGCGAACAACACGGTATATTTCCTCCTCGGTCATTGGACGAGGTATCTCGCCACCCCGTTTCGAGGGTAAATTGCTTGCGGATATGGGCTGTGCCCCTATAAGAGAAGACTTGGCAGAAGCACCAGCGAAATTTATTTGTACCGCAATTTTGCACCCGTAGCCGTGTACACTCTCGCAAAGCTTATAGAGCTGCGGAATGTATCGATCATGATCAAGCCGCAGTTGTGTGGTCCCGTTTGAACCCATGGGATAATCCACGTTTGTATTTTCCACTATAATGAGCCCTGTGCCGCCTTTGGCTCGCATAGTATAGTAATGCCGATGCTCGGGGCTCATGCTTCCGTCCGGATTGGCGAAATTGGTACCTATCGCGGTCATCATTACGCGATTCTTTATGGTCATACCATTTACGGTCAAGGGTTTGAAAAGATATTCGTAGTTCATGAAACACCTCGATTTAGATGGGGAGCCGGGAAATCAGGCTCCCCCAACTAAATTGTTAAGGACGTTCGATGCCAAAATCTTCCGGTGAGCGGTCTCCTGTGGCACCGGCCTCGTACAAAGCCCAGGCTGTAGTGGACTGCCATTTTTTGATGAATTCGGTCGCATCTTCGCCGGTCAAAGCCAGTTTCTCCAGTCCAAGGTTGGCACAGAATTCGACAAATGTGTCCTCGTTAGCCGCTTTTTGGAAGGCATCACTAAGTATTTGGACGATGGCATCGTCGGTACCTTCCTTAACAAAGGCGCCATAGAATGGACCCCAGAAATCCAGCAAACTCATATATTCATCGTTTAACTCAGCCAGAGCCGGGACATCGGGGAGGGAGTCCAAACGCTCATTGGAAAAGACAGCGAGGGCCTTCAACTGTCCCGACTGTACATATTGAGTAGCTGCTGCCTGGGCTACTACAGAAATATCGAGCTGTTCACCGATAAGAGCCGGCTGCAGGGTGCCGTCACCATCGAAATTCACCAGGTTGTATTCTATCCCCTCGACCATCTTGACAAGCGCCAAGCAGTTGAAGGGCAAACCGCCGGGACCCGTAGCGCCCACGTTGACTTTGCCTGGGTTGGCAAGGCAATCGTTAATGAAATCCTCATAAGTATTGTAGGGTGAATTGGCGGGTGCCACCAAGATGCCGATGTTCTTGGCCAGTAGGATGACGGGGATGAAGTTGTCGTAGTCGATTTCTGCCAGGCCCAAGATTTTGTAGAGAGGCGGGTTCTCTGCGTTAAACAGGATAGTGTAGCCGTCGGCGGGCTGAGTGTAGACATACTGGGTAGCAATAGAGCCGGTGCCGCCGGTTTTATTGCTCAGTATGATCGTCTGTTCCAGATGCTTCTCAGCAAGAGGTACAATGGTGCGCATGACATTATCTGTGGCACCGCCTGCAGCCCAGGCGATATAGCCGTTGATGCTCCTGGCAGGGTAGTCATCCCCGGGCTCCTGGCTGCTGCCGTTAGAGCAGCCGGTAAACAGTGTTAAAAGGAGTAGTGACAGCAGGACGAGGCAAAGGATATTTCTATTTTTCATTTTAAACTTATCCTCCTAAATAAGTTTTTTGTCGCCTTATTCCCCTTCGTTTACGCCTTCGTAGTGAAAAGGTTCACGCCAAACACATCACCATCCTTTGTACGATGGATAATTCACATCGGTTATTTCCCCTTAGTAAAAGGCTTTTTTATCAGCCTTACGGCACCACTTTTTATATTATCTGGCAGCGTCATAAATATGATGAATAGAAGAAGAACCAGGGAAATGGGATTCGTAAAGAAACCTGCGATGAATTCCAGGAGGTTGCCGTGGCAAATGTCAATTGCGCGACGAAAGTTGGTATCGATGATAGGGGCGAGAATGACACCCAGCACCAGTGTGGATACGGGATAGTCGTACATCTTGAAAAAGTAGCCCAAAATGCCGAAGAAGAACATCCAGTAAATGTCGACCACACTGTTGTTAATGGAGTAAGTACCGATGATCGACAACATGATAATGATTGGAATGATGATAGCCTTGGGGATCTCCACGATCCGGCAAAAGAGCCGGATGCCGGTGAGCCCAAAAATCAGCAGAAAGACGTTGGCTAAAACAAGGCAGCCCAGGATGATATAGAAAAACTCGGGTTGCTCCTGCATGAGAAGCGGACCTGGCCTGATGCCGTGGATAATCATAGCTCCAATCAGGATGGCTGTAACGGAATCGCCGGGTATTCCCAAGGTCATCATGGGGATGCAGGCGCCGCCAATACAGGCATTGTTGGCGGCTTCCGGCGCGATAACGCCCTGGTATGCGCCTTCACCGAAAGGGTAGGGTGTAGGATTCTTGACTGTCCGCTTGGCATTATCGTAAGCGATCAGTGCCGCGATGTCGCCGCCTGTGCCAGGAAGAGCGCCGATAAACGTGCCTATGAGGGATGATCTAATAGCAAGCGGTAAATTTTTCAAAACTATTATTAAGTTGGGGATGATCTTCTTGACATCCTGTTTAACGGGGTTGACCTTTGTTTTGAGCTGAACCAGCGCTTCGGAAAGACCGAACAGCCCTATCATCACCACTACAAAGTGAATGCCGCCGAGCAGGTTAAGAATTCCAAAGGTCATACGTGGCTGCGCTGTTATTGTGTCCATGCCTATTAGGCCAACGGCCACACCCAAAAATGCAGTAACAAGGGCTTTAATCAGCGACCCCCTGCTCAGGCTGCCCACCAGGAATAGCCCCATCAAACCCAGTAAAAGAAAGTCTCTGGCGGAAAATTTAAGGGCTATTTTGGCAATCAGCGGGGAAGCCGCCAGCAGCAGAATAATGCCAATAAAGCCTCCCAACACGGATTCGGTTACGGTGAGCCCCATGGCAATGCCGGCTTCGCCCTTTTGAGCCAGCGGATAGCCGTCAAATCCTGTCGCTACAGCTGACGGCGCGCCCGGGATGTTTAGCAGAATTGCCGATCGGCTGCCGCCGTATACACCGCCGCAAAAAATCCCGATCATGACTGCTAAAGCAGGATAGATGTCCCAGGAAAAAGTAAAGGAGATCAGCAGCGAAACCGCCATCGTCACCGACAGGCCAGGAATTGCACCAACGTATATGCCCACGAATACACCAATGGCAATGTACAAAATCATTTCCCAATTGGTAAACGCAAGAAAGAATGCTTCCAGATTTGTCAACTCACGCCACCCCTTTCTTTCCCGTTTAAGGCAGGACGACTTTCATGGCGTATTTGAAGATCAGAATTAAGCACGCCAGAAAACATACTGAAACCAGGAGCTTATGCCACGGCCTCTTGCGCTCCAGAAGATATGTGGTAACCCAAAGAAAAATTAGGGATGCCGCCGTGAAGTGAAGGTACGGCAAGAGAAACGCGTAAACGAGCACCATGATCAGAAGGATTACAACTTCCTCGCTGATCAAGTAATTAACAATGGCCCTTATATCGCTTTTCTTTAATTGCCCTTTGAGCTGCGATACGCCGATGCCAGCGAGAAATGCCAGCATGGCAAATAGGACAATCTGCGGCACGGAAGAAGGGCCGCTTAACTTGCCGTTAATAATGCCTTCCAGTTTAAAGGAATCGATCAGCAATGCCAACGTCAATAAGACGAGGAGAATCAGGAAATATAACTCACCGGGTTTTCCTGCTTCCTTTGTCGGATCCGGCGAAATCAGTTTCACATCATCCCCCTCGCAGATAATGTTATTACCATTTATCTGTTTTGACAAAGCCGCCGCATCCAGTGCGTCCACCCTTTTTTTATTATCCATGCGAACCCTCCATTTCTCATCAGACAAGGATTGTTTAAGGGAACCGAAAAGCATGCACAATAGGCTCACGCTCAAGCAAAGGCCGCTTACTTTGCAAGAGCTGCACGGACAACATTGCCCATAATGTCGATTGGAGGATCCATGTCCGTCCAGATCTTGAAGGACTCTACCCCCTGGCAAATAAACATGTTTACTCCAGTAACGGTTTTACAACCAAGCTTTTCCGCCTCCTGGATCAACTTCGTTCGTTCGGGATTATAAATGACATCGCAGACGATGATGTTGGGGTTCAGCAGCGACACATCCAGGGAAAGGTCGTCTACCCTGGGATACATGCCGATGCTGGTGGTATTGATGACTACATCCGTATCTTCCATTGCTGCAGCAATCTTCTCACGCTCCCGGGGGAGAGGGATGGCGCAAGGACGGATCTTCGTGTTGATGTCGTTGGCTAAAGCCTCGGCCTTGGCTACGGTGCGGTTGCAAATATAGACCTTTTGTGCTCCACGCAGGACGGCCTCTACCGTCACAGCCCTGGAAGCGCCCCCGGCGCCGTTGACGAAGAACACCTTGCCGTCCGCCGTGGTGCCGGCGTCCTTCTCAAAGGAGCGAAAGAAACCGCTGCCGTCTGTATTGGAACCCTTGCTCTTGCCATTCTCAATTTTGAAGACATTGACAGCGCCTATGAGCCGCGCCTCTTCGCTGATTTCATCTAAGTACTTCATGATCTCTACCTTGTTGGGGATGGTTACATTCCCACCGCCAAAGTGCAACTTTTTCATCCCCTCAATGGCTACGCCCAGATCTTCAGGCTTGACCTCCGTTAAAAAATAGATCTTGTTCAAGCCCATATGCTCAAATGCTGCGTTATACATATGCACGGACAAGCTATGACCGAGAGGGCAGCCAAGAAGTGCATAAAGCACGGTTTTTACGTTTATTTCAATGTTCAAGTTGATTTCATCCTTTCATTTTACTTGATTAAGGATGACCTGGGATAATAATCCAATGCTCACCGTCACTTCGTGGAGAAGTCAATAACCGCCTTGATAGCAATCTGCTTGGCCATTAAATCAATCGACTTGGGAATTTCTTCAAAAGGAAGAACATGGGTTGCAATCTTTTCTCCGCTGATCTGTCCCGTAGACAACAGCTGAATAAAGGCGGGGTATTCGGCGTTGCTGGCCACTGCTCCGTGGAGATTTAACTCGTGGCGGGTGACCTGGCACATATCGATCTCCACAGGCTCAGCACAGATGCCCACAAAAACAATGGTGCCGTGGTCACGACAGTGAGAAATGCTCTGCTGGACCGTAATAGGTACGCCGGCCGCGTCAATGATAATATCGAACTTCTCGTCAACAGGGATATCGCCGGTGTAGAATACCTCTTCGGCACCCAACTCTTTGGCTATTGCTAGGCGCTCTTTGTTAACGTCGCTTACAAAGACTCGTCCTCCCTGAACCCTGGCGCACTGAAGGGCCCAAAGGCCCACGCTGCCGGCTCCAAAGATCAACACGCGGTCAGCCGCATGCACGTTGGCGCGGTTTACGGCGTGGAAACCCACCACACCCGCTTCGATAGCCGCACCTTCTCGGGGGGAGATGCTTTCGGGGATCTTCCAGACATAACGCTCCGGGACAACGGTGTACTCCTGGAACACACCGGGAACTGTAATGCCCACAATCTTTTTGTCAACACAAAGATTTCCGTGCCCCGTGGCACACTGCTGACAAACACCGCAGGAATAGTTTGCTTCGCCGGTGACATAGTCGCCGACCTTGACCTTAGTAACTGCAGGGCCCACTGCAGTAACAATGCCCACATATTCGTGTCCGATAACAAAAGGGAATTCCTGCGCGCGGCGTCCGTGAAAAATGTGCACATCGGTACCGCAGATGCCGGCAGCTAAGATTTTTGTCTGGACATCGGTATCTTTTTCGATACCCGGGATGGGAGCGGTATCGTAGTGATATTCGCCTGGACCAGTCAGCACAAATCGTTTCATGGTGCCGGTCATAGTGATTACCTCCTTCGGCAATATGGACTCAACACTTAATCTCGTCGATATGGACAGTCCGTCCGGTTTTAGTGGACAGGCGGATCGCCTCGATGACCTTTAGGGTGATCGTAGCATCACTGGCAGTACAGCGACTTTTAACGTCGCTATCCTTTATCATCTCACAGAAATGCTTCGTCTCGCCGTCGATGGGATTGAAGCGGGGTGCGGGTATATTCTCCACGCTAAAGGGGCGCGTCCAGTCGCTCCCACCGCTTTTCTCGTTATAGCCGGTGATCTTCATGGTGGGGAAAGAAAGTTGGGCCTTGTCGCCGAAGAAGAAATAGCAGTCCTCTTCAACAGGATGGAAAAAGGGATCCTCCTGGGCGCAGGCTTCGTAGAAGTGCATGGATGGTGTGCCGTCGCTAAAAATGTAGCTGCCCAGGGCGCCGTTCTTGAACTTAATAATGGCCACGCCCGCATCCTCGACGTCAAGTCCTCGGATCATGTTGCCGATAAAAGCCTGAACAGCTTCGATCTCGCCGATGGTGTAGCGCAAGTCGTCGATGTCGTGGATGGAATTGATGAGCAGGGGGCCGCCCACCTTTTCAGTGACCCTCCACTCCACATTAAAGTATTCATTTGGCTTGCGGCTCATCCACATAACGTTGACGCCAACAACTCGTCCCAGCCTGCCGCTGCCGATAATTTCTTTGGCCATGTTCAACTTGGCGGAGAAGCGGCGATGGTGCCCAACCATGAAGGGAATATTCGTGGTGCTCACACAGTCAACAATCTTTTGAGCATCCTCGAGTGTACCGGCGATGGGCTTTTCAAGCAAGACCGCTATGCCGCGCTTGGCAGCCTCATAGGTTATTTCGTAATGAATGTCATTGGGAACGGCGGCTACTATTCCATCCGGCTTTAATTCATCCATCATTTTTTTATAGTCTGAATAAATAGGCACGCCCGGGCAGTTTGCAGGCTTATTTTGAGGAAGAGACCTTCCGCAAATGGCGGCAAGCTTGCCGCCAACAAAATCGCTTTTTAGAGAAAGGCTGTCAACGAACTTCCAGCCGTGACGATAACCTACGACAGCGATACTTGGTTTGTCTCCCATAACCGTTCCTCCTGTCAGTTAAATTAAACCCTTCAGTTTTCATGATAATGAAAGCAACTAATAATGTAAAATTGTTATTATTGATGCAACTATCTTAAAATTAGATAACAAAAATCTTAAAAAACATAAGATTTATATGTTAGCCCTAAGTAAAGTTGTCATAATAAGTTATTTCAGCCAGTTTCTGCTACGTTTAAAAAAGAATTGCCCGAGGATCATTTACTACCGTTATGAAGGGCGGCGTGGCAGATAACATTGCCTTTGGCCAAAGCCGAGTGATAGATGCTGTGGGAGACAAAAGTGCTTAAAAACACGAAGGAGAAAGAGCAGGTTGACTTGGTTGTCAATTTGGCAATTTGCGGCTGTTGCAGCAATAACTTAGACGGCCAATTAGTTTTTATTCTAATTGTTTTAAGAATTGCTTTAGGGCCGGATTTGTGTTGTTATTGCACCATGCCAAACCTACAATGCGCTCGGTATTAGAGCCCTCGAGATCCACGAAGGCGAAACGGTCGCTGTTAAGGATGCTTTTCTGCCAACTTTTCGGTAGAATTGTTATACCATTATTCATCTCGACGCTTAATAGCAAGTTCGTCATCGCGTTAGCTTCTGCCACAATGTGCGGAGAAAAATCCTCCCTTGCAAACATGGCAATTATATCGCTGTAAATACCTACGTTGACCCTCCGATCCATAATACAGAAATCTTCTGTGCAAAGCTGCTCGACGGATAGCTTCTTTGCGCCCGCCAGGTGGTGCGTTTTGCTCATAACGACCTGGTACTTTTCTTTAAACAGGGGTTTATAGGCAAGAAAGCTTAAATGGCTGCTGATAGAATTAGGGCATGTAACGATAATGTCTACCTCTTTCTCAACGCAGGCTTGGGCAAACTGGCTGTCCGGGTAAGTCCGGAACTGTATATCCACCTCCGGCCGTTCCTCGATAAATTTCTCAAATATGGAGAGGACGCCCCGCAAGGTTGGCGGGAAAACATAACCTATAACAAGGTGGCCGGTAACACCGCGTTTGAATCGATCGCACCTTATATAGCAGTCATCCACCAAGGCAACAATTTTATAGGCGTTATTAAGCAACTGTTTTCCGATATCTGTAAGCCGGACGTATTTGCTGGTGCGTATAAACAACTCTACACCCAACTCTTTTTCCAGCTCAGCGATTTTACTGCTGACGGCGGATTGCACGAAACTAAGTTTTTGTGCTGCTTTAGTAAAACTCAAGGTCTCGGCAACTGCTATAAAGCATTCAAGCTGAGTAAGGGTCATGAAAACACCCCTCCCAATGCATATAGACAAAATCATAAAGTGAAACTCAAAATATTGGTAATGTATAGTTTGGTAGTGTAAATTTTGTTTTGATGTTGACATAGTGCATAAGTTATATATATGATAAACAGTCGGTAATATTGTACTATAATTGCATATAGGAATCAATGGAATATAATACCGGAAGCCGTTTTTGCAGCCAGTCTAGAAATTACATAAGGAAGTCAGGGTCAAGCATTAAAATCACCTCTGCTATCAGGGGGTAAAATGCAAGACTTCATGAGCAAAAAGCGGCATGGAGTCTTAAGTAAAAGTATCTGAGCAAATGACTCTGGCAATTATTAACGATAAGATATTGGGAGGGGTCATATTGAAAACTAAGTATATCTGGCTTTCCTATTGTATAAATTGCAAAACACCGGTTTATGGTGGTGGAAGAAGTTTTCATACTGATCTGATAAACAAAAAAACCTCAGGTTACAATATACAGTCAGCTTTCTGGTGTTTTCCTAATCATTTGGGGACCCATGTCGATGCTCCAAGACATTTTTATAAAGATGGTATGACTATAGATAATTTTGATCCTTCCTTTTGGGTTTTTAAAAATGTTGCTTTGTTGGAGGTCCAAATTCCTGAAAAGGGCTACATTATTGATACAAAAGAAATATTACCATTATTAATTAATAAACCCGAACTTTTATTAATAAAAACTGGAATGGGCTCTTATAGGCATAAGAAAGTCTATTGGGATAATGGTCCAGGCCTCGGCCCTGAGTTGGGAAAAACACTTAGAAGAAACTTTCCTTCTTTGAGGGCGGTAGGGATCGATACTATTTCAATTAATTCATGGAAAAACCAGGAAGTCGGTAGAGAAGCGCATCGGACATTTTTAAACCCAATCAAAGGAAAACCTTTTATTCTTATTGAAGATATGGATCTTTCCCAAATTAATTCTCAAGTACAAATAATCGAAGTGGTTGTTCTCCCAATTAGGGTTGAAGGTGCGGACGGATCGCCTTGTACTATACTAGCCAAGGTTAAACATAATGCTGAAGACGTTTAGTGGCATTTCCCAGACTACGAAGGAAGGAAATTTACCTTTAAGAAGCGATTGTTACAAGAATGATCAAGTTGGCAATAAGTGCTTGGCGGGAGTAGATGGGAATCGAACCCACCGTGGACTTATTAGGCCCACCACTGGATTTGAAGTCCAGGAGCGCCACCAGGCCGCCAGCTAC
>LSQX01397758.1_pt1 | contig 12647 bp, 7 predicted proteins | sample 654561 | NCBI WGS metagenome assembly LSQX01 (sample SAMN04489861, study PRJNA283612) | anaerobic digester metagenome | isolation source: 4 biogas reactors fed with cattle manure at either 37C or 55C with and... | place: Denmark: Kongens Lyngby | collected 2014 | reverse complement strand
CGGTCTCCAAAACCGTCGGTTGCAGGTTCGATTCCTGTCTCCCCTGCCAGAAAAAGCCCTGCGGCTATGATGTCGCGGGGCTTTTTGTTGAAGAGATACATAAGGGCAGCATAGATTTTGCATCCAATAAGAACGCTTCATCGGGCACGCGGTATCAGGGCCTTTTATGCCAGCAGCAGTTTTTTGCTTTGCGGCCGCTTCCGCATGGGCAGGGGTCGTTTCTTCCAATTCCCTGCCAGCGGACCATCTCTTCGGCACGCAGTGCCGACTTGATACTGGACGGCGTCAGCCCCTGCCGGCGCATTTGGCCAATCTGCCGCAGCGTTTTTTCAGCATGCGCATAAAACTGCCGTAGTCCGGCGCACAAATAATGCAAGCCCGGCTCGCCCGTATCGGACAGGATGAACCGGTCTTTCGGGCAATGGCCGCGGCAGACCGTAAGGTAGGCGCAGGTCCGGCACTGGTCAGGCAGGCTGTCGCGTTTTGCCAACCCGAAATTGCGCTGTGCCGGCGAGTCGGCCATTTCCCTCAGCGTCTGGTTCGACAGGTCGCCGAGACGATGTTCCGGCGATACGAAATGGTCGCAGGAATAAACGCTGCCGTCATGTTCGAGGATCAGGACGCGGCCGCAGGTCGGGGCTAACTGGCAGACGTTCGCCTCACCACCCGACCAGATGTGCGACAGCTCGGCAAACAGCTGAACCTCGAGCAGCCCGATGTCGCGGGACAACCACTCGTCGAGGATGGTACTGAGGAAGCGGCCGTAGTCACCGGCACTGACGGAATCGGAGGTTATTCTCCCGTCCTTCGTACGCCGCACGATCGGAATGAACTGGATCCAGCCAGTACCGAATGAGCGCAATGAACGATAAACGCCAATCGGATCGTTCGCAATCGACGATGTCACCGTACACAGCAGGTCGGGCTGGATGCCATGCGCCTGCAAGCGGCGGCAGGCCGCAGCCGCACGATCGAACGTGCCTTGGCCGCTGTAGTCTTTGCGGTACTCATCATGAAGTGGTTTGGTGCCATCAAGGCTTAGCCCGACATCGAAATGTTCTTCGGCCAGAAAGGCGCACCATTCGTCATCGAGTAGGATCCCATTGGTTTGCAGATTGTTCCAACAGGTCCAGCCGGCAGGCAGGAAGCGTTTTTGCATGGCGACGGCTTTTTTGAAGAAGGCCAGGCCGGCTAAGGTCGGCTCACCACCGTGCCAGGTGAATTGAATCTGCGGACCCGGATTCTCCTCGATGTACTGACGTACATAGGCTTCCAGCACGCGGTCCGACATGCGGAATGCGTGCGCAGCGTCATAATACTGGCTCGTTTCGAGATAGTAACAATAACCGCATTGCAGATTGCAGAGCGGTCCCACCGGCTTTGCCATCACGACGAAAGGCTCGCCTCCGGTCACTGTCGCCCCTGTGCTGGATTTACCCATGATCCGAACTTTCCGGGCAGTCGGTGATCATCAACTTTTTAGGTGCTTTTCGAAGAAAGCGAACACCTTGTTCCAGGAATCCATCGCTTGCTGCGGCCGGTACATTTCGTTGTGATAGTACCAGAACCCATGACCAGCGCCATCGTAGCGGTGGAACTCATAATTCTTGCCGTATTTTTTCAGCTCAGCCTCATGCAAGTCGACTTCAGACGGTGTCGGAGACTTGTCGTCATTGCCGAACAGACCCAGCAACGGGCAAGCCAGGTCCGCTGTGAAGCCGATCGGGGCTTTCTGTCCATCTGGGAGACCGTCAGCCGGTGCGACAACGCGGCCGCCCCAGCATTCAACGGCAGCGTTGAATCCGCTGACCCGGCAGGCGGCCAGAAATGCATGGCGACCACCGGAACAGGTTCCGATGACGCCAACTTTGCCATTGTTGTTGGGAAGCGATTTCAGCATCTGAAGCGCACCCGCGCAGTCGCCCAGCACCGTATTATCAGGAACACCGCCCTCCGCGCGCGCCTTCGCTGAAATCTCATTCGGTGCGCCATATCCGAAGCGGCAGAAAATATCCGGGCAGACAGCCAGATAGCCGTGCTGGGCAAAGCGGCGAGTTGTCTCTCGATAGAATTCGTCCCAGCCTGGCATGTGCGGGATCAGCACAACACCCGGGAAGGGTCCTTTGCCGAGCGGCCGGGCATAATAGGCATGAACCTGGTCGCCATCGGCGCCGCTCAGGGCAATCGTTTCCGCCAGCATTCCTTCGTACTCATCTGTTCTCAGGTCATTCCACATGTTCATTTCCTCACCTTCGTACACTCCATGGACGAGACCTAAATCCACTATTTATTCTTTGCTTTGTACTTTTTCGGAATCACCACCGAAGCGCTAAGCGACCATCCTCCCACCGACTCTTCCATTCATTACCCATGTTACCATTTACTTACGCGCCAGTTCAGATAGCAATGGTCTGCGGATCTTAGGTCGCAGGGCTTTTGTTGACATATATTCGCAAGGCTCTCCCCTTCTACCTGTCTTTCGCAAAAACATCCAGCCAGCGGGGATCCTTCAGGAACACCGGTATCTGTTCAAGCGGAGCTGACACCTGAACGGTCTGCCCACCGGTATAGGTTTTTCCGGTCCAGGCATCGGTCCAATCCGCGCCGAGTGGCAGATAAACCTCTCGTTCACGCATGTTGTAGTACATGACAGGAGCCACAAGCATGTCACTGCCAAAGAGGTACTCGTCCTTGATCTCCCATGTGTTTGCGTCGTCGGGGAATTCATAAAACAAGGTGCGCATAATCGGCGCGCCTGTTTCATGTGTTTCCTGCATAATGGCACGCGTATAATCTCGCATCCGCTCGCGCAGGCGGATATAGCGCACCATGATTTCGCAGTTTTCCTCTCCGTAGCTCCAGACTTCGTTGTCCGCACCGGATCCGGTCTTCACTTCGCCAGCGGCGTTGATCACCCGCTCGCGGGGTTTCGTGTTGTCGGACCGGACGCCGTGCAGCCGCATAACCGGGCAAAAAGTTCCCCACTGGAACCAGCGGATCAAGAGCTCCTGGAATTCCGGGTCATGGATCTCGCCGCCGGTAAAGCCGCCGATGTCGGTCGTCCACCACGGAATGCCGGAAATACCCATATTCAGCCCGATACAGACCTGCCTGCGCAGGATGTCAAAGCGACTGTGGATGTCTCCGCTCCAGACGAGAGCGCCATACCGCTGGGAACCAGCCCATGCGCAGCGAACCAGATTGACGACGTCATCCATGCCTTCCTGTTTCATCTTGTCGTAAAACATGGCAGAGTAACGTTGCGGGTAAATGTTTCCAATCTGTGTGTTTGGCCCCATATGATAGCGATAATTTCCGAAATCATAAGGATCCAGCTCAGGCTCCGCCTCGTCGAGCCAAAAGAGCTTGATGCCGAGGTCATAGTAATTTTTCCGGATTTTATCCCACACAAAATCACATGTATCCGGATTGGTCGGGTCGATAAACTGGAAAATATTGTTGGAGCCGATGGCGGCGTTATTCGTGCCATATTCCGTGCGGATGAGCATCCCTTTCTTGAGCAGTTCTCGATAATTTTCGCTTCGCGTATCGACATGGGGCCAAATCGAGCACATCAGCTCGATCCCCATGGACTTCAATTCTTCCGCCATACCCTTGGGGTCCGGGAAAAACTCGGTGTCGAAGCGGAAGTCGCCTGTATAGGGCCAGTGAAAGAAATCACAGACGATGACATCCAGCGGAATGTTGCGGCGTTTGTACTCGCGCGCTACGGTCAGGAGTTGCTCCTGGTTCCAATATCGAAGTTTACACTGCCAGAAGCCGAGTCCGTATTCCGGCATCATCGGCGGCAAGCCGGTCGCCTGCACATACGCCTGGATGATCTTTGCCGGTGAATCGGCTACCGTGACCCAATAATCCAGCTGTTTCGTGCTTTCTGCTTCCCAGATCGTGTCATTCGTTCCGAATGTTGCACGACCGATCGCCGGGTTGTGCCAGAAGAAGCCATAGCCGAGGCTGGAGAGCAGGAAAGGTACGGACGCCTGGGAATTGCGATGGGCCAATTCCAGTGTTGTGCCTTTGAGATTCAGCAACTCCTGTTGATATTGACCCATACCGTACAGTTTCTCTTCCACGTTTGACTTAAACTGCACCGTCAATTTGTAGTCACCTCCGATGATCGGAGCGAATTGTCGGCTGCGGATTTTCAACGAGGTCGCTTCAGGCTCGTCCAGGATAAGGTCGCCTTTTCGGAAGATGGAAAGGTGTACACCTGTGCGCTCTTCTGCTGCCCTGACGCTGATGTCTCCATTCACAAGCGTCGCCTCGAAGTGGACGGAAGGACCCATTGGAGTGTTGTTCTCCGTCTGTTGAATGGTGATTTCCGGATCAAACCCCTCCGGTTTGTCGAGGAGCGCAAAATGTGTGTCGATGAGTTCGCCCATCAGAACCGACCGCACGCGGATGCTGTTTCTACCCCACGATTCAATTTCGATCTTTTCATTTTCATTTTGAATGACAAGCCTTCCATCCTGGTTGTACATCGTTTCCATTTCGATTCCCCTTTCGACGTGCTTGTACGAATTTGAACATCTTGCGATCAGGCGCAACAAATAGATTTTTGAGTCGAATGCACAGTAAAAAACGATATTTTCATATCTCTTCCATTGTATGGCTGTAAAACTCCACATTCAATCGACACAGGCGTATGCACAAAAATAGGTAGATATTCTCATATTGTAATCGCATTTCTGTGGCTGTTTTTCCGCCCGTCCGTCTTTGTGGAACCTTTATCGGTGTTATTATAAAATCTAAGGGAAACAATATCGATGCACTCTCAGAGGCAACCGGCTGCGCAAGATAACCAGTCCAAGAGGGTACGGCGATGAAAAAGCTCACCTCATTCCTATTGTCTGTTCTATTGATTCTCTCCCTTGTTTCGCCCGGTCTGTCAGCGCCCATTGCGTCACAAGTCACGACATCCCCTTCGAGTGATATGCATTTTTCCAGTTTTTCCAAGACGGCAGGATTCCACTTCGACTTCCTTCCCGCCGGTTCCATATGGAAAAATCTGATCGCAGGTCAAACACCGGCACGACTGCAAGCGACATACACATTGAAGGAAGATGTCGTAAAGGTTGGAGCCGATTTTGACAAAAACATCAAAGCCGCCAGCCAGCTGTTGCTGGGCAGCTCCATCGCCAACACACCTGCGATGCGCATCGTTTCAAACGGTGCCTTTATCAGTAAGTCGGTTCTTGAATCGGCGTCCGGTGAAACCCAGCCGATTCAGCCGGATACGGTTTTTGTCAACGAAACAACAGGCACCGCCTTCAAGGTGGTCGTGGCAATGGATGGAGACGAAGGCTACGAGGCGTGCAGGGATCACTATGCGGTGACCCAGCCGCAAATCCACGAAGTCGTCGAGGATTTTACCCTCCCCCCTTCTGACGTCGCGCTCAACCAGGCCAATATCACAAGTTTTGCGGGTTTGCCCGGCAGTACATCCAACTCCGTTGAAAACTACATTGTGAAATCCGGGCTTGTCGCCTATTCCTCACGAACATCGGATATGGCCTTGCGCAGCATCGACGATCCGTTGATCGAGTTCGCCTTTCCGGAAGGAACCGAACTGAAAGCCACAGCCGGAGGGCAAAATATCACCGTAAAGGTGTCGGGAGGACTGGCTGTCGGCAATCTGGGACTCGAAGCAAAATACTCCGGATTCGACGGTTATTACTTCGCGCTAAAAATTGCTGAGGAAGTCTACCTAAACGTCGACGTCGGCATCGATATGACGCAAGAGGTCCGTATCCCAATTCTGGGCATCGATGTTCCGTTTGGGATTGGCCGCGTCAGCGGCGGTTTGTTTGTGATCGTCGGATTGGACGGAAAAGTGACCATCCAGATGGAAGCACGAGAGTATATCGCCAGCAAAATGGGCGTCAAAGGCGATACGTTCTTGTATGCTCCGGTCTCGTGTAAACCCTTTTCAGCATGCCGGAAAAATCCTTCGACGGCGATGTACAGGTGGACGGCAAAATCAACGGGTATGTCAAAGCGGGGGCGCTGCTGTCTCTGGAAATTTTCGGGTGGGACCTGGTCGGCGCAGGGGTTTTCATCGGTTCCGGGGTCAATATCACCAGCCTGGACGGGATGCTGGATATTGAACTGTACGGGCTGGTCCAGGTGTATATCACATTTGCCGGAGACACCTATTACTTGATTCACTTCAAGCCGACGCTTCTGAGAAAACAGCAAAAGGACATGGGAGGGTATCGAGCCACCATTGAGGAGGTCTGCGCATACCAGGACATTGTGGTCGGCTATCTGCAGAAAAGCGTGAAACAAGGCGGCAACATCGTTCTGAGCAATGCGAGCAATGCCATGTTTGATATCGTGGTGACCGATCCGAACACCGGCGTCGAAACCTATTACCCGAAGAACGGCAAATTTTACTATACAGATCCCGACGGCAGGTTTTTGGTGAGAGATTATCCAGATATGGATCTCAACGTGAACGATCGAGTCGGGATCCGGGTCTATGAAGGCCAAGAACGGTTTGGACCGAGCAAACCGATCTCCGCGACGTATCCGTTTAGCAGAATCAGTATTACGGCGGCAGACGCGTTCAACGACTGGATCGAAGGACAGGTGGAACCCTCCAGAGTCCGCAACTGGGACAAAAAGCCCGGTGAGGAGGACTATGAAATGTTGCGTTTTACGGGAGAAGTCGGTATCGACATTCAAACGTATAACAACGAGAATTATTCGCGCGAAACCCTCTACACCGTTCACGTGACAACCGATGAAAACGGGTTTTTCCGAGCCGAAAACGGGAGTCTCAAGTCTGGCGATCCGCCCCTTGATTTCAAAAACGCGCATCGCTTCACGGCCTTCATCGACCAGGACAACGCATTGGTGCATGCCAAGTCCTATCTGACCCCCTATACAAAGTTTGTGATCAAGACTATTTCCGAAACGGTGCCCGGCTCATCTGTGCGTTTCATGGAAGGCTCCGATACGGTCGACCAGATCCGTATCAAGACGCGCATCTATGTCGTCAACATGGGAGGCAGTCGGCAACTGACCGGTCTAGCGACCTCTGTCGCGCTACATGGGTTGTCCACCCAGGATCGCGGCTCTAACGGATATTGGGCCTACGATATGAACGGCGAAATGATCTTTTACGGCACCGGAGACGGGAAAACGGTGAGCAATGCCGCGCATAACCTGGTTTTCAAATCCAATCCGGCCATTCAAATCGAGGCCAATTCCAGCATCCAGCTGCTCAATGATCAGACAAACGGAACCTCGTATGTGGATTTGATGCTGGTCAAGGAATGGGTCTGGCCGGCGCACACCAACCCGACTGTGATCACGAGTCCCGACCATACCGAATGTACCACGGAGGGCGGCGAATTTCAGGTGACCGCGACCGGTGAAGAGATCATCCAATTTCGTGCGACGCCCTCCATACCCGGCGTCGTTTTGACCAAAGATGGCAGCATGACCATGGCGCCCGGTATGTCGCCGGGGGTCTACCAGATGACCATCGAAGCGACGGCCAATCATTCCAACTCTCCATTCGAAAATCCGGGGATATTGCTTCCCGGAGCTCCGTATGTATACTCCGAAGATCCCTATCCGCCAGTGTTTCAGGCATTCACGCTGACAGTGCTCGAACCGGAGGAACCGACGCCAACACTGACGCCGACACTGGCACCGACCACGACTCCCCCGACGCTGACACCGACCACCGCACCTGTATCTCCGACTCCGACATCGACACCTACGCCGACACCCATCCCCGTTCCTCCGACGATCACGAGTGCACGGACGGTGACAGTGTACAGACCTTCCGGAGGGAGTTTTCAAGTCACCGCAGACGGAACTTTGCCGATCACCTACTCCTTGTCTCCCCTCCCGGATTATCCGGATATGCCCGTCCCAGTCGGTGTAACCATCGATGAAAACACTGGCTCTCTGACAATTGCTGACTGGACACCTCTCGGTACGCACTATTTTGGCATCGTCGCTACCAATATCGCCGGCCAAGATGAACAGACGTTTATGCTCGTTGTCAAAAACCTCTTCACTACCATCCCGCGCATTGACACCTCCATGCCCGGTCTGCATCCGGACCCGATCCTCAGATCTCCGAGTGTGGTCGGACTTTCGGCGAATCTTCCCTCCGTCATTCAACCGGGAGCGGGCGACTGGCTCGCCAATCTGGCGGGCGCTCCCGAATACGTGCTCCGCAACGACGATCCCAAAGATCTCTACTCTCAAGACATGCTGTATATTTCCGGAGCGGAGTATGTGAAGTACGATCTGTTGATTGCCTTCACCGCGGAGGATGAGCTCTACGCGATTCGCGAGTTCGACACCAGCCCCTGCAACAATCATCACGCCGTCCCGATGACCGAAGAAGAAAAGCAAGCCATCGAAGACACGTTTAAAAACCGTATTCAATGCGCTCCAAGACAAGGCAGCAGACAACATCGGTCTGAGCTTTGGTCAGGAAGGCGCCACCATGACCTTTATGAGCGGTACGGTCAACTCCGTGGAGGACAAGCAGCGCTTTGACCTGGCCTTCTCGCAGCAGGCAGTCAGTGCATCGGCTATGAAGGAGGCAACACAAGGGGCGGGTGCCTTTACCTTTGCATTTGCGCACAACGATGCTTTGCCGGGATTTGCACAATTTGACATCGCTACGGATCTCGCGGCGGGGCAGAGCGTCAATGTTTACAAATATGATGCCCAAAGCCAGCGATTCTCCACCATCGCGGAAAACGTCATTGTGGCGGAAGGCGGTGTTGTGACCTATATGAACAACACCATGTCGGAGTACCTGATCACGTCGGCCAAGCTGGAAGGCGCTGAGACGACCGAAGCGTATCGCGTCAACAACCAGACGCGTGAACCCGCATCCTTCTTATGGGCCTATTTCGTCGGTGGAGGTGTTCTGCTTCTACTGGTGGCGGGGGGTATATTCCTCCTGATCTGACGCAAAAGAAAGATCGCCGAATCGCCTGGCGATCCCTCCCTGTGATCCCTGGCCTCTTATATAGGGCTGTTCGCACTATTCGACCGTTCTGCCTCTTTTCTACAACAAAGAAGTCCCGCAGCGATCTGTCTGCGGGACTTCTTTGTCTTTTGTTCATCTGCCGTGTTGCGAAGTATGAGCAAGTCGACCCTTTCTCTTCCGTCAGTATCGCTTGCGTGCGGTGTAGCTTGTGTGCAGCAGCGTATGTGAGATGTGTCCGCCCGGCGCGCCCAGATACACATCGTACAACGCTTTGAGCGACGGGTTCTCGTGGGACTTGCGGATGGGTTTTCCTTCGTCCTCCCGGTAGATCGCCTCCATGCGCAACCGGCGCACATCCGGGTCTGCGGAGCGAGGTTGTCCACCGCCCGTGATGCACCCGCCGGGACATCCCATGACCTCGATGAAATGGTACGGACTCTCTCCCCGGACGACTTCCTCCATCAGCTCCGCGGCACCGGCGAGTCCGTTGGTGACCGCCACGCGCAGCTCCACACCATCAAGAAAACTCCATTCCGCTTTGGGACGCTCGATCCGGATCGCCGCTTTCTTGATTTTCGCGAGACCGGCGACCGGATTGGAATGCAGACCGGAAAACGGCAGTTCGCGACCCGTGATGATCTCATACACCGTCCGGAGTGCCGCCTCCATCACACCACCCGACGCGCCGAACAGGTCGGCCGCACCGGTGGACAATCCGAGCGGATCGTCAAACCGGGATTCTGTGAGTGACTCGAAGCAGATCCCGGACTCCAGCAGCATCTTGCCCAACTCGCGAGTGGTGAGCACTTCGTCGACGTTCCACTCGCCATCGTTTTGCATTTCCGGACGGGTGATCTCGTACTTCTTGGCGGTACAAGGCATGACCGAGGTCACATGCATGTCTGACGGGAGGATGCCCTGCTTGTCTGCAAACCAGCTCTTCGCGAGCGCGCCGAGCATCATGTGGGGGGATTTGCAGGTCGACAGATGGGACAGATACTCCGGATAGTAGTGTTCGATGTACTTGATCCATCCGGGACTGCAGCTTGTGATCATGGGAAACACCGGCAACGGAAGCGGATCCGGCAGCGGCAGTGCGTCGCGTTCAGCGGAAGACAGAGCCCCCCGCTCCATGAACAACGCCGCGATGCGAGCCAGCAACTCGGTTCCCTCCTCGAGCACGGTCAAGTCGGCGGCAAAATCCGTGTCGAAGACGTAGTCAAATCCGAGCGCGCGCAGCGCACTGACCATCTGACCGGTCACCAAGGTGCCGGGAAGCAGTCCAAACGCTTCTCCCAGCGCGGCGCGGACCGCCGGTGCAGTTTGCACGACCGTCACTTTGGAAGGATCCGCCAGCGCCTGCCAGACCGGATCGGCGGATTCCCGCTCATGCAGCGCGTCGGTCGGACAGACCGTCGTGCACTGCCCGCAATAGGTACAGGCCTCCGTCCCCAGCAACCCGTCGCCGCCGGGTCCGATGCCGGTCAGAAATCCCCGGCGTTGCGGCTGCACCACGCCGATTCCCTGCACTTCCCCGCACATCACCACACAACGCCGGCAGAGGATGCATTTGGACGCATCGCGCACGATGGAAGGATTCGAGCGGTCGACCTCGGCTTTGGACCGGGCCCCCTCGAACCGCGATGTCTTGACCTGGAGCACTTCGCCCAGTTGCTGCAGCTCACAGTTGTTCGACCGCCCACAGTGCAGACAGTCGGTCGGATGATCGGACAGAATCAGTTCATACAGTACCTTGCGTGCCCGGCGGACGCGCGGCGTGTTGGTGTGTACGACCATGCCGTCGGCCACCGGCGTCACGCAGGCCGCCATGAGGGATTTTGCGCCATCCACTTCGACCGAACAGATTCTGCAGGATCCGACCGGTCCGAGTTCTTTGCGGTAGCACAGTGTCGGAATCAGGATATGGTGTGCCGATGCGGCTTCCAGGATGGTCGATCCCTCTTCCGCGGTACAGGGCTGCTGGTTGATCGTCAGTTGCACCATGGCTTCTTCCCTCCTCAGCGCCGGTCACATCGCAGGCAACGTCCGGCTTCATACACCGCCTCGATCGCTCGGTATCCTTGTCGCACCTCACGGAACCCTTCGACACGGGATTTCGGATCCAGATTGTCGGGCACCAGTCTGGGACGCTCGCTTCCGTCGGTTTCTTCGGCAGGAACAGGAATGTCGATCTTTTTTCCTTTGTCCAGTTCGCCGCTGCCGCCCAGATATCGGTCGATCGAGGATGCCACATGCTTCCCGTCGGCGATCGCCGTGATCACGATATCCGCGCCGCGGACCACATCCCCGCCCGCGAACACGCCCGGCAGGCTGGTCTGGTGGGTTTCCGGGTCGACGACAAACGTGCCCCAGCTGGTCAACTCCACCTCGTCGGGGCGGACAAAGGGAAGATCGGAATACTGGCTCACCGCGAGGATGACCGCATCTACGGAAAATGTCGCAAGATCCCCTTCGACAGGGACCGGCCGACGCCTTCCTTCCTTGTCGAATCCCACGCATTCCATGCGCTGGCAGACGACACGTTCCACGCGGCTGTCCCCTTCGAAACGCACCGGAGAGACCCGTTCATGGATTCGGACACCCTCCTCGACCGCTTCCCGGATTTCGCGCAGGTCGGCTGGCATGTCCTCGAGGTTTCTGCGGTACAACACCAGCACCTCGTCCGCCCCGTTCCGGAGCGCGACTCTGGCAGCGTCCATCGCGGTGCTCCCGCCGCCGATCACAGCGACGGTGCCGGCCAGGCGTACGCCCCGTCCCAGATTGACATCTCTCAGATAGTCCAGACCGTGGTGCACACCGGGCAGATCTTCGCCCTCCAGCCCGATCCGGCGGGAACGCTGGGTCCCGGTGGCGATATAGACCGCGTCATACAAGGTCCGGAGGGTTTCAAACGAGAGATCCCGTCCGATTTCGGTGCCGTACCGGATCCTTATTCCGGCTTGCTCGATCGCTTCGACTTCCCGCTGGAGCACGGCTTTGGGAAGCCGGTACTCCGGGATGCCGAACGCCAGCATGCCGCCCGCGACCGATTCTGTTTCAAACACGGTCACGTCATACCCGAGTCGCCCCAGATAGTAGGCGCAGGTCAACCCGGATGGCCCGGCCCCGATGATCGCGACCGATCGCCCGCGACGTGTGGACGCGGGGTCTTCGGGAGGCACACCAAATGCCATGGCCACATCCGAGGCGTATCGTTTCAAATCGCAGATGGACAGCGGGTCGTCCAGTTGCGCACGTCGGCATCTGGACTCGCAAGGATGGGTGCATACGCGCCCGCAGATCGCCGGGAAGGGATTCTCCTGCCGGATCAGCCGATAGGCGTCCTCGGGCTTTCCTGCGGCAATCAGCGCCAGATACCCCGGCACGTTCACCCCCGCGGGACACGCATTCTCGCAGGGGGACAGGAACAGGTCCTGGCACACGCCCGCGCGGCAATACTTGTGTCGGATGTGTTCGTCGTACTCCTCTCGAAAATAGCGGATGGTGCTCAGGACCGGATTGGGTGCGGTTTGTCCGAGACCGCACAGTGCAGTGTCCTTTACCGTCTCGCCGAGCTCGATCAGCCGTTCTACATCCCCTTCCTGACCTTCTCCCCGGACGATCCGGTTGAGGATGTCCAGCATTCTCCGGGTGCCGA
>LSQX01279240.1_pt1 | contig 12647 bp, 15 predicted proteins | sample 654561 | NCBI WGS metagenome assembly LSQX01 (sample SAMN04489861, study PRJNA283612) | anaerobic digester metagenome | isolation source: 4 biogas reactors fed with cattle manure at either 37C or 55C with and... | place: Denmark: Kongens Lyngby | collected 2014 | reverse complement strand
ATATAAGCATATTTGAGATAGAAAATGAACGAGATCTAAATGGCAATGAAGTAAAAGTTAAAAGATACATACATGGAAAAAGCAAGCTGTACGCATACATTCGGGAATTGTCTCATAGAGAAAAATATGCTTCAAAAGAGCTGGGAATAGATACGACAATACTGTTTCGGATCAACCATAACAAGAAAGTTAGAGTAGGACAATACATAGAGTTTAGAGGCGATACTTATCTAATAAACAGTATTGACAGCTTTGAATACTATCAAAGAGATTTGATGATACAGGCAAAAAAAGTGAAACCAGAGGTTTATGATTATGAAGAATATTTTGAGTAGCAATGCGCGAAAAAGAGCCAAGCAAGAAATAAAGAAGGTGTTCAAAGACTGCCGATTTAAAGATGCATTGACGATGAAAGAGTTAGGCAGAAATACAGCAGATGACTTTGTGTATTACTACAACAAGTCAAGAGACGGAGAAATCGGAAACTACATAATCTACGAGATCATAAGTTCTGACGCTATTCATAGAGCGGACAATGTGGTTATTGGCAGAGAAGTGTTTTTACAGGTTGATATATTCAGTTTGAAGAGTTTTGAAAGCAAGCTGCTACAAGAGACAATATCAAAACTTGAAGAAAAACTTGTGGCAGCAGGCTTTGAGGCTGAATCAATGGAGGAAGCTTTTGAGGTTGAAACAAAGTTGTATCATCAGATATTCTTTGTAAGTAAATTATATTTTTAGGAGGGTAAAATGCCAGACATAATAGATGTAAGCCAACTATACGAAGTTGGAAATCGTAAGTTCTTTGCAGCAGAACTTAAAAGTGATAATACATACGGGAGTAAAACATATCATGAAGGACTAGTGGAAGTTAAGTTAGACTTCACGCAAGAAATAACAGAGATAAATGCAGATGATAATCCAGCGTATATAACTTTAGCTAGTGCAGTAACAGGAAACGGAACAATAAAATTTGCAGTATTGCCGTACAGCGTATACTCAAAGTTTTTTAACGTAACAACTGACATAAATGGAGCGGTCGTTATATCGGGTAAAAGCACGAAGCCTAAGCAAGTAGCATTTGGATACTATTCGCAAGTAGGTGATGGATCAGAAAGCATGTTCACAATATATAAAGCGGTATTCTCTTTGCCGAGCCTCAACAGCGTAACGTTTGACGGTAAGACAATAAGGGATTTAACGCTAAACGTAACAATTTCGCCATATAGTTATACCAGCGGAAATGGAAAGAAGGATCAAGCAACATATAGTATTCTAAATAGCGAAACAAACAAAACGATTTGGGACGATGTGCAAGACGACATATATGTTCCAGATAAGGTGGTGGAGTAATGTATGGACTTGTAAAAACATTAGACGATGGGCAAGGAAACAAAATAAAGCTAGTGGGAAACGCATTAACATTCGTGTTGTACAAGAGCTATTTTGGAAGGGACTTGTTGAACGATATAGTGCTATTTGCGAAAAAGAGCGCAGACAATGAAACTGTTAAAAAGTTAGGAAGTCTAAATATCAAAACAGAAGATGATTTGGATGAATTAAGTGCGGAAGAAAGAGAGAAACTATTTCAAAGCATAGGAGAGTATAATTTCGATACGGAGTTTATATTGAACTTCATAGCAGCACTAATTGCAACGGCAGAGTATCCAAACAAATCAGATGTAGCAGAATTGATAATGCAGATCCCACCGTGGTGGATAGCAGACAGAAGTATCATTTCAGAATTAATGGAATTGTTATCTATGTTCATAATGGACAAGAACAAATCGGTGAACATAAGAGGTGGGCTTTAACTTAGGAGTAGAAGCAGATTTTACAACGCAACTACTGTACGCAAGTATAAAAACTGGCGTACAAGTTCACATCGGGGATATGGGAATGAATGTTCTTACGGACTTATTAAACTACACAGCTGAAATAGATAGTATAGCTATAGAGGGAAAAAGCGTTCGCAAAAGTAAGCCAATGAGCATCGCAGAGATGACAAAGAAAGGCAAGGTGGGAGCGTAATGGATGGAGTAACAAAGCAGCTGTCAGAATATTTCAAGCAGTTAGAACAAGTCGGAGATAAGGCAATTGATGCCATCAAAGAGCAAATAGACATAGAGGCAGAAAGTGTAGAAAAAGAGATTAGAGAAAACACACCAATAAAGACAGGAAACCTTGCAAGTTCGTTCACTAAAACTAAAATAGATACGGGGAAAAGATATGGCTACAAGCTGGAGTATGAAGGTAATGCACCAGACGGCACGCCTTATGCAAAGATAGCAAACATATTAAACAGCGGAACAAGCGAAATAAAACCTAGAAGGTTTATAACTAGAGCAGTAAGAAGATTGAGAGGTTTAGACGACAGGATAAATGCAAAGGCAAAAATAGAATAACGTAAAGGAGGTGATGCTAGGTGGCAATAGAAATTACACGATCATTAGAGGATATAGATAGAAAAGTTAAAGAGCTAAACAGCACATTAAGAGCATCATCAACAGAAACAAGAGAACTGGATAAGGCTCTTAAGCTAGATAGTAAAAATACAGAAGCAGCAGCAAAGAAAATGGATGTGCTCAAAACTTCAGTAGGAACAGCAGCACAAAAGGTTGCATTATTAAAGCAAAAACAAGATGAGGCAAATAAAGCACTAGCTAGAGGAGATATTTCAGCGGCTGAATATAAAAAGATAGAAATCGCGGTATTAAGAGCTCAAAACCAATTGCAAGGCTTTAATAACGAAATAGCAAAGACGCAAAAAATGAGCGTGAAACAACTGGAGACACAGTTTGATAAACTCTCGTCAAGTCTAAATAAAGCACAAAATATTGCAAAGACTTTTTCAAAAATTGCGTTAGGATTAGTCACTACACTAGGAGCAGCAGCTACAGCATTTGCAATTACAGGAAGCGAGCTGGATACAGTTTCTAAAAAGTTCAAGATTTCAGCAGAAGAATTGCAGCTGCAAAGAAACCTATATCAAAAAGTAACAGGATCAGCAGATAACTATGACACGGCCATGACAAGCTTGAACAAAGTAATGTCTCAAATAGCAAAAGGAAGTGGCAGTGCGTATCAAGAAGTCTTGGATAAAATAGGCGTGTCAACAGTAGACGGTCAAGGCAAACAAAAAGCACTAGCAGAAGTATACGGTGAAGTTGTACAAGCATTAAGTGCTGTAAGCGATGAGAATGAGCGGGCAATGATGTCATCTATTTTGTTTGGGAATAGCGGGATGTATGTATCCGATGTTGCAGGGTTAACTGCTAATGAAGTAAAGGAATATAATCAAACACTCGCAGAGAACGGGATAATATCAAGCAGCAGTGCGGCAAAGGCAAAAGAAGTAGCCGATGCGATGAACAATGTTAAGCAACAGATGCAGCAAGCATCAGCGGAGATAATGGTGGCACTCATGCCATTAATATTAGAGTTAGCAGAGATTGCAAAGACGACAATCATACCGATACTGCAAGGCATAGCAGATTGGTTTTCAAATATGAGTCCAGCACAGATGAAGTTTGTGTTTTTCTTGCTCACTCTTGTAATTATGTTGCCGAAGATAATAAGCATAATAACTGCAATAGTTGGGGTGGTTAAGGCTTTAACATTGGCAAGTTATGGAGCAGCAGGAGGAGTTGGTGCTGTGTCTGCTGCTAGCGCACCGTTATTACCGATCATATTAGCAGTATCAGCAGCGGTGCTAGTTTTAGTTCTATTATTCGCAATGCTTGCAGGCAAAAGTAAAGACGTTACAGGAGAGCTAGGGAAGCAACAGCAGAAGTTTGCAGATATGCAAAGTCAGTATAATAGCATGGCAGATGATATGGAAGGGACAGTGGTAGTAACCAGCACTAATAATAGTAAGCAGACTATAAACTATGATGTAAACATAAATGCACATGGAGATACGCCAATAAGCCAAGAGGCAGCAGATATGGTTGCAGGGAATCTTGCGGACAGAATAAACGCATCGCTAGGAGGCAAGATATGAGAAGGTTTTGGTTAAAGAAGGGTAATGAAATATGGGACTTATCAGCAAGCATATTTGATGATAAAGCAAATTTTTTAGGAAGCCCGCAAGGGCTAGGAGTCAAAGTAAAGATAGATAGCTTCGAGGTTGAAAGGGTATCTTTTATTGAAAACGTTAAATTAGAAAGTACAGATATAACAGGGAAAATATACTTCAAAGATTATGCACAATTCAATGAGTTTGCAGAGTTTATAGGATACGTGGAAACAACAGATCCAATGCGACTGTATTATTCAACATCAGAGGACGAGCCTGACTACAGCAGTACAGATGAGTGGTATAAGCTTGTGTTAATAAAGGAAATATCTAAGGAAGAAATAGATGTTAAAACAGGCGTTCTTATCTGCAATATTAAGTTCGCATCGCTTTCAAGATGGAAAAAGGATCAAGTTATAACGCTGGAGTTATCACCATTTGGGGAAGCACTTACATACCCGTACATATATCCATATTATTACGGAGGACTAAACAACATAGCAGTCGTTATTGATAACACAGGAAACCTGCCAACGCATTGTATTGTGGAGATAGAAGCAGATACAGACACGCCATTATTTAGAGTGATTCAAAACAATAAGATACTGGAGCAAGCAAAATATAACGTTTATGTAAGGAATGAAAGTGTACTAGTAATTAATAGTGATCCAGCAGAACAGGAAGCAACACTATACACGGGAGCGAATAAAGAGGATGTGTATTATCTTGGGGAAAAAGACTACGCATACAGCAACTTCATAACTATACCAAGTGGAGAAAGCATGTTTTTATTTACAGCGAGCAACAGTCAATTTGGAAAGGTAACAATTAGTTACAGCTTGCAAAGGGAGTTGATATAAGATGGAACAATACAGAGTTTACGATAGGCAAACACTAGATTATATAGACGGAGGCTTGATAAGAGATTATTCAATTGACACAGATTATATAGCAAATAATACAAGCACAATTACTCTTGTAGAGGAAACGTTCGCACACAAAGGAGATATAATTGTAGGAATAAAAGGCATAGATAAAACCTTCATGGGAGTAATAACAGCAGTAGACAATACAACACTACAAATTAGTTTTAAGCATACTAAAGAATTGTTTGCAGATACCGTATTAAATCCTTTTAAGTACACAGGGACACTCGGATATAAGTTTGAACTTGTGGATGGATTAAAGACAATTATAGAGTTAGCTTTCGTATCGACAACCGATAGTAAAAAGAAACTGCCGCTTAGAATAGAGAAGCAAGGTGAGGCTAGCAATGCGGTATGGACAGATGACAGCGATACGATATACATAATGGATTTGATTAGCTGGGCGTTTGATAATCACAATGTATATTTAGATTTCGATATAGACTTTCAAGAGAATAAACTGGTCTGCAAGATTGTAAAAAACACACTTAGTGGGTATGTAATAAAGGATAATATCAAGTTAAGTAAACCGACATTCGATAAGAATGAACTGCCAACATATAACAAGGCGGTGGTGTATAACAAAGAAACAGGAGCAATGCTTGGAACGTATTATTTGCTTGCAAACAACACCATAACGACAAGTTCAACTAATTCACAAAGGCTGCTACCTGTCCATACGAAGTACATCGAGTACGACGCAGATAAAGGATATACAGTAGCAGAAGTTGCAAGAAGCGAATTGCAAGGGAACATATATAACCACTGCATTCAATACAAACTTAGTAAAGAACAGCGGTTGGTTAACCCATTCGTTTTCAACTACGGAGATGGAATAAAGATAATATATGATGGCAGAGAATATGACAGTATCTTTACAGGATTAAAATACAACAAGGACGATCCATACATAACATGCTTGTTTGGGAAAACTCGAATTGATTTTACGGATCGACTTAAGCAGTACATAGACAGAAGATATAAAAAGAAGTAGGCGCTCAAAAGGGCGCTTTTTTATAGGAGGGAATAATGGCAAATTACCTAAAAGGAATAGGAGATGTGGTATTAAGAGTGAATGAAATCTTGCCAGGATTTGACGCAAGAATAAACAACTTCTTGTGTGGACATACGGCAGGAATAATAAAGAACGAATATAACGAATTTGCAGCAACAACGATAGACAGAGGCGTAATAATCAAAAGTGGAATGCTGCAAAGTTACGGATACTTTGCTTGCTGCGATACTGAAACGCAGATCAATTTCCTAATGCCTTCAACAACAAACTATGTACACATTTATGCAGAGATAGATTTATCCATCGTTCCGAACAAGTTCGAGATAAAGGCAAGTCCAATGAGCAATAGTGCAAGTTGGACACCAAGAACAGACAACCTAAAAACCATACCAAATGGCAAATATCAGTTTCATTTATACCAAGTAACATTAACGGCAACAACAATAGTGTTAGCAGATAAAAGAACATACATATATAAACCATCAGATGCAGTAACGGCAGAAAACTATACAGCAAGTGGAGGAATAGCAAGCAAGTTTTCAAGTGTAGAATCTAGCATCAATACAAGGATGCCGAAGATGACGCTAGTGTTATCAAATAAAAGTTTCACTATAAATACAAACGGAGTCGGGTCTCAAACATATTCGTTAAATTCAGGAACTACGATTCAATCAGGAGATTTGATACTAGTAAATGCCAGATTAACAAACTTCGGAACACATAGAACTATGTGCGGAATAATTAGGATGGCGACAAGTGTTCGAGGATGGATAACTCACGCTTTTGGAGGAACAGGGATGCCATATCACACAATAGATACTGTAGGACTAAGTATAGAGCTTGGAGCAAATACGAGCCAGATAAAATGTGGCGGTGATTGTAGAACGAGGATAAGAGGCGATGAGTACGATGCTGATGGCCATAAGATAACGCTTGCCGATGCAGCATATACGATAGATAGCATATATAAGATAAATCTATGAGGAGGATAAGATGATAGAGATAAAATTACTTTCAAATAGGCGGTTTATATATTCAAACCGAAAGCAGAATATAGTGATAACTGCAGAAAATAAAGCAACAGAAATAAGGGTGTCATTCCCGGAGGAATATGAAAGTTATTCAAAACGAGTGGACTTTATAAACTCAAGAGGTAGACCATGGACAGAATCACTTTATACACCAGAGTATGAAGAATACCCAGCAGGATATAACAAGAGTTTGTTTACATTCACACTTCCATTTGAGGTCACAAAGATAGGCGAGCTAAGAATGCAGTTCCTTGCTTACATGCCAGACGACAGTCTAGTAACAGTACCGTTTGAGATCATACCGATACAAATTGATGAAGGGATAACGGCTTTTAAGAAAGGCGCAAAAAACAACCCTGACTTATTGATACTAAGCTATAACCAATCAACAGAAGCATTGTTTAATTCGCAACAAGCAAGAGCAAGGGTTGAAAGCATACAAGAACAAGTCGATGCAATTGGGGAGGATGTAATTGAAGCAAATACAACAGCAGCAAATGCATCAACCTTGGCAAACTCGGCTTTCACTTTAGCAGAAGAGGCTAAAGTAGAAGCAATGGCAGCTGTGAGTAATTCGGAGACAGCGCTAGAAAATTCACTAAATGCATTAGGAGAAGCAGAGAGTGCAAATACAAATTCAGCAGCGGCAACTGCGCTAGCAAACCAAGCATTACAGGCAAGTAATGAGGCTTTAAGCGAAGCGCAAGAAGCAAAGGATGAAGCACAAAGCGCAAGCAATACGGCAAGCCTAGCAGCAAACCAATCGGCCGCAGCAAGTGCTACAGCAAACAGCGCAAATGACACTTCGCTAGATGCGCAAACAAAAGCAGAACAAGCCTTAACGGTATCGGTACAAGCTAAAACAATAGCCCAAACTGCAAATACTAACGCAAGTGCAGCAGTAGCAACAGCAGACAATGCGGAAAACAAAGCAGAGATTGCAAAGAATACAGCGGACTATGCAAAGAACAAAGCGGAGTACGCAACAGACAAAGCAGAGACAGTTGAAATAATAGCAACAGATGCAAATTCACTAGCAATACAAGCAAAAGGAAAAGCTGATCAGGCATACCAATTAGCAACGACTGCTCAAAATTTAATTAGCATAGCCGTTAGCGATGCAAGCAACGCTTTAGAGGTAGCGACTGGAATAGATTCAAAGGCAGAGCTAGCACTGGTCAAGTCCCAAGCAGCACATGAGATTGCTGAGGAAGCAGATGAGAATGCAACTGAAGCAAAAAGTATAGCAGAAGAAGCAATGGAGCTAATTGAAGGCGCTAATGAAAAGGCGGAAAATGCAGAAGCCTTGGCAGAGTCAGCTGATGAGAAAGCCGATGAAGCGAAAGATGTGGCTGATGATGCTCTAAATACAGCGGGAGAAGCAAAAGATATAGCGGAGGAAGCGAAGGAAACAGCAGAGCAAGCAGACGAGAATGCATCTGAAGCATTGAGTCAAGCAAACGCCGCAACACAAAATGCAAGTGAGGCATTAACGTTAGCAAATACTGCAAACACAAATGCAGCAGAAGCACTAACAATTGCAGAGGCAGTAGAAAGTCAGTTTGATCAGAAAGTTGATAAAGTGACAGGTAAGGGGTTATCCACAGAAGATTATACAACAGCAGAAAAAAGCAAATTGGCAGAGATAGAAGAAGGCGCAAATAAATATATTCACCCGACAAATCACTCTGCAAGCATTATAGCGCAAGACGCAAATAATAGATTTGTAACAGACATAGAAAAAACAACTTGGAACAATAAAGCTGAAAAAACAGTGGCAACAACATTGGAAAGTGGTTTGATGTCATCAGCTGATAAAACAAAACTTAATGGAATAGCAGAGAATGCCAACAATTACACGCACCCAGTATCACACTCACCAAGCATAATAACTCAAGATGCAAATAATAGGTTTATGACAGATACGGAAAAAAACAAACTATCGGGAATAGAAATAGGCGCAAACAAATACACACACCCAAGTTCACATCCAGCAAGTATTATCGTTCAAGATTCCAATAATCGTTTCATGACAGACGCTGAACGCACTAAATTAGAGGGCATAGATACTGGAGCAAATAAATATACACATCCAACAAGTCATGCACCGAGCATAATAACTCAAGACGCAAATAACAGATTCATAACAGATACGGAAAAAAATACCTGGAATGCTAAGGCCAGCACAGCGGTAGTAACAACAAGCGCAAACGGATTAATGTCATCAACAGATAAGACTAAACTAAACGGAATAGAAACTGGAGCCCAAGTAAATACAGTAACATCAGTAGCTGGAAAGACAGGAGCGGTAACATTGGCAAAGGGTGATGTCGGATTAGGAAGTGTGGATAACACAGCAGATAGTGCAAAGAATGTTGCAAGTGCAGCGAAGCTAACAACAGCAAGAACAATTTCACTTACAGGAGCAGTAACAGGATCGGTATCATTTGATGGTAGCGGAAATGCTAGCATATCAACGAGTGTCGGAACAATTTCAGCAAGCAGCATAACAGTAACAGCAAATTCAAACTTTGGAAATGCGACAACGCTTCAAGGAGTCTTGAATTATATTGCCAATGTATTTGCAGGAACACAAAAAGTAACAAAGATAAAAGCAGGCACAATTGATGTCGATGCGTAAGGAGGAAGTATGCCATATTTATTAGGTGGTAAAGATATACGAACATTGGTAGAAAAAGAATCAACATCAGGACCTAGAAACGAAACGTCGTTTGGCAACTCAAAATATTTATTTGGAGGATCGACACATCAAGCCCAATACAGTGAAAAGATAATAGCAGACTACGATGGATATATGTATTCAGGTGACGTGGGAATAAAATCAAAGTTTTTAAGAGCAGGAAGTGCATATTTCACAGTAGCAAAAAGGGGAAACAGACCATGTCCGACCTATACAAGACGCCGATGGCAGAGTTCATCACCAGCAACATATTGGGTGAATAAGTTTTCAGATGGAGAAGTCTGGGTGAGCACAACGCATGGATCACGTACAGGAACAAGGATTTCAACAGCAGCAGAAAACATTAATTATATTTTTGTAATGCTTGTAGGACCTGGTGGAGGCGGCGGTGGAGGAAACGGAACAAAAGCAGGTGGAGGTGGCGGCGGTGGAGCATTCGCCTACCTTTGCCATAGACTTGTAGCAGGCTGGGCGCATAGATTGTACATGGCCGCAGGAGGAACAGGAGGAGCAAAAAATGAAAATGGAAGCTCTGGTATTAACTGCCAATTTGCAGCTTTTAGAGATTATAACGATATCGCCACATCAGGAGTAACTACAGTAAATGCTACAGGTGGAATAGGTGGAAGAAGTGGCGGAAATGATGGAATAGGCGGACCTGGTGGGACAGCATCTAGTTACGATACAAATGATAGTACAATTCATAGGCTAGATGAAAGAACGGGAACAACAGGCGGAAATCGTGGTGGCAATGCAGGAGGTAGCACAGCGGCATACAACACTCAAGCGTATACTCCAGAAAACAACAGACTAGATTACGGACAAGGCGCAGGTGGGCAGTCAGCTGGTGGAAGCGGAAGTGGCGGCGGCGGTGGGTGGTTCTATGGTCATAATGGTGGAAGTGCAACAAGTGGAGGAGCTGGACAAAATGGTGGGATCGGAGCTGGGGGTGGAAGTGGAGCTTACCTCATATTCTCAGGTTACGCTGGTGGAAACGGTGGCAATGCTTATGCCGCTATATTTTATTAAAAGGAGGAAGATATGGCAGTTTTAGAAATAGAAACTAATCATTATTATAAGATCAACTTTGACAGATGTGCGATTAGAGGACTAAAAGTCTTTGTGAATTACAGTACATATCAAAGTATTGAAGATAGGGATAAGGAAAAAGAAAGAGAAGGAAAGTTTGCAGCATTCTTTCAAAACATAAGGGCAAACGCACAAAGCAAATATGATGAGCTAATAGCAGAAGTGGAAAGTCAAGGACTTGTTCCAGAAGAAATCATAGAGGATGAAAACGGACTAATTGATAAAGTCAACTATCCAGAACTTAGAGCAATGCAAGACAAACTAAATGAGCTGGAACACCTAGAAATAGAGATAGGTGAAAGATTATTCAAGTTTTTCAACACAGAAATAGACGTTCTAGTTATCACAGAAGATATGGAACAAGATTTAGAGGCACTAGGTTTTGAAATGGAATGGATTACAAATCCCATAAAATTTAATGGTGGGGGAGAAGTCTTTGCAGGAGATTACAACGGTGAGGAAATCACTCATGAGCTTTTCTATGAGAGACTAAAGGCAGTAATGGGAGATACGGAGGATTGTTAACATGCAAATATTTACGATAATAATATCAGTTACGGGAAGTGTAGTTAGTGGGACTGCGCTTTTTCTTTTGCAAAGGTGGTTTAAGAAAAAAGATGCAAGGGACGAAAAGCGCGAGAATCTAATGGCTAAAGAGAACGTGCTCATCATAAAAAGCATAAACGCAGTAGGAAAGTTAACCGAGGCAACAGCTATGGGCTTAGTGGATGGAAAAGTAAATGGAGAGATACATACGGCACTTGAAGAATACAGTAGGGTAGATAAAGAAATGTATAACTATCTACTAGATAGAAACGCGCACAAATAGAAGGAGGGAAACAATGAATTTAGAAATAATAAGTGTTCCAGTAATAACAATCATTGTTTATTGGACAATCAATTTAATAAAATACGCAGTTAAAGATAACGAAACATTTAAAAGATTTATACCACTGATATCGGCAGCACTTGGATCGGTGCTTGGGGTGATAAGCTTTTATGCAGTACCTGAAATCATATTCTCACAAAATGTATTTGTGGCACTAATCACAGGTGGAGCAAGTGGACTATCTGCAACAGGTTGTAACCAACTAATAAAGCAGTTAAGCAAGAAGGAGGACGACAATGAAAATGGCAAAGAGTGACACAATAGAAAGCCTTTATGCAGAGGCAATATTATACAAGATGTTTAAGGATAAAATTATATGTAGAGCAGTATATGAGCGCGCTTTAGAGAAGTGTAAAAGAGCTTTTCAAAAGTAATAAAAAAGGTTTAAGTTATAGGCGCTTTTGCCTTGACTTTAGTAGCAGAATGTATATCCTTTCCCCCTAAGAAGGGAAGGGATTTTTTTATAGCCAATTCAAGCCCTGAAACGCAAACATAAAGGCGCAATAAAAAGTAAGAAGGAGGTAAGCGGGTGAAAAACAAGATAAGAAAATGCGGATACGCAAGAGTATCAACATTAGCGGAAGAACAGGAACATAGTTTGATAAATCAAACAGAATACTACAAGCAGCTTATTGGCAAAGACAATAACTCGATATTCGTAGGAATATATGCAGATAGAAAAAGCGGTAGAAATACAAGGCAAAGACCGCAGTTTATGGAAATGATAAAGGCAGCAAAGCGCGGAGAGATAGACTATATCATCACAAAGAGTATATCAAGATTTGCAAGAAACCTGGTTGAGACACTAAAAGTCATAAGGGAGCTAAGAGAATTAAGTGTCGGGATATACTTTGAAAACGAAAGCATAGATACATTAGATGCAACAAGTGATTTTATCATATCAATATACTCAACAATAGCAGAAAGTGAATTAACATCAATGAGCGAAAACGTAAAGTGGGCAGCAAGAAAGAGATT